>Ga0307515_10010384_pt1 | contig 17842 bp, 10 predicted proteins | sample 17_EM_MG_FD_194513 | JGI IMG/M metagenome (GOLD analysis project Ga0307515, IMG submission 194513) | Populus trichocarpa ectomycorrhiza microbial communities from riparian zone in the Pacific Northwest, United States - 17_EM | ecosystem: Host-associated > Plants > Roots > Unclassified | place... | reverse complement strand
GTAAAAGTTAACTTAAGTTTTATTAATTGTTGATGCTTATAATTTTTAAGGTGTAGAAGTCATTTTTCTTATTTCATTTGCAAATGTCTTTAGTTCTAAAAGAACATTTATGCTTGAAAGATGATGAAAATTATGGTTAAGATGAAGTTTTGTTGATAAGATATAATTTAGGATAGTTGGATTAAGAATTGATTATTATTGTGTGTATATGATTGTAAATGTCAACATTTGGGAATGTTCTATTTTAAGGGAGACTCTGTTAAAATTTTGATAAATATTTAAATAATCTTAATGGAGTATAAACATATTATTATAGATTATGAAATTTGAATCAAACTAGAAAAAAAAATTACCCTGATTTTTACATACTTGATTATTAGAAATAAGGATAAAGCTTATAAAAATCCGGGTCATTACACTAATAGTTAAGCTTAAGGCTGAGAACCGGAACTAACTGCAAATCTTGAGGGGTGAGATTCCTATAATGATGGAGAGGTTACACTCTTATGCCTCTAAGAAGTGTCAATCATAATGGTCTCATTTAAAGAAAAGGGTATCATGAGATAATGTTGGACTCTAGACCTACATCTCTTCTTATGAGCAGCTAACCTAGCACTATCAAACTCATATATGTCTCCATTTCTTTAAAAGACTCCTCATCTTCCTAAATCTCTTTTTATTCTATCTTCTATTTAGCCTTTTTTTGTGCTAGTGTTTCTCAAATGATGGAGAATTTTTCTTGTTTGTCTTATAGAACCAGGACTACTTGTGATTTGCAAATCATAAAGTATCAAACATAAGTGCAACAATGAAAAGCCAAGATTAAAAAAAAAAGAGTAAAATTACATGCATGCCCTATTTACTATCTTTCAATGAATATCTCTTTATCAGGAGTATAATATTATACTAGTTAGGGCTCCAACATAGCTAATTACATAATAGCCTATTAGCACTAGTAAAGCATGGTATAACGTTGTACTGCCCTTAGGTGACTCTCAAAGATGTAGGACTTCCCCATGCCTCTCGTGGGATAGAAAGGAAAGCCTCTCGTGGGATAGAAAAGGAAAATGGTTCGTGTGTATTTACCAACAACTCATTCTCCCCTTCAATTCTTAATAGAATCTCATTTTCCCTTAAAAACTCTCTTTAAAGGATTGTTAGTAGCTTATAGAAAATATAGATCCATATCATCCCTCGAGATCCCTCAGCACACCTCGTCAACTTATAGAAATTTGCAAATACGTTAAAGGGATGGATCCTCTCTAAAGTGTTTCATGGATTTCTCAAACATGCAACCATTTAGATGTAATTGGCTCAAACATAAGCCATAAGTGAAAATACATCATGATTAAAATCATTAAGGGATATTCCATATCCATGTTTGAATAGACTAAGGGAAATATGTATCTCTAACTCCGCATTAATGGCATCCTAATTTTACGTACTAATCCTCTTAGGAGGGAAAGGAAGTCTTGCCGAGTACCCCGCCATTAACTTACTATTTACACCAATAATATCAAACTTAGTCACAATACTCATGTGCAAGCTGTTTAATTGGTTCAAGGACTATTGTCTAAAATGACTATTTTCTTCGACGACCCCTTCTCCTAATATGAGAAGCACTAATTCTATCCTATTGGGCATCTCCGACATCGTCTGGCCGGAAGCGTTGACCACAAGATGAGGAACCGCTCTTATCAAAAGTTTTTTTAAAACCACCTAGATGTTATAAAATAAAATAGCACAATAATAAGTAAAAGTGGAAGATTTCTAACATAGAAACATCAATATCTTGTAGTAATCCCTCATCGTCCAACCTGTACGAGTCATTTAACCTCCCTCTCCACGCTATTGAAGTATAAGATACCAAGTAATTAAAGATTAGATGATGATGTATAAGAGTGAGGAATGAAGGCAAGGAAGACAGGTTTTTACAGTGGTGAATTGAACTCCTCTGAATGTTCAAGTATCGAGACACTTGTCAAATGCGTGTTGTTGTTGCCATGGAAACTCAACTCTTCCATGCATGCTGCAATGATAACTGAAGTCTTTATATGCACACAACCATAAAAATCCAATCACGAGAACTATTTCACTATTTCACTATAATAATTGTGCAATGGTTCATGATAAAGAAGAAGTTCACCATTACTACCCCTATGAGTAGGTTTGCAACCATACTTTCCACGACAGTATGACGAGTTCAAGATAAAACAACAATGACAAGTATAAATATCAAAGATCAGCAGGTAAGAGTTACAATAGAATCATATGCACAAAAAAAAAAAAAAAACTACATGATTATCCTTTTTCATGCATTCATTCACATACGTCAAGTTATTACCTAGACTTGTTTTACAAAAACAACATACATTACAGCCTAAGCTCAGAAGCACACCAAAACAGCCCGTGAAAAGGGTCCGATTCATTTGAAGTTTTGATCTACGACTGTCAGATAAATTATTACAACAGCCACGATACTTGCCCCACTCTTATTATGGATTTTGTAGTTGTCCCAAATTTTGCCCAACGAACTTGTCTAATTCAATCATCTCTAAGAATGCCGATGCACTTTTTTGAAATCTTTGCCACATGTTTCATCTTCGCCACAGTTGGCATTATTTGAAACTCCATGGTCACTCGCATCCCTGCATTTTTTTTACGACCGTCTATTGAAGAGTTGATGAGCTGGTAGTAGTCCAAACTCCAAACATACTCCCATCTACATACTTGTTCCTAACTTAGCTTACAAGAATCATGGTATCAACGTCAGCCTCCATTGATCAATAGAAATACAAGCCTAGGCTAAATTAAGCTTAAAGTTAGAACAATGATGGAGAACTCAAATTGCAAAGAATGAAGAAGAAAAAAATTAGACATGCAGTAACAAGGAAAAAAAAAGAGGAAGAATATGACCAAAGAGAAAGGACAAGTACTAAATTTACAAACTTAATAGGGGTAGCCGAAGAACATCCAAGATTTTTTATTTAAGGAGCGAGGAAAGACAAAACTCAAGCCATGGGAGCAAGGGAATGCTCCTACCTAGGAGGAAAGGAAGTTACAAATGCATTATATAAGTTAGGGTACACAATTAAAAATATCCTGTATATTTTAATACCGTACTCCGGTTAAACCTCTGATGTTCTTATGTCTTCAATGGAGCTTTCTTCTCTCTGTCAGATATGCGAGCAGGATCTGTTGAATGTGATTTGAACCGACCCCTTCCTCCCTCTTCCTTTTCCTGGATAACAAAATACACAACTTTCAATTCTCTAAACATACAACTTTTGGTCATAAGACAAGAAAAGAGAAAATCCTGATGAAAAAAGCATTAAGCAGATATCTTAAAGTCCTGATAAAAATAAAAATAAAAAAAAAAAAAAAAAGCTATGAATTCAATGTATAAAAATGGAATCGTGCAGCAGGGGCATTAGATTTAAGGTGAATTCTTGGAGTGTGAAAGTTCCTGATCATAAAGGTTATTGACAGAGTAGTATCCGACAGGCATATAGAATCATGCAGTGAACATATTTATGACCAAGATACCAATTAGAGGTTTGCCTCACCTTTCTCTTAACAATCTGGACCATATCCTCGTCATGGAGAGAATGACCAAGGCCACAGTGCTGTGGGTGGTGCCTTGCACTTGTACCCCACACTAGCACGTACTTCACATCCTTGATTAAATTTCTGTGTATGTGATTGCAGAAGTCTTCAACCATGCACCCGCCTCTATCCTGTCATTCACAATGAGAACTAAATTAAGCAACATGAAGTTAGTGACTACAAATATAAAGCATAGATTACACGTGAGATGAATAGAAAAAAAAATGATCAATTTGTCACATACAGTTGAAAGAACTACAGGATCAGTAAAATCAGGTTGCTGGCCTTGTGGTTTTGTGTAGACTCTCACGAGCCCCATTTCTTCCCACATTTTTGCAAGTAGTCTGTCAAAGTTGAGCTGTTCAGGAAACAAGAAATAAAGCATATGATGCTTATCAAGCCACTCACAGATTGGAAACTAGCACATGATATTTTATTCATATCACCTTAGCCTTGGAATTGTTTTTGGATGCACATAGATGCCATGATAATGTGCTTTTGCAAAATGGTTGCAAGAAAAACATGCATCATATGCATGAAGTAAGATGCATTAGACAACAAAACTCATGACATTCAGCATCTTGTAGCAAAAAAGTGGAATTACGATGAGTTGGGTTACTTTCTGCTGTTTGCCACAAGTTGTTTACAAAAAACAAGACCTTTATCCTCCCTCACACCCCCAAAGAAGAGAGAAAGGGAGAACCATATTTCTCTGAAGATCAAAAAATAGAGAACCTGCCTTTAAATTGCAGCTAATGACCACAGAGTTTGGCTGGCGAGCTAACTTGTCCACATCATCAATACCTATAACATCTATCTTGTTATAGACATATATGCACTTCATGTATTTACGATTACCCTCGATCACATCTATAAGATCATCCACTGTTGCATCCTCACGAAATAGGACCTACAAACAAATTCATCAGTAATAAGTGTCCTGGTTTTGGGGGGCTAGTGAAAGATAGAGCAGATATACTGTGATTGCCATATTAAAAAAGAGAGCAGATATACTGTGATTGCCATATTAAAAATTGCACAAGTGCAAACCATGCTGAGAAGGAAAGTCATCACAACATGGTTCTTCCCCATAAGTAATCGAATTCCAGCCACCTAATCCCCCCCCAAAAAAAAAAAAAAAAAAAAGGAAAACAAGTGATGACTAAGCATGAGGAAGCAAGTCTATGAGCCTGTTTGGCCTCCGCTGTGTTGTGCTGTAAAATTAAGCACATTAAACTATTTGATAATGAAATGATGGGTTGTGTTGTGCGTAAAATCACTCAACTGTATTGTAATCTGTTATTGTTTTAACTAAAATTACTATTAAGTACATAATTTTAAGTTTTTATCAAAGAAATTAAAATAAATTATTTAAAAACATGAAAATACTTTCTTTGTTAAAATCAAGTCTGAGTAATATGAGTAAAAAAACAAGAAACAAAAGATCGTATAATATTTTTTAAACACTAGTATAAAAATTATATATTAAGGTAAAATATACAACATTGGTATTTTTTATTTTAAAGCTTCTTTAATGTTATTTTTGTCTTTTAAATAAAATAAACAACCTTCTATCTCAAAAAGCATCACTTCACGTATCTTTTGAAGTAAAAACTAACATACTTTTAAACCTGTTTTAATAAAAATCACCTTCCACCCTCAAAAGTTAAACAACTGAATTTTAAAATCCTTACCAAACATTTTGTTTTTTGGTACTTTTAATTGCTTCGTATTAAAATAAAGCAATAAAATCTAGAAAAGTAGAAGGCCAAACAGGCTCTAAAGCATACCACCAGAAAACACCAAAGTCAAAGATTAAACATAAACAGGCAGCAAAGAAAAACATTCAGCTCAAGAGGAAATCATTTTTTAAGTTTTCATTATCATTTATAGCGTTAAAGAAACAATCATTCTGTATTGTAGGCAATTGAAGTCATTAATTCCTTTATTATCAAAAGTGGTTAACACGAGTGTTTGTCACATATAAGGAAAGCACTAATTTGTGGTTAAAAAAGTAAAGGAATGGCAATTGAGCAAAATAGCAACTCCCAGTCGCCCATTTAAGTCTCTTTACTTCCACTATTCTTATCAGTAAAAGCTGTTCTGTACCAAACAATTGCTTAGTCTAATCAACTATCAAACCAAAAACATGCATCCTATGACTTTGTTAACTGTGGGGCGAGAAAAACTATAAATTTCATATGCAAAATGTAGAAAGTACCTCTGCATTGTGAATTTTGTATTCGTGTAGAATCTGATAACAAAGCTTCTCGTCTACATGTGTTAGAGGCAAAGTGCTGTTGAAAGAGATGCCCCCTGTTTTTTTCTTCTTGAAATAAATCTGGCAGAGAAAAAGAAATGCAAAGCCAAAATTAAACAAATCAAGATCCATAAATCCTAAGAGCTACTGAAAGAAAATAAGCACCTGTTTGACCTCTGCCACACAAAATCATACCTAACTCGAAATATAGTTTGACATAATGCAAAGTTTGACCAAGAGGAGGTTTCTTAATTATGCCAAAACATGGACAAGTAAAAAACACTAGTGGAGGCACCAATGCCACTTAAGAGGAAAAGGTGTATACATCATTTTCACTATGACTTTCAAGTTACTTCATAAATTAACAAGCCAAGGTAACCATTTAGGTAGTTGTAGATAATTTAAATTAAAACTAAACATGTAAACTCACTCGAGGTGGTTTCTTGTTTAAGCGCAAACCCACCGATTCTAGTTCCTTTGTTAATATCTGTCGATGACCCTCACTCTGCACCATTTAGCAAACAGATTAAATACTCAAAAAGTGTTTTTCCAGTTAAAAGAAGTGAACAATATATATCCACTCATCAGTGGGATCAGCAGCCAAAACACTGAAAAGGCAGACACTTACTTTTGAGGCATCAAGAACCATCAACACTATGTCTGAAGACTTGGAAACAGCAATAACCTGAGAAGAAAAAAAAAGCAATCTCATCAAAGTTTTCTTATTTCAATGTACCCAAACAAGAAAAGATATAAGAGTTAAATTCAAACAAATGATCACCAAAGCACTCTATGAAGACAATCTATTTATTATTATTATTTTCTTTTTTGAACTTACATGGCATCTCACCCTCATCAACAGTCACATAGACATATGTTCGCAACCTATGAAAGGAGAAAAATAAGCAGGTCCTTCTTTTACCTGTCTCCCACGTCCCTTGCCTTCAGAAGCACCTTCAATAATCCCAGGAAGGTCAAGCAGCTGAATTTTGGTATCATTATAATGTATAATCCCAGGAATACAGGTAAGTGTTGTGAACTCATATGATGCAGCTTCTGAATGTGTGCCTGTCAACATTGTTAAAAGTGTCGACTTCCCCACACTGCAACCACAATAGGACAACTTCACTTTCTGGCATTGTCATATGTAACATGTAAACATGTCTAGGTTATACTTAAGTGCAAATGTGCAAACCTACATACATACATTGCACACATAGCAGTTTTGAGTTTGCTTACAAGCATGCATATGGAAATGAGAGTGGGCAGCAGATTAAAGGACACAACAGAACAGTTTTCTCTTTAATTCTTTCGGCATATGTGCACATGTTTGAAAATAATAAAAAGGCAGCAGACCTTGGAAATCCAATAAGTGCAACACGTCCATGGCCAAATTTTGTAACTTCAAAACCATCTCCAGCTCCACTAGAACCCTGATTCAGAAACCATTAGAACGAAGCCCTGGACAGATGTAAAACAGTGGTCAACAAAGATGAAAAAGGACAGTGAAAATACAAACCAAATATCGATTCAAAGTCTAGTAACAGCAAGAGAACAATAAGTTGAAAACAATTTGCTCACATTTTCACCTTTTTGGCCCAAACAATACCATACAAGTTTCAAGAAAATTCAATCCATCAAAATAGCAAGCAATTCGGTACGAAGACATCCAGGATTTATCAATCCCGATATTAAAAAAAAAGTTGAATTACTTTAGGAGGCTCCAATAATTGTGTCCTTAGCTTTGCTATCTTTGCCTTGAGCTGACCAAGATGATACTCTGTAATATGTATTACTCAAATCAAATACCAATAAGAGCCCCATGAGATTTTTTTAGAATGAAATAAATATAAACAAAACCTGTGGCTTTATTTTTCTGGGTACGAGCCATCTCTGCTTCGATTTCTTTAATCCTCTCTATGATCCCCATTTTTGCTTAGTTGCCACCCACTTTATAGATTGAGAACTACCACAAAAGTTTCAAGCTTTTTTCAGCTTTCACAAACTCCCAGTTAATCAATAATAATAATAATCAATGCAAAAAAAGAAACCAATTAGTACAGAAAGAATAGAATAAAAGGAGAAGATCTTTTATTTGCAAATATAACTGCGTGAGCTACAGAGAGAGTGAGAGGTATGACTCCGTCGATGGGTGACTCACCGGAACAGGGTGGAGGAGAAGATACGAGTGCCTAGATGGAAGTGGTGGAGATATTTGGAGAAAGAAGGTCGCCAAGCGAAGAAGAAAAAACAAATAGGGCTTTATAGGATGACAAAGAGAGAGCTTTCCAGCCCTTGATGGCTGTTTGTGAGCATGCCATTGTTTTTTAAAATAATTTATATTTAAAAAATTTATTAAAATAATATTTTTTTATTTTTTAAAATTTATATTTCATATTATAATATTAAAATAATCTAATAATACATAAAAATAATAATTTAAAACTAAAGAAAAAATAAGAAATTTTAAAAGATCTTAATTCAAAACCCACACAAATTCACCATTCCTTTTTTTTTTTATTGTTTTACTTTTCTATAAACCAAAGTTTTTAAATTCGGTTTGATAATCGATCCAGTTCAAGGTTTGGGTTTCGAGTTTTGACCGAATCGTTCTAGTTAATTCTAATTTCTTTTAAATCAAAACGATATTGTTTTAATAAAATAAAAAATAAAAATCAACAGACTATAACCAGATTATCAAATGACCTAGATTTTAACTTTTTATATTTTTTTTAAAAAAACTCAGTTCAATCCATCAGGCTATCAAGCCGCGCCAATTTCAAAACTATGGTGCAAACAAAAACACATTTCTATTTTTTTTTTTACCTGCTTTCGCACGTCTAATTGAAATAATACATTCACGTAGATAATTTGTAAAGACTTCTTTAAACTTCCAACCCAACCCCACCTGGATTTTTGGCGCTGTTGTTTTCTACTAGGCGTTTGCAACTAATTTTCTTTCACAAGTGCCATTCAATAATATATGGCTTTGTTTTTAAGAATATTTTTTATTTAAAAACACATTAACATATCAAAACAATTTAAAAATATTAATTTTAAACCAAAAAAAATTAAGATTTTCAGGAAACAGTCTTACATTCCACCCTGAAAACTTCTGAAAACTTCGATATCCGATAAGCGAGTGACCTATATATTTCAAACATGTTAAAATGTGATGAAGCTGCTGGGTTTTACCCATCCCCTTTCCCATTTGCTAACTTACAAACACAAGTAGAAATATTCCAACACAATGGAGCTTAACAGGCAACGACACGACACAAGTCAACGCATCAAAAGCAGCTTTCCATGTACCAACGTATAATAAAGTTTCCGATGAATTTGCGTTCTGCCGATGAGAAGATTCCACGCTTTTTGAAAACAAGACGTCCTGAAAAAAACTTCCCAGTGTTTATTTCTGCTCACAAGATAACATTTCTCCCTAGTTACAGAGACCAAAGATGACACGATTAACTATTTTTCTTTTTTTTAACTAATTCACTCTGTTTTTGGGGTCTATAATCGAAGGTATTTCTAAATCCTGACTGTAGTAGTTAGTAGCTACTCAAACCCCACCAATATAAGACACAGTAGAAGAAGTCCAGTGGTGTCCCAACTGGCATGGGTTATCTGAATTTATACAGCTGAAATCTAGCAGATATAGTGCCTACAAGAACCCTGTTTGTTTTTCATGTACAATTTTCCTAGCACTCCCGGCCACCTTGGTCAAGCTAAGATTTGGCGGAACCTGTGCTTGCATCTCTGCGAGCTCTCTCACTTTTAACAAAATTGGTGTGGGAATGGGCATTGCACCGGTATTTTTCCGGGAATTCATCTGTATTGTTAACCACAGAAAACCATAAGGGTTAGAGTCCATAGAAACGCGATCAATAACACCGTCATTCTTTTTCAAAGATGAAGTCAATAATCATGATTCTCAAGAGGATGGGAGGAGCAGATCAACAAGCAACGAGTCCTATAGGTGAAGAGAGAATAAAAAATAAGGGAAATTACTTACCCCAGTATCTGGAGGTGTCTGTGCAAAGCTCGCTTTCAGCAGATTCCTCCACTTGTCCTGAAAATTATATCCTTTCAGTCAAAAACATAGAATGCATCTAAATAAAACACTAGATGCAAGGCAACTAGAACTCTTGGTGGAGATGCAATTGTATGGAAATACAGAAACATGGACCAAATAACTACAGAGATACCTTGAGATCAACAGAGGTGCGGTATGAATAAGATGCAAAGGCGAGTCGTTTGATCTCGGACCACCTTCCAGCTCCATACCTGGAGACCCCCTCAACTAGCTTCATCACCTCAGAGAGAGTCCAAGCTCGATGATGTTTCCTTCTAATTCCACCTTTGGATGTAGGAACAGTAACTACATTGTCATCTGAATCCTCATTTGAATTCATGCATTTCAGATCCGTGTTATTTCCCAAGCCAACCACACTCATCACTGAGAACTGCTTGTCTTTCTCTGGCACTCCTACAAACTGGGTAATAAAACACAGATCAATCAGCAATATAATCTTACAATGGAATGAGTCCACAAACATAAAAATTATTACATAATCTTTCTCTTGCGATGAAGAAAACCAGTATGGATTTCAGCTGTCGTGTATGAAAGAAAATCACTAGAACGACAGCAGATTAAACAACAAACAATCCAGCAGAATATCACTCATTTGACTGACCACATTCGTCCATCTAAAATATTGACATAGCACCAAGAGAACTGCATTCCAAGATTATTATGTTTCATGCTAGTTCCAATTCAGTTAGCAAAACCTGAAATTAATCCCCGAGACAAGATCCACACCTTTTTCATGCCCACTCACCTCTCAAGTCCGGAAGGCAGTAATAGGCATCTCCCCATTGACAAAAGCAACAGGCCTTAAAGAGCATTATAAAACCCCTTCATCCCTTTTCTCATTATATATCACCAATGGATACCACTCCTACCTTATGTTACACTTGATTATTAATAAAATTAACAAGACAGAATTTAATTGGTCTTACCTGGTGATGAACATGTTCAGGGGTAGAGCTGGCTTTCAAGACTCTGTTCTCATTCCCATCATCTGGTGGAAAACCATGATCATCAAGGGCTTTCTCTACCAATGCAGCTGCCATGCCCATGCTACTTGGATTGAATTTCTACAGAATGTCATTCATATTAAACCACGGTTGCATTCATGTTATAAAAATAAATAAATAAATAAATAAAACCTACAGACAAATAAAATTAGTGAAAACAGAGGTAACAGCAGATTGACAAGTAACAACAGTATCAACCCAAAAATCATGCACACACTTGTGAGTGTGCACAGAGATTCACATTGACACCATGCTCGACACCGATCCCATAAACTTGCTCCGCTTAGAAGCTGTCACCAACAGTCAAATCAAAACTGCTTTGCTAAGTCAAAAATTGTTTTTGACACCCCAATCCAACAAAAGAAAGGAAAGCAGAGGAAAGAAATTACAACTCCAGCTCCACAGATATAAGCTTTGATTGCAGGCAAACCCACATAATACTTCAAATAAAATGCAGCAAGTGGTTCAAGCAGGAAGCAAAGAAAATCAAGAACAATCATCTATTGGAGACAGTATCCAGAAAACGAAAAACAATTTTTTAAAAAAAAATAAGTATATATTCACATGCATGTTGATCAGGAACAATAGGTAATACATACCAGAAGAGCCATGAAATTTTTCCTTGGACGGCTTCTTCGGACCCGAGAAACACATGGAACCTGAATCCCAGATCCTCCAAGGGAATCCAGCCGTGTGATAACAGTTCTTCCTCCTGAAGAAACATGTCTAACAAGCCTAACATGAGATTTTGGGGATATCAGTCCATCATGTCCAGAATTTTTAGCCAAATTCAATAACCTTTCGTTGGACTCTTTGGACTCCACTTCTGAAAGTTCTTCAATATATCGCTTTGTGGGCTTCCGTACTCTTTTAGCAGCTCTCTGTTCTTTTTGATGATCATCACTTCCAGAATTGTCATCTAAGTTGTGATTTTCCAATCTTCTTTCAGGAACAACTTTATGATAATCCAGTTGGCCAACATGGCAAGTTGGTAAGCCTTTCTGGTTGACAATTGGTGGATCCTTAGCAAAGGAACCATAAATACCATTACAGCCTTCTTCATTCCCTTTCTTAACAAATTTATTACCTTTAATTATAAAAGAAGTTGTTGAAACATCACAAGAATTTGTCAACCCCATGGAAATCCTCCTCTTAAGCCATTGCTTATCTTTGACAGTAGTTTCTCGCCCAAATGTTGCTTTAAAAGTTTCATGAAGTTCTTTTATTGACAGATTGTCTAGGCATATTTCCCCCTTCAATCTGGAAAAATCAGGTTTTGTAGTAATAGACGAAGGTGACCCACCAGCTACCAGTTCATCTGGAGGATGAGAGCACTCCCCAACACTCCCAGATTGATTCAAATGGCTTTCACTCAAACTTGGTGCCAGTAAAGGAACAGGTTCCTGCAAGGGAATTTCACATTGGAGTTTCTCATCAATATGGAGCAATTTATCATGCGGATCAGAACACTGGCTGTCTACAATCACATAAGCAGAAGAACAATCAGGAGATCCACATGCTATGTAGAGCCTCTCTTCCTCTTTCACCTTTTGCAACATCTCCTCAATGTACTACAAGAGATTTTGAAGGTCGAGACGGTCCAAGACATCAATGGTCCAAATTAATGTAGCAAAAAATTGTACAAGCAGAAAACAGCCAACAAAGGAAAAAAGAGGACAGGGAAGAAGCACCTGATATACAAGAGTAATAATAAATAAAGAAAAACAAAGAGAAGGATGGAAGCTAACTGCTGAAAGAGTTTATATAAATTGTACACAAATGGACACCTGATTTACAATATCACTATCTTGCCTAAAAGTATGCAGTGCATTCCAAACTCTGTAACCTAATGCAGACTTTCTTATCAAGACTATTTATTAGAGAGTGAATTTTACTATCTAAGTAGATCCTTGTGATTTACATCTTTGGACAAACTCTTATAAATCTAACATAGATACAAGGGTTGTAACATTGTGATTTAGAGTTAACATAGAACCATGTGACAGCAATTGAACAGTAAAGATTGCAATGCAGTCTTGCAACCTGCACTGATAGAATGGTGACCTCAACTTAAAAAACACGTCACAAATGACATGAAAACAAGCGAAAAGATGATAGGGCAAGACACTAGAAAAAGAAAGCCTTAAACTTATGCACAAGTAATCCCCTGACAAGTAAAAGTTTCCTCCTACATTACTAATAATGAACATATCTTTAAGAGCTGAATACAAAAATGATGACTAGACTAATTTCAAAAATTGAGAGTCAACATTACATAATATTACAGCACAGTTCCACCAATTATCAGGTAACTGAGAGAAAAATGGATTCAGTGCCACAAGCAGTAGCATTAGGAGAAGTGGAAGTACTAACAGGTATATGTAAAGGAGGCAGACAATACCTCAAGCCTTCCATTCAATTTATCTGGATCAACTTTTTTGTTCTCGGGTTGTGACCAACCTGGCATATATTGTTCATTCACATATAGGAGGAGAAGAAGAAACATACAAAAACTAAAAATTAAACAGAACAAAAATTAAGGTAAAAAAAATGATTTGATCAGCCAGATGATGACACAGAACAAACTGAAAGGGATACCAGATCTTGATTGAAATGCCATGCAACAATGTACACTATTAGAGAGCAAAATTAAGTTAAAAAATCTGGCAAATGAAGTTCATTCAGATACAAAGAGAAGAATAAGAAACAGACAGAAAGTAAAATTAAACATCACCTAAATTCAAGGAAGAAAAATGATATGATCACCCAAGATGATGACACAGAACAAACTGAAAGGGATAAAACATCTTGAATCTTTTTTTTTTTATCAAAATGTAAGAATATATTAAAGATCAAAAGTAACAAAGCCGGGTGACCAGCATGTCAAGAATACAAACATGTATAACCTAATGGGAACAGACTCTCAAGAAAAACTAAATAAACAAACATATACAGATTATAATCAAATGAGGACATAGGGAACAAGTTCCCTAGACAAGAAAGGAATGTAAAAGAGGCCATGCAACAATGTACTCTATTAGAGAACAAAAATTAAGTTCAAAATCTTTTCCTACAGGTAATAGAAATAATAGTTGATTCTGAAAACTTGATGAGTCTAGAAAGAAGGTTTGTGGTTAAAGAGATTTAAAAGGGTTGGCTCAGGGTATGTGGACAGATAAAGAAGATAACACAACCAAAACGAGAAAACCAAGGAAAAAAGGCTTTTGACAAAAGAAGGGTATGAAAACAGAGACACCCAAAAACATTAGCCCATTTATGACAGAGTATGGCCTCTGGTAAGGCTACATGCAATTTTTTGTTGGACCTTAAGTTTGAAAATGGAAATATAATACAAACTACAAAGTAGCAGTAGTAACAAAAAAAAAACCTTCCAGTCTTTTTAACTGGGCCATCCCAGAGGAAGATCCTTCATTGGAAATGCACCCTACAGTCTGCCCAGGGTCTGCAACAACATGCTTTCCACATCTGTCATCTATAAGCAGACTCTCAACCTCCATTAATTCATCATCTGTTGCAGGCACTAATCTCCCATCTCCTTCCACCTGCAAATTTGATAGACTTATCCATCACAAGGTCAAGATAATGACCCCAATAAAGAAAGCAACTTGAGACATAAATAATTAAAAACAAAGTTTGAGACCAAAACACATATATGATCAGCAATCATCATAGGTTTGACTTCCAGGAATAAAAGTTAATGGATATCACTTCTAGTTAATTTCATTACTGATTACTAAAAGAAGAAATCACAAAATCCTCCTAAATGATATAGCAGGAGAGCTACTGTGACAGAGATCAATCACACAACTTAGTAAGTTCTTTTCATCCACATCAACTAACATGTAATCAAGTCCTTGATACAATAACCACAGTTTCAAAATAACATCAACAGAAATGAAAAAGAAAGGACAAGGTTCACAATAAGCTGTACAGGCAAATTAGGAAACCATCCAGAACACAAAAAAAGTTTAAATCATCAAATTATGAGCAGAAGGATTGACAGTTGAAAATAGAAGGCTAAAAGCACACGATGCTGCTCAACAAACAGTCTGGAAACCTGAGCAATGCTCAATGCCATTCAATTCTACCAATGCAAAGATTAATTCTTGATTGTTCAGGTAAACAAGTGGGAGAGACAGATGGATATGAATCCCCAGAAGTAGCTTAGATATGGTGGCCAGCCATAACTACTAAACTAACCAAAACACCATTTATAGAATTATTAATCATCAAATTGGAGCTTCTACAAGCTTAAGGGCAATGGGATTTACACAAGGCAGCCTGCATAGCCATTGTCTTCAAGCAAGTCATCACTATAAAATGTTTAAGAGTTACATCTACTTGCCAATATTGTGTGGTTGAAACTCTTGCAAAGGACATTCAAGAATGCACTGAGTGGTTACAAAATTCAGCTAATTAATGACCAAGCGATCCAAGGAGCACCAGGGTTTCAAAATCATGAGTTTACACAGTGCAGCTTATTTTTCTCATAAAGATTAATAACGCTGAAAAGCTTCTTTCAATTTTTTACTGTTCATTACTAATTTGAATCAGAATTACCATCACAAGCAACCATGATTCCATGTTTATGCCCAAAAATAGTTCAATTGTGCCTGCTTAATTTTACTATAACATTGAAGCCTCATCAATATTCTTCACTTCACATCAACAAAAAAAACCCAATAGTTAAAAACTATAAAACCCATAACTATAAGTCTACAACATAAACTGAAAACAAGAATCCAATATAGAAATTAAAGAAATTACCCGAACAAGCTTGTATACAACTGGGTCGGAAATCTGTTTGGGAGAAGACAAGGAAGAGGAACTTTTCCGAATCCCACACTCCTTATGCTTAGCTTCATCATTCCCCTCAACTCCAACCTCTGTTTCCATGGAAAATCCAGCACATGCAACTCAAATACAATAACTGAAAACCCCAAACAAGAAAACAATAAACAAAAAAGACACAATAGATAGTTAATTATTTTCCTCTCCAAATTTTAAACTTTATCCATCAAAACATAACTGAAACATAAAAACTAAACTAATTAAGCTTCCAAAAAAGATATCATCAAAATTCAATTAGTCCCTAAATTCCACATGTGATCAATCAAAACCAATTTACTTCATGGTTTAGCAACCCTAATCAGAAAAAAAAAAATGGCCCTCTGCAGCTTAATCGAGTGTAAATAAAGCTAAATTCAGAAAACAAAAAAATTATGTTTTCTTTAATTATGTGCAAGAAAATGCAACTGCAATGCGAAAATTTTGGATTTCCAAGCTCAATTGGAAATCACTTAAAACCAAGCATAATTTGGGAAACAAATTTGCATCTCCTGAGGCTGGGCCTCAGGAGAAAATATTATATAAAATTAATGAAAAAAAAAAGGGAAATAGCGAGTTGGAAACTCACCATAGGAAGGACAGAGAAGCTAATTTCCGAGTTGACTCAGGCACTGAGTTGTTGGGAAAACGAGTTTTGAGTGGAGATTGAGAGATGGTTTGGGCTCTCGTTTTTGGCTCGCTTTTACAGGACGCTGTGTACTCGGGGATACGCTTCCGGATCCCAAAATCTCTTATCCATTAGAATTTATTCAACACTTGGAGTCCCATAACGTTTTTCCTTTGTTTTCTATTTTTTTAATTTATTTATTTATTCATTTGACGTCACACCCTAACGTGAGTTTTGATGATGTCATTGTTTTATATAGAAATCACATAAATAATAAAGATAAAAATATATTTTTAAAAAAGATAAGAACAAAAAATATAAAAATAAAATTATCTCTAAAATAATTTTGAAATAAATTTTTATATTTTTAAAATAAAATATATATAGAGTTCATGTATTCAGAGACAATATTTTATTATTTTGTATTCATAAAATATTCTTATAAAAAACTCACAATTCCAAAATTATTTATCTGAGACATGTAAAGATAAAATTAATTATTATCATGATTTAAAAACTCAACTCAGAAGTCGATACGAGACAAAGCATAAGTCACTAGTCAGGTTTATCTGAGTCAACATAAAAATAAAAGTGATTATTATCATGATTTTAAATTCGTTTCAAGGGTGACACGAGGCAAAGATCGGGTCACGAGTGGTGTTGATAGTTGATATGAGTCAATGTAAGGACAAAAATAATTATTTTCATAGTTTTAAAGCCCGACTTGGGGGTCAACCCAGAATAAGACCTGGGTCATATGTCAGGAAAATTAATATAAAATAAAAGTTGTTATCATCAAAGTTTTAAAACTTGATTCAGGGATCAACTTGGGGCAAGGCTCGGGTCATGGATTAAGAGTGTCAACCTAGGTTGACTCGGGTCAATGTAAGGATAAAAGTTGTTATTATAATAGGTTTAAAACTCAACTCGAGGGTCGACCAAGGTAAGGCCCAGGTCACGGGTTGAGAATGTCAAAACAGGTTGACCCGAGTCAATATATGGATAAAAGTTGTTATTATCATAATTTTAAAACTTGAATCAAGTGTCGATCCAAGGCGAAGTTCAGGTCACTGGTCAGGAGGGTCAACCCAACTGGCCCAAAAAAAATTAAAAATAATCAAAGCAACCTTATTTTCATAAAACAAAAAAAATCATGAAAGTCAACGGGTTTTTAACTCTTGTTTTATCCCAGGTTGACCAAGGTTTTTGAAAGAGTCAAGTCGAGTCAATATTTCCTCTATTTTTTCTTAAACTATGACCAGTTCATGCCTCGGGTGAACCAGTCAAGTCAATTTTAATTTTATAATTAGGGTTATTATAATATTATTAATTTTAACACTTAATATAAACTAAAGTAAAAAAAATATCTAATTATTTTTTAAAATATATAAGTTTGACAA
>Ga0307515_10010383_pt1 | contig 17843 bp, 2 predicted proteins | sample 17_EM_MG_FD_194513 | JGI IMG/M metagenome (GOLD analysis project Ga0307515, IMG submission 194513) | Populus trichocarpa ectomycorrhiza microbial communities from riparian zone in the Pacific Northwest, United States - 17_EM | ecosystem: Host-associated > Plants > Roots > Unclassified | place... | reverse complement strand
AACGTGTTTAGTATGCTTAAAAGGGTTATTACTATAAATAAGTATATCGTCTAGGTACGCAGAGTAGAAGTTATTAAGGTAGTCCCGTAAGGCGTTATTAATATAGCTTTAGAAGGTGCCTAGGCTATTACATACGCTAAAGGGTATAACGGTATATTTAAATTGGCTAAAGCGTAATACAAATGCGGTTTTCCATTCGTTACCTTCCCGTATTTAGAAATAGTTAAAGGCGGCGATAATATTAAGCTTAGTATAGATTTTAGCTTAGCTAAGCCGCTTAAGGGTCTCCCGTATAAGTGGTACTGGGTATTAGTTTTTAATTATAATAGTATTAAGTCCTCTATAGTTAATATAGAATTAAATACCTCTTTCTAGCTTCTTAGCAAGAAGGATAGGGGCGGCTGCTAATAATATGCTAGGACGAATGAACCCTTTATTAAGGTGCTCGTTAATATACTTTCTTATAACTAGAAGTTTATCTTTTAATATTAAGTAGGGTCTCTTATAAGGTAGCGTTTTTCCTTATTTAATATTAATGGTATAGTTATTAGGTTAATATAGGGGGAGTATATCTACGCCCTTTTATAAGTATATATTAATAAAGTTATAGTACCTTTTAGGGAGGAGCTTGCGGAGTTCTTTATTAGTAAGTCCTTTTTTAAGTTTTATAAACTTCTTAAAGTCTAAAGGTAAAAGTTAGTAGAGTTCTATAGGGGCGTTATCTTCTAGGAGGTTAACTATGTCTATCCTATTACTATAGAGGACATAGTCCTATTCTTTATCGAGCTTATATAGTTATAATTAGGAAGCTACAGCAACGGTTTAGCCTTTCCTACATACTATGCGGTAAAAGGCCGCGGCACTTACGTAATAGTAGTTAGTCGTAGGTAGGGTAATAAGGGGTTTCTTAGGTTAATATCCTGGTAAGTAAATAGAGGCGGCTAGGCTATGTCCTAGGCAAGTTTCTCTATAGTATTTAGAGTTAAAGGTTACTTTTCTCTTTTCCTAGTTAATAGCGGGGTTATATTATTTAAGCTAGCTTATTCCGAGAATAATAGGGTAGTTAGTAAGTAGTATAATATAGGCCTAGAGCTCTTCCTAGTGCCCGTTTATATCTAAGTAGAGTTATACTATATAGGTAATCTTCTATATAGTATAACTACTATTAGCGAGTTATAGGGCGCGGGCTTTAGTAAGGGGTAAGGTAAGTAGGTTATAAGTGCGTATAAGTTAGGTATTTATAAATTAGTTAGTAGCTCTACAGTTAATTATAGAATAGCTTTTATATTATTTTATAGCAGTAGTCCCTATTATAGGTAAAACTATCTATTTCCGTCTATTTATCTTTACTAAGTTATTTATTAAGTAGGCCAATATATAGATCCCTTTATTATTAGGGCGTCCTAACCCGCGACTTAGGCTAGGACTTAGCGTTTTCCGCTTCCGTATCTAATTCTATTACTATTACTACGTCTTTATCTTATATAGTAGTAGCGCGTAGTAACGTATTTAGTATTTAGGGCATTAGATTAGATATTAGGTAGTTTAGGTTATCGCAATAATAGCCTTTTTAATGGCATCTATAGCAGCGTCCTAATTTTTAGAGTAGCTTGCGCTCTCTATCTAGGAGTTTTTACGGAAAGGTTAGTATAGAGAAGTTAATATTGGCTCTAGTGGTACTTAAGGTAGTAGGCGTCGGTGGCTTAGTATGTGTAGGTTTAGTAGGCCCAGAGGGCTTTTATAAAAAGGTCTTTAAGTAAGGATTAGCAGTAGCAATCTAATTTAGTTATTGTTTAATCTTTTATAGGGCTGCTACTATCTTATAAATATTATTATAGTTATAGCTAGCGGCTGCATAACTAAGGCGATAAGTAACTTTTTTAAGGAGATCCTTCTAGTCTTTAATATCGTCTTAGGTAAGGGCTTTAGTATATTCCTAGAATTTAATATAAAACTTATTAAATAATTCAGTAGGGCTCATCTTTAGGGTATATAGTTTAGCTCAGTTAGTGGCTAGTAGGTTATAGTCGCGGTATATTAGGTTAAAATTGTTAAGGACTTTTTAGTAAAACTGCCACTTCTAGGGGCCACTAGTCTCCTATTAGGCGAAGAGTCTATTAAATAGTATACCCTTTATTCGCCCGATAATATAGCTAATCTTAGTGTCTTCTATAGGAAAAAGGCAGGCGCTTTAAGTTAGTTTTTTGTAAATTTATATCTTCTAGTAGCTGTATTCCTTACGGTCTCCTTAAAAGACTAGGGGATTAGAGTAGCGTATATTAGATCCTATAGTAGTAGTTTAGGTCCAATTATTATAGCTTTTATTATCGCTGCTTTAGTAGGGGTTCCTATTAGGTAAAGCTGCTTAGCACTAACCCTCTATTAAGCGTTAAGTAGGTAAAGTTACTGGGGGCGTAAAGACTTAGGTGGCGTTATATATAGTAAAGAGGTATCTAGCGTTATTATAAATATGCTTATTAAGCTAAGATTATAGGTATTTAATTATGCCTTCTTTTTTAGTAACTGTAGCAATTAGTATAATCTTATTCTTCTTTAACTATTAAACGTCGCGTTTAGACACGCAGAGGTTGTCTTTAGTTTCTTAATATATATTATTAGCGAGCGCCTTACAAGCTTATAGGTCTTAGATAATATCGCGATCTTAGGTAATACGTATCTTAGCTTATATAAGCTTTAGGTAGTAGTTCTATAGAAGGCAATAGTATTTATTAGGGTCTTATGCTACCATTTTTATAAACGTCTCGGCGTCTTATATTTTAATTTTAATAGGTAATAGCCCTTCCATTTACTTGTCCGTAGTTATATAGTTAATAAAAGATAAGACATTATTGGTGTCTATCTTCTTAGGGGTTAGAGCTAATAAATTAAATTCTCCTAGGATTAATTGGCGTTGTAGGTTAAGTATAGGTATTGGATTGTTCTTTAGGTTTAATATAGTAGCTAATAAGGAATATCGTCTTACTATTATAGGTTCCTTAAAAGTATAAAGTAAGGTAATTTGTAGATATACTGCTTTTGGCAGCGCCTATAGTATTATAGAGACGTAGAATTGGTTATAGGCTAAGCGTTAGTGGTAAAAAGGCGCAACGTAATATTACGGAACAAGGGCAGTGGCTACAGAGCGTATATATTCGAGGAGTCTACAAGACGTTACGCGATCGATCGTAAGGGTCGAGGGCGTAAGGAGGTGATATACCTACGCGTAGCTGACATAAGCTGTACGCAAGGTGTACGCGAGAGCACGGGGCTCTCCTATGGAGGCCCCTGCGGTGGGGTTCCGTAATAGATAACCTCTAAAAAATATAACAGGAGCTAAAAGGAGTAATAATAACGCTAGTACCCTAGAAGTCCCTAAAGTTACGTACACCCCTATTATTATATAACCCCCCTACTATAGATATTGCTATAATTAGCGCTATAGCGTTCTACTTTAATATATAATAAAAGTGTTACGGCGCTAGTAGAAACTAATAGATATTAATAAAAACTAGTAGGTTGTAACCGATGGATATTAGTAGATGTTAGACGCTGAGCAGGCTGATGGAATGATATATATGATGCTCTATATCGAAGAATCTCAGGGGCTTAAAGGCCCTAAGAAGGTATCTACACGATGGCCCGCGCGCTGTCACGTGACACGTCGCTAAGCTTAAAGAGACTGCCTAAGTACCCCCCTACCAACAGTAGATTATGGTGGATAGTCGCAGATAGTCGCAGACAGTTTTATATAGTTTTAGACAACTGCTGTTACGTAACTAGAGGATTATATATAACGTTAAGCAGCGCTACCCTCCGTCTTCTTTTCTTTCTTTAGCTTTAGATTTTTATTTATAAACTACTAATTATATAGGCCTGCGCGTCCCTCTTACTATACTTATGCCTTAATTAACTAAGTTGCTAATATTATCTAAAGCTTATCTACTCTTCTTCTTAAAAAGGAACTTAAAAATATTTACGGACTATAAATAAGAATAAAATACAGAAATAGACCTAAAGACTATTATTAGAACTTAAAGAATAGAATAGAACTAAAAGAATAGAAAAGAATAATAAGATCTATAGAATACGCACAGACTAGAACCCCTATAAAATCCTACTAAAAGTTACCCTAATAACCGTACTACTATGCTAAGAAATATAGTAGCCGGCAAAGCAGCTATAGGACCCTTAAATACCTCTAATGGTAAAATAGTAACTAACTTAAACTCCTAAGTAGAGCTTATAGTAGCTAATGCTAAAATTAAATATCTTTAAGAGCTGCTTAAGGCTAGAGAACCCCCTATACCTAATAAAGAGTTATTAAACACCTAGAAACTTACTATAGTCCTTAAGACTTTAGCCTAGCATATTATAAGGGGATTTTATAGACAGGGGGCTATAAGGACACGATTGTGGAATAGGATAGATTAGTAAGAGAGACGAATCCTTAAGGAGGTAAGGCCTCTGGGATTGTAGAGACTATATACTATAGGTATATACCTTTAGTATATAACTAGCGACCATCTAAGGGGCGCCCGGGGGTTATCCTAAGGGTAACCCAAAGTAACCGTAATAATATCCCTTATATTGCCCCCCCCCTTCTTATAGTTAGCCCCTAATCGCTATTACCTTATAGTAGGGAGATTATAAGGGCTTGTCCTAGAAGGGGTTCGGAGAGATATTAGAGAGATATTGGTATGCCGCTATATATTATCTATCTATTTAACCCCTACTTTAAACTCCTAAAAAACCTCTATAAGGAAAAAATATAACTAGAAAAAAAAGACGCGAGGATTACTAGAAGACCTATTAAAAGCCTATTAGAAGTATACTGGTAACTACTTAGGCTAATATGGGGATTTTTATACAACTTTACTTCTAAGCCTTTATACCGGTCTGTAATTGATTATAAGTATTATAGGTAATTTAGTGTTCTAGTATAGTTCCGTAGAGCCTTTTAGTATAGGATTTTAATATATAGAGCCTTAGCTTGCCATCATTTTTAACTGCTAAGATGTGGTCTATAATCCTTCTTTTATAATTACCTACGTTACTAATATATTGCTCCCGTATTTGCCTTTAGGCTATTAAATGCGGTTAAGGTATTAATTAGTTAGTTAAAGAGACTTATCTCTTAAGATTTGGTGTATATGGTTTTAAATTTAATAGTCCTATGCTATATATTTGGTGTAGCTCTACTACCTAGTAAATAGGGACACTTCGCGATAGTAACTATAGCTATTATACGATTATTAAGAACGTCTATAACGTTAATCTTTAATACTGTAGTATTCTTTTTAGGTATAATTTAACCTATATGCGTCTTTAATTAACGTCTTAATTGCCTTCCCCTGGCCGCGTAGTTAGTTTTTATAAGGAAGTAATGGTTAAATAACTTATATGCGTGTTTCCTTCCTTTCAAATAGCGCTATTATAATAGAGTTATATCGGTAAGGTTACGGCTATTTACTAGAAGGGTATTAGACGGTAAAGTATAAAGATACTTCGCTTATTGAGCTTAATCCTTTTTTTTAATACCTTACTTCCCATTGCCAACCTTCGTCTAATTTTGGATGTATCTTTAATATATTATTAAGATTTTCCTTTTATTTATTAATAATTTAATATACCTCTTCGCTCTCCTACTAACTGCTCTTTTAAGTAGATTCTATAGTATATCCTAGCCCTCCCTTTATATATAGAACCCTAACCTCCACTAACTTATAACTGGTACTAGTCCTACTTAAATAATTTTGCCTATACGTCTTTAAAAGACTAGAAATCTAATAATAGGATTCTGGAGGCTTATAATAAGACGCACTGTGTTAAATCTAATACCTTTAGTCCTTATAATTAATGCATGCGTACTAAGAGCGGCAGTTATATTAAGGTAAGGTTTCCTATCCTTAATAGGTTTCTATTGCTGACTTTAATAGCCTAGGCCTAAGTGGCGACGTTCCTTTAATGTCCTTAACTACTACATCGCCCGGGCTCTCTCCTATTTAAGCGCTAATACTAAATATTTAGGTTGTATTTAAGACTATACTATAGCTATTTACACCGCCTATAATTCTTAGTAAGCTAGCCAGTAACGCCTAATATAAGAGTAAGGTTAGTATACTAAGGATAGAGTGCGGGATAGGGGTAATAAGAAGAAGGTTGCCGTCTACTATAGAAAGGAGTTTGCGTATACGCGTTAAGTTTTAAAAGAGCATAATATAATACGGTATTAAGTAGGTTACCCTTTAGGTACCTAGTAGATAGGTAACTAATAGTTACTATAGTAAGGTCTTGGTAGTTCTAAACTATGCTAGCTAGCTAATATCTCTGTTTATTCTAGGCTTAAGCGTATCTTTATTAATTATAAGCTTACACTATAAGAGCTTTGTTAGTATTGGTTTGGACCTAATATTAGTGTTAAGCATTTAAGGATCTCTACCCTAGCTACACCTTATTATCCTACCCCTGTTTTTATACCTACTTATACCCTTACTAAGGGGTCTAGATCCTATTCTTATTAGCTATTACTTAATAGCCCAATAAATATTGATCCTACTCCTAAGGGTGAGGTATAGTAGCTTTTTAGATTAGGTATTTAGGATTAATTTTTGTATATAGTAGTAATTAAAGACCTTAATTAGGTGCTTAGGAAGGCCTTAGAAGCCCTAGGAATAATATTTATAGTATAAATTAACAAATGGGAATACAATTCTAGCAAAATGCCCTATTAACTCTATACTATATATGTAAAAAGGCTAAGGACCTATCCTGCCTTAGGCTATAGCCCTAATCCTTATAGTTTCCGGAGCTTGTCCGTTCTATATCCAATTTAACCTATTTACTCTTTTTATAAGCTTTCTTTATAGGTCGTAATAATATCGTAGTATTAAAGCGCTTTTTATAATTTATAGATTGTAGACCTTAGTCCTAATATTCTTTTAGAATATCTTTATAATAATTAAGGTGATCCTCTGGTTCCTATAGAGAGTCCTTAATAGGCTAGCCTAGCTATTTAGCTTTATATTAAAGCTTGTTCTTAATAAACTTATAGTATAGTATAGCTTTAACCTTATACCGCTCGCCTACTACCTTAGGGTGTTTAATTAGGCCTAGACGGAAAGTTCTTTTCCAGTAGTGGTCTATACTATAGCTCTACTAGGTTTATATAAAATACTAAATATATATAGGTTATAAATAGAGGTAGCTAGAGACGGTAGGCTAACTTGCTAATTTATTCCTTAATTTAGAAGGGACCTAGGTATCTTATATTAAGCTTTTTTAATAGTTAACGGGTCTTAATATTTATTAAATATAATAAAACCTCGTTGCCTACTCCAAAATGCTTATCCTAGTGCTTACGGTTATACTAAAGTCTCTACTACTCTTAGGCATTTTATAGGCATTGCTTTATATACTTCTATTACTCCTCCTATTCCTAAAGGTATCCTTATACTCTTTAGTATATATCCTTATACTCTTTAGTATATATCCTTAGACTTCCTAGTAGGATCCTATAACTAATTATGCGGCCTTAGCTAGTAATTATTAGGTATATTATTAAACCCAAATAGTTAGACGCTATAGGCAATTTGGATTAGTGTATACTTATATAATACGTATTGCTTTAAATTATAAGCGTACTCTATATACGGAAGTAGCTTATACTAGTTGTCTTACTAGTAGTTTAAATATATTTATATGTAAGACTCTAGTTTCTAGTTCTAGCATTCTATTTACCTATCCATTTATAGATAGAAAGCTATACTATAATGGTGGTCTATCTTTAAATGGAAGTATAGGTCCGACTAGTACTAGCTTATAAAGGCGCTGCCCCTATTAGTAATAATAAAGTATAGCTAATCTACTTTAAGAAAGCATTTTTCCTTAATTAGGTTGGTAAGTGCTTATATGTTAATTGTCTTATTAATAGGAAGGTATTAGACGTACTTTAAAAACCTATTAATAAGTATAAGGACTAAATCGTATATTTATCCTTAGCTATCTTTAGATAGCGGGAGATCTGTAATAAAGTCTATAGCATAATATTGCTATAGCTTACTGGTGGGGGGAACTGATTTAAGTAGACCCTATAGCTTATGCCTACGGATCTTATATACTTAACACTTCTTATAATAGCTAATATACTCCTTTACTTCCTAATTAAGCTTTAGCTAATAGTATTTACGCTAAAGTAATTCTACTATTTTTGCTTAACTATAGTGGCCGTCTAGAGGATTATCGTAATTCTTTATAAGAATCTTCTATTATAGATTTACTTCTTATAGTACCTAAACCTTACCACCTTTATATAGTAGGCCTATTGGGTTAAGTTCCTAATAGTGGCGCCTAGTAGCTTCCTTTCTGTTATATTTCTAGTCTACTTTTATATTAAAGGTAGTATAAAAAGCGTCCCTCTATTACACCTTACGGATAAGATCTATTAACCTTTTAGATAGTTCCTAAGTAAAAGCTATTTTATTCTATACTACTCTAAGTATAAGACTAGATAGTACTATAGATCTTATAACTCTTTAATGCGCGTATATTAGGAAGGCCGCTATAAGGTTAAAGTCCTTTAGTTATTATAGGGCTCCAAGTTCCAATTGCTTTATAGCTTTGCTATTAGTTTAAGGGGATAGCTTAGCAATTAGAGATAGTGTATTACTAGGTTTTAAGAATATATTAGGGACGTTCTATTTAGGTATATTTAGACCCTTATTAGTAACAGACCAGGTACTAGCCGGAATATTAGTAGAAGCCAATAGGGCTTATACCGCCTAAGACTCGGTATATAGAGCTATAGGTATTTAAGCATCCTATACCCGGAGCTTGTTCTGTAATATAGGGAGTAAGATATTTATTATCTGTTTTCCTTCTCCTGTTTTAAAGCCTTTAGTATAGTCTAGCCGTCGTAACGGTCTATTAATAGGGTTATTTTTCCCTAGCTTGTATTTAATCTTAAAATTAAATCGCGTAAGCTCCTCTGCCTATTTAGCTTATTAAGGTATAAGCTCCTTTATAGTTATAAAGTAGTATAAATTATAATAGTCTAAGAGTATATAAGTGGTATAGCTCGCGTACTTAAGGTAATATCGCCACTATTTAAAGCAGTTAACTATAGCCAGCAGTTCCTTATTATAGGTATAATACCTAACTTTAAGCCCCTAGAATTTTCTGCTATAGATGTAACGGAACCTTGTAGTAGGTACTACAATGGGCTCGTTATTGGGCTAGGTGTATAGGTAATGTAAATTAAAGTTAACAACATAATAATAACTGGTGGAGTAGTTGCCTAATAGATTAACTCTAATTATATTCTAAGAATTACTATAAGGAAAGAACTATCTAGAGTAGGGACTGTGGTCCTTTAAATATATAACCATACTTCTAGGAAACCTTCCATATACATAAGGTATATATACTCTATTTGCTTTATCGCAGATTATATAGATTATATAGATTATATAGATTATACTATATAACTTAGTTACTATTCCTTATTATATAGCTCTATTAGCTCTATGCTAGACTATACCTATATTAACCAACTAGCTTCCTCTAACTCTTCTCTAAGTAGTTATAATATTATACTTAAAGCGTCCGTAACACTATCTCCCTCCTCTCTATATTTGTCCTTAAAGATCCTAAACATCTCTAAGTTGTTTATTAAAGGTATAATATCCATCTAATTAATTTAGTTAATATTATTACTTATTATACCTAAAGTAACTTCTCTTTCTTCTACAGCCCGTTACGCACGTACTATCGCCGTTATACTATTACTAGGTAAAGTAATACTATCTCTATGTTCTCGTTGTGCGAAAAAGGGATTAGTTTATATTACGCTAGCAAGTCCTTTATCTTAGCAACCCTCTTTTTATTTAGAGTGTACTAAAGTAAACATTTATTTATCCTATAATGTTTGCTTTATTTTTAACGCTAAGTATACGTGTTCTATAACTCTTAATAGTTTATAAGTTCCCTAAGTAACTTATTATAGGGTCTTGTGTTTAATCTACTACTGCAAAGCTTAATAGTAAGCTCTTAAGTGCTCTTAATAAGTTACGCCGATCGCGAGAGGCGGAACAAAAGGCTGCGGCTACTTAATAGCGTGCTCTTAAAACTCGTCTTCTGGCCTCTGCTTATCTTCTATATCTTAAATAGGTTTATAAAAAGGTGCGTTTTAAGGAGTGGAAACTTATAAAATAAGGTTTATAAGAGCTTAGTAACAAAAGAACGGACTCCCCTATAAAGGAAATAACTCTAAATAGCTTAGTAGCTGTTCCTTCTAGGTCCCCCTTAAATAACTTATTTTTTAATACTTCTTTATTAATATTACCTAACCTAATCTCTTCTAATACTCCTATACCTTTCCTATAGCGTTTTTTAGATTTTCTAGTAGTTCCTAGGTAGTTTTATTATAGCCTATCCACTTAACCTTATACTATATTTTATTGTTAACGTCCTTATAACTAACGATCTTTAAAACTTACTATTTATCCTCTTCTTATCCTCTGTACGTGTTCACTTTATAAACTAGTAACTTAATATTCCTATATACCAGTTCTAGCATTGCAATATACTATATAGGGTAGATTCTTATTTTAGTTAGTAGGTTTAACTTAAATATAACTAGTGAAATTCTCTATATAATTTTAAAAGGTCCTAGTCTAACGTGGTTTAACTTCTTACTTAGTCGTTAACTCTTAAAAATTTTGTATAGTAGCTATACTTTATCTCCCTCCTTAAGATCTAGTCCCTTAGATCTCTTAGCGTCGTAGTATTTCTTTATTCTTTGCTATACTACTTTAGCTGTCTCTATAAAGTTCTTATAAAGATTTATTAATATCTCTATTCTTTATTTAGCCGTACTACTTATCTTCTTTACTTAACGTAGTAATAATAATATTCTTAGCTCGTATCCGTAATTCGCCTTAAATGGTAATATACCTATTCCTTCTTATAGTATTACATTATATATAAACTATATAATTGGTAACAGTAATACCTAATTATTCTATACGTAATTAATATAGTGTTTTAGATACTGCTCTAGTATCTAATTTAGTCTTTCCGTTTAACTGTCTGTTTGCGGATAATATACGGTAGAAGTTACTACTTTAACTCCTTACTCCGCTAAGAATACCTCCTAGAATACTGTTACGAATCTTAAATCTCTATCTAATATAAATTTGCTTAGTGCTCTATATCTTATAAATACTTCCTTAATATAGATTTTAGCGACATCTTCTGCTAATATTTCTTCTATATATGCTATAAAGTATCCCCACTTTATAAGCTTGTCTATTATTACTAAAATTACGTTATAATCTTATCCGGTAATAGGATCTTTTAATTTTAGCAACTTTATAATAAAGTCCTATAATATAACCTCCTATAGTCTTTCTAGTATTTTAATAGGTTATAGCCCTCTATATAGCTTATACCTCGTTAGTTTATTCCTTTAGTAATTTAAATATTTTCTTATAACCTTCCGTACTAGGTTTTAGATTTTATTAATAATATATTCCTCTTAGAGTCTTAATACTAAGCCTATAGCTCTATTATATCCTTAAGTTAATCCCTTATAGAAGTCTTCTATAAAGTGTTCTGTTATGCTTTTTAGGATATACCTTACCTCTTAATACTTGTACAATATTTCTTCTCCTAGATGTTCTAACTATTCCTCTAGTTATGCCTTAAAGATCCTTTGTACCTAAAAGCTCTCTAGTAACTTATAAACTCTATCTAGTTCTTCTTAAGTTGCTATAATCTTTAGATAATTATATCTAATCAACCTATCTATATCTTTTCGCAGTAAAGCCCCTAATGGCTTTTTATTATTTTATAGTTTAGCTTTCCAACTTAACACATCGGCTCGTATATTATCTATACCCTTAGTATACTAAATCTTAAAATAGTACTCTATAAGCATCTCTACCTATCTAACCTATCTTTAGTTAAGTTCCTTTATTATTAGGAATCCTATTAGGTTCTTATAATCCATCTTAACTATAAATAGTTTCTCTATACCTTGCAAGAATACTCTCTATTTCTTTAATGCTATAACTATACCTAACAATTCTTTATTATAGATATTATAGTTTAACTCTAGTAGTGTTATCTTTTAACTATAGTATGCCACTAGGTGCTATCTATCTTAGCGTTTTTATATAAAGTATACCCCTAGTATAAAGTCTAATATATCTATCTCTACAACTATCTCTAGTCCTAGTTAATAGATTTTAAGAACTGGCTTCTAGGTAAATAACTCTTTAATTCTTTTAAATAGTTCCTACTACTCCTTTCCCTACGCCTATAGTTCTTCTTTCTTCGTTAACCGCGTAAATAGCTTAATATATTTTAACCATTACGCTATAAACCTTCTGCAGTAATTGCAAAACCCTAGGAATAATCTTAACTATATAACATTCTCCGGTTTTTACCAATTTACTATAGCCTTAATCTTCTTTAAATCTATACTAAGTTAGCCTAGTTTAATAATAAATCTAATAAAATCGGTCTTCCTAGTGAAGAATTTGCATTTCTTAATTGCTACTAGCATTTGTTCTTCTTATAGTCTCTTTAAGACCTATTTAACGTGTTCTCCATATTCTTCCTTAGTTATTAAGTAGATAATAATATTGTTGAGATATACTATAACAAATTCATCTAAGTATTCTTCTAATATATTATTAATTCGCTTCTAGAACGTTACTAGTGCGTTTATAAGTCCGAATTGTATAACTAATGGTTTATATAGTCCTTCCTTTAACCTAAAGGCTGCCTTCTATTTATTACCTTCCTTAATTTTAATCTAATAGTACGCCTATCTTAGATCTATCTTTATAAAGATTTGCGCATTACCTATCCTATCTTAGATTTTGCTGATTAAGGGTAAAAAATACCTATCCTTCTTGGTAATGCTATTTAACTATCTATAGTCGATACACAGCCTTAGTTTACTATTCTTCTTTAGTATAAATAGTACTAAATAACCCGCTAATAACTGCGATAGTCTAATGTATCCCTTTTATAAGTTTTCCTAGATAAACTCTTTTAATACTCTACCTTCTTCTTCGGTAAGCTTATAGATTAGAAAGAACCTTAAACTTATTTCTAGTTTTAATTCTATCTTATAGTCCTATACGGCATACTTTAATAGCTTTTTACTTTCTGGTAACTATAGTTTCTTACTATACTTATGGTATCTCTTTAGTATATAGCTTAGCCCTTTTTCTGTTTCCTCGTAGGTCGCTCCTACTTAGTACTATACTATCTTAGCTTATTATTATATTTTACGTCGTTAAGTATTTTTAATATTAACTTAACCTATAACCTAATTAATCTTTAGATTGTATTTCTATAACTAAGGCATTCCTAACACTGCCTTATTATTTCCTAATAGTAATATATTAAAAGGTATCTTAACTTATCTCTCTTCAATAGTTAGCTAAATAGGTCCTATTTTAAGATTAATAATGCCTCCTCCATAGGCTATCAGATCTCCTAAAATTATCACTAATAGGTAAGGACATTCCTTTTTCCTGTATAGTAACCCTATTCTTTTAACTGCTACTAGCGAGATATAGTTCCTTATTGCTCTACTATTTATTAGTGCCTTAAACTGTTAATCTTACCACTTAACTTATAAATTTAGGTATTATTCTTAAATTCCTTTAAGGGTTTAAGGCTCTACTACTAGTTCCCTCTAGTCCTATAGGCCTCTACTTTTCCTAACTATTAGCTACTTAATTCTGTTTATACTTAGTCCATCTTAGGCTAATACTTAGTTCGCTTTTTATCTTTAATATACTATAGATAGGTGTTCTCTAGATATTCCTACTATTATTATCTATCTAGGCATTCTTCCGTAAGGAATCTTCCTGGCTAAAGTATTAAGTCCCCTTATTCTTAAACTTCTACTAGGTGCCAACTATATATATACTTAGTATTCTGGTATTTCGCCTTATCTGTTAACTAATATATCCTTATTAAATATTTCCGGTTCCTATCTTTAGGTGCTCTATACATATTATACACATTATCTACATATACGATCTATGCTAGCGTATAATATACCTAGTGTTTTAGGTTAACTCTTAGCTTATCTTCGTCCTTAAGTTTAAACCTTTTTTATGTTAATCTAAGTATTATAACTTCATTTACTAATACTAAGATTCGCCTTTTACTTCTCTAGTCCTCCAATTACTCCTCTAGATCCTTTAATATTATAATTAAGGCCCCTTTAATGTAAGTTATAGCCTTCTCTATAATTAAGTAGTCTTAGATAACTTTTTTTATCCAACTATATATAGAAATCTTCCTACTTATTATTGTGTCGTTATCTATATCACTTTTAGTATAACTTCTAGAGTGTATACGGCTCGTCCGTAAAGAAGTATCTTTTTATTACTACGTTATAATAACCTTTAGTATATCGTTCTTTGAACCTAGTTAGAATCCCTAAATCCTCTTCTTATTCCAGTTTAGTAAGCCACTTAGCTCTTAGTGTGCCTATCTTAGGTCTATTAGTGATCTTTTATATAGGTGCTCTGTCCCTTATACGACCTAATACGCTAAATCTCTTATCTAGTTTCTGTTCTTACTATAAGGTAATTCTTACTCTAAATTCCTCTATGGTTTCTTTTCTATCGCGTCTTATAAGTAGATCTTTAAAGTCTTCTTACTTCCTAATCTCATTAATAGTCCTTATTTATATGTCGAAATCTTAGTTCTATAGGATTCTTAATCCTAAGCCTGCTTCTAGCTTAAGCTTAGCTCCTACCTTAGTCTAACTAGGCTTAGGTATTCTTATCTTATCTTAAAAGTCTTAAATCTTACTTATCTTGTTTTAAGAATCTTATAATTATAGGAAACGCTATCCTGAGCTTATTTATATGTCTTTAAACCAAGCTACTACCCTACTTTATCAGTTTTCGTCCGTTATAGGTCCTTAGGTATACCTTATCTTGTCTTAAAAGTCTTAGTTATCTCTTATCTCTTCTTAAGAATTTTAAGCCTTTAGCCTTTTACCTTTATTAAGTAATAAATTAGCACTAGCAGTTATCTGCTTACTTAATCTCTATAAAATACTCTTCCTTTTATCTTATAAAGCAATAGATGCCGTATCTAACAGTGTTATAATACCTGTTACTAAACCTTACTTAGTAGCGGTCTTAGTTCCTACTTCTAATATAACTTTTTTAAGGTTTACACGCTCCTAGTAAGCTACCTTTATTACCTTATTATCTGCAAATATTTCGCCTATATTAAACTCATTATCTTTAATATCCGATCTGCGTAATAGTTTATTAGTTCCCTTATACTCTAAGGGTTTTAGCTCCTATAGCCAATAGCTTACGCTATACTTAGCGTCTTTATAAATTTGGTATGCGTTATTATAACAAAACGCAAAACTTCTAATTAAACATTCTTTTGTTCCTTATAGTATACTATTATCCCTCTATATATATATATCTTCTGCTAACCTAGTTCCCTTTATTACATAGTAACTCTAACTATCTTTATAATCCCTTATAAAGTAACCTTATTTCCTATAATTTATATAAGCTCCGTCTCTAAACTATTAACTTTACTATAGAGTTCGCCTAAATATCTTCTACTGCTAAGATCCCTGGTTTAGCCTCTGCTCTTTAGTCCTATAATTACTAGATCCTTAACCTTTAGGTTTTTATAGTTTTTTACTCTATCTCTTATGGGCTTCTTTAGTACCACTTAGGTCTATTAGCTTTACGCCATACTATAGTTTCTAAATTGGCTTTAGTCGTTGTATACTCTGCGTCTTATATAACTATAAAACTCTATCCTAACCTCTTTTGGCCTATTTCCTTTAATAGATCCAATTATTAATCTTAATTACTTAATCTATTAAATCCCTTAGGGTGTCCGCATCTTTTATTAGGATAATCGCGTCCTAGACTTTAGCCTTAAGTCCTTACTTATACTATACTATAAGCGCCCTATTATTCCACTTAACTTATATAGCTAGCGTCTAAAACTACGTTATATACTCTATTACTAAGGTTCATTGCATAATATCTTAGAGTTTTCTTTTCGCTATAGTTACTGCCTCTAGGTCTCCAAACATTTATATAAGTTGCTCTATAAACCCCTCCTAACTTAAGAATATAAACCGCACATCTTAATTAGTAGTCGTTATTCTATTTACTTATATTTCTATAAGGTAAGGCTTAAACTATTTAAGTGCTCTTCCTAATAGGAATAGTCCTATATAAGCTATTCAATCTATAGGTATTAGTAACTTTACTCCTTCTTATATAACTTTAAAGTGCATTTACATAAGGAACCCTTTAAGCTTTAATCTTTCTTCTAAGAATCTCTTAATTAATAGTAGCTTAACCTTCACTGCTCCTATCCCGTTAATCCTTTATTTAAGTATTATATTATTTTCTATTAACTAGTTAACTATCTCTTATAGCTATCTAACCGTCACAGGTTGCTACAAGTCAGTATCTACTATACTAGTATCGCCTCCTAACCTTAAAGTAGTTGCCGCCGTCAATGGCGTTATAGTAGCTGCTTTTAGTGGCATGTTATTTAACTTTCTATATTTAATACCGGATAACTTAGAATACTATTAGGACCAACCGAAGCACGCGCACCAGTCCTTGTCTCCGTTAAGAATCCCGCCCATCTATTGTTGGCAATAATAGCGCACGCGATTCTATTAAATAATCTTATACGACGACTAGGAGCTCTTGCTGCACCCGGCCCAAAAAGACTAAAACCAACCAAAAGAACCCTGAAAAACACCCAGAGAATCCCCCTAAGATGCATGCATCGCAGGGGAGGCACACGTTAAACGATGGTGGTTTGCACTCGCGTGCGTCCACTAGAACCACGCCTAGTAATGGCCCTCTATAACAAGAACGGGCGAATACTATACTATAAAGCGGAAAGACCTCTATTGAGAAGGCATCTAATAAAATATAAAGCCTATTGGACGTGTTTAGTATTCGCAGTTGCGGGGAAGTAACTGTTAGCTATAACGAACTAATGCAGCTAGTAGAATGGCTCCGCTAATCTAGCGAACCTTAGGCGCCCCTCTAGTAAACCCTTAATTAAATCCTCTAATGGCTAAGCAAAATTAAAAATAAATAAAACCTCTTTTTACCGGTGAACCGCACCTAGGCCGCCGTAGCTATGCGTTTATAGTATAGGGAACCTATCCCCCTAAAGATAATATTTAGGTATATAATTATAATATAACCAAATACAGAAAAAGTAGAGGGGCTTAGGGGATAATTAGAAATAGAAGTCCTTACGGAGATTTATAAAGAGGTCTATGACGCTGTTATAGTCCGGTACCTTAGGAGCGGAGATATTAGAGTTACCTTAAGGGACTAATAGGTAAAGGAACGAGCCGTTAGGGTAGGGGATAGGCTAGGAGAATGTATTAGTATAAAAGTGCTTTATAAAGATTACCTAGTTAAAGTCCTAGCGGTTCCCCTAAGCCTTAGGGTAGAAAAGGGACGCTAGGCGGATAATATAGCAACTATATATAAGATAGTAAAATAAACGAAACGCCTTATACTAGGACTTAAGATTACCTAAATTTAATGGCTTTAATAGGAAAATATAAACTAAGTATATAATAAGAATAATAAAAGAATATAAGGGTCGCTAGAGACTTACTAGGGAAATGCTAGTTAAACGCATAGCTCCCTTATTATTAGCATATATATACTAGGAATGCAAAAACTCCTTATTTAAAAAGGTATTATTATAAATGGCCTTATATATAACGCAAGGCTCTATAACCACAGACTCCGCCTAGAATAATATTATCGCTGCGTATA
>Ga0307515_10010382_pt1 | contig 17843 bp, 9 predicted proteins | sample 17_EM_MG_FD_194513 | JGI IMG/M metagenome (GOLD analysis project Ga0307515, IMG submission 194513) | Populus trichocarpa ectomycorrhiza microbial communities from riparian zone in the Pacific Northwest, United States - 17_EM | ecosystem: Host-associated > Plants > Roots > Unclassified | place... | reverse complement strand
AGGGCCACTCGAATTATGTCATCGCCGTGGCATTCTCGCCGGACGGCAAGCTACTGGCGTCAGCATCGAGCGACGAGACCGTCAAGCTATGGGAGGCCGGATCGGGAGCGGTACTACAGACGCTCAAGGGCCACTCGAATTACGTCATCGCCGTGGCGTTCTCGCCGGACGGCAAGCTACTGGCGTCATCATCGAGCGACAAGACCGTTAAGCTATGGGAGGCCGGGTCGGGAGCGGTGCTACAGACGCTCAGAGGCCACTCGAATGGCGTCAACGCTGTGGCCTTCTCGCCGGACGGTAAGCTACTGGCGTCATCATCGAGCGACGAGACCGTCAAGCTATGGGAGGCCGGGTCGGGAGCAGTGCTGCAAACGCTCAAAGTGGATGGCTATATCCAAGCCCTTTCATTCTCTGATGACGGGACATTCCTTCAGACTGAGAGGGGACCCATATATACCAAATTTCTCTCCAATAGTGCAACACTTTCTCGACCGACACTTTTACACTCTATCTTTATCAAGGAGCAATGGGTAGGTCAGGGTATAGAAAATATTCTTTGGCTTCCTTCCGAGTATTGGCCAAGAAGAGTCGCTGTTAACGGGAGCATTGTTGGTTTTGGTTACCCGTCTGGGCGAGTAACATCTATGGAGTTTGCTTTCTAAAATATCCCCTCCTCCCTAACCACCTCCATTGTGGACAACGACCCTTTATAGTCTAAGAGGAGCGAGAATAGCAACTGCGTATTAGTATTGTTCGATTAGAAATGCAACGGCTTTCAAATTAATTACTCTAAAAGTATAGCTAGGGTGAGTAGTAATAGACCAAAATAGTGACTCTTGAGTGGCAAATCCGATGTGTCCGTTGGCGATGCTCAAGACGTCATACGGTGATGGGATGTGACCTAATATGGTTAGAGATATCTAAAGGATCCCTGTTCAATGAGGCGCAGTAAAACATTTTTGCTGTGCGGAAAAGGTAAAGCCGGCTTTGCAAGGCACCACAGCAAGCTCAGACGTGATTCTGTTGGTGCGGAGTCAATCGGCCCGCAAGCGGGTGACTAACCACGTTCGTGGTGCACCATCGAAATCACGTCTAAGGGAATTTCCAAAGTTTATTAGGCGCTACAATATCACTGTATATTTGGCATTATAATCTACACGCCCTGATCAAGCCTTTTTTAGTGTAACCCACGATAATCTAACTTTAGCGATATCGTTAAATTCTACCGTCAATATCGGTATAACTAGTATATCTAGCCCATAAGGAGGAAATCTATACCCTTTAGGCTTAAAGATCCACTTTTTATTGAAGTTTTACTGCTTATTCACCCTACACGTGACTCTTGATATAATAATACCATTGGTATTATGATATATTTGGCACCAAAACCCATATCGTACTAAGGAGTTTTGCCTGTATATAGCTATCTACTGTGGTTCTGACAGTTACCACTAAAGCGACGCCCATAAGCTCTCAGACGCTGCGTTTGAAGAATTTGAAATATAGGGAGCAGATATGAGCGATTTTATGGTATGCCTGCCCCGTAACCAAGCACGAGCTGATCTAAGTTCTACTACGGAGCGTCTGATTTATGACATGGCTGTAAGCCGGAGTTTCCCCGGCTGGATCTGCAGGCATCCAGTCTTGAGCAATCCCCGTGTCTAAGTACGTACTCGAGACCTCCAAAGCTGCCAACAAGCCCTCATGGCCATACCACTCTGCCTTTGAGTAACGCACCACAATGAACGATGCCGAAGCCGTCACCATCAAGCTTGCCGAGCTTCTCCGACACCCCGAGGACCTCGACAAGATCCCCGCGCTCAAAGCCGAATTTACTCGCAAGAAAGCTGCCATAGATGGGCAGCTGCGCCATGGACTCAAGGAGCAGCTGGAGGTGACACAGGCAGGTATGAATAGCATCACAGATGGCCAGCGCACTGTCAACCAGATCAAGGAGGAAATGATGAAGATTGACAAGCTGTGCGCGGAGGCGCAGAACATGATTCGAGACTTCCCGCACATCAACCTCGTTGCGCAAACACATAGGAATTTTGAGCAGGTGGAGAAGATGAAGAGGGATATTGATGGGTTTGAGGAGAACTTGACGAAGCTAGAGGCATTGCTGCGGGAAGATGATAATGACCCGGGGAACCAGCCGAATTTGTTGGAAATACATTATGGGCTGACGCAGTTAAGGGATATAAGGGATGCGGCAATGGATCAGATCAAGAGCTCGGAAGAGGCTTCAGCGGAGCTGATTGAGAATTTAAGGTTAGACACTGGGTCTACAGTACAGGATTGCTTCAACAGATTGGAGGATGTGGTTGGCTGGTTTGATGAGCATGTTGGGAATGCATGTATGAATCTGATATCGCTCGTTCAATCTGGAAACAGTGGCATGGTGGTCAGATTGGCCTTGGTTATTGAGGAAGAGGAGAAGAACGATAAGAAGGTCAAAGCTCTGCAAGACGCGCAGAGGGAATACAAAGAGCTAGCATCACGCTTCAAGTCTATTGCGACGGGGCCTAAGGAATTTCGAGGTTACAAGGAAAATTTTCTCAAGGCAATCGAAATGGCTACCACAATCCAGATCGACGCGTCGAATGAAGCTTTCCTGGACGACTCTGACAAGCTGGAGAAGTGTGTTCGTTGGTACTTCAACGACCTTAACACCGTCAAGCTAGGCATGACAGGCTTGATGCCCAAAAAATGGCGGATATTTCAGACATATGTAAATATCTATCATAAGCTCATGCATGATTGGTTAATCGAGCGCATCGACGACCCAGAGCTTAAACCCGCACATATGTTAGCCATCATTCACTGGGAGGAGAAGTACTACGCTAAAATGCAGAAACTCGGTTTAGCTGAAGAAGATCTGTCTCCCCATCTCATCGACAATCGCGCTGCAGAGCTGGTCCGCGAGTACCGCCAACTCATCATCAAAGCTGTTGAAGAATGGATGGACCGTATGGCTGTTACTGACAGGCAGAACTTCCTGGCACGCAGCGAGGCCGCGCTCGACACAGATGAAAATGGCTGTTTCCGCACGAAGACTCTTGGTGACATGTGGCGTATGCTTCGCGAGCAACTCATATTTGCCGGCAACAGCGATCGTACCGATGTAGCAGAGGGCGTTGTCGACGCCATGTTCCGCGCGCTCTCTTCCCGCCAGCGCATGTGGGAATCCCTCGCCGACGCAGAACTCGCGAAGTACTCCGCTCCAACTGCGGACCAAGAAGGATTACAGCCGCTTCATGATTGGCTAGTTGCAGTCGCCAACGACCAAATCGCTTGCATCGACGAGGCCAACCAGGATGCAGACGGCTTGACCTCATATCTTACCCTCTTTAGCCGTGACATCACGCCGCTAGTATCCCCTGCCTACATACCCACAGTAACGACTCAAATCGATACCCTCTTGACTGGCTACGTCGATTTAAGCACCCACTTCATCCACATCTTCGCCTCCTTAATTTTCACCGTGGACTTCCGGTCCATCATGTCCGAGTTCTTCACTCCAGCCTGGTACTCCCAAAAACGCATCGGCCAAATCGTGTCGACATTCCAAGACTACCTAGCCGACTACGAGCGCGTCCTGCACCCATCTCTGCGCGACATTCTCGTCGAAGAGCTTGCCGACGAGCTTCTCGCGCGCTACCTCTCCGCCGTGCGCAACCGCGGCGCCAAGTTCCGCCGCTCAGACCCCTTTGTCGAGAAAATCAAAGACGACGTGCTCACCGCATTCAATTTCTTCGAGTCGTACCCTTCTTTCCCGGAAATCAAAACGAAATGGCGCGCCGTCGATGGTTTTGTCAAACTCCTCGAAGCGGACAAGAGCGTCGTCCCGGCCATATACGAGTCCGTTAAGGGGCAGTATTGGGACATGCAGATAGGATGGATTGAGGCTGTGCTAAGGGCTCGTGATGATTTTGAGAGAAGCATGTTGAATGCGGTTAAGGCGAAGGCGGCGGAGGTCTACGTTGAGCGTGGATCTGAGACGATTATGAGTAAGGTCAAGTGAGTAGCATAGATACGGCATGAGGTTAGCGTTGCTGGATTTGGAATTTCGGATGCGTTTGAACGCGCATGTTTTTCGTGTACGCGCTTCTAAGATTGGCGAGCGGTGCATCGGGTCTGGTTTAGATGGCATGGTGTTTTGACTGTACGGAAAAAGCTATGATGTACTTATACCCGAGCCTTGTTTCAAATGTTCATGGATGCGCAAGTTATGTTCTTAAAAGGGTTTTCATTAAGATCCATTCTATCATACCTGGCTCACGGCCTCCCTAAGCAAACTTCTTTCACTCATAACAGACCATAAACGCCTCTTCGCGCCCAAATTCCTGTATCCCATCCTTAACACTGTCATACCATCATCATGACTATCGGAATCATCATCCATTCGGGTTACGCCTTGGACTTCATCCATCCCCCACCCCTTTCTCTGCCCCTCCCACTCTTATCCACTCGCCCTCCCCTCGTTTTCTGAACCCCGAGACCCCTCCTCTGCGTCTTAAACCCTCCTCTTCCCCTCTGCCCTCCCGTTTTCTCCTGCCTCATCGCCTTCATCTTCTCGCCCACCTCCTCCTCATCCACCTCCATCTCATCATCTTTCCGCCTGCGATTACTGAATTTCAGCTTCCCCCGCTGCCCGCGCTGCGCCGCATCCCGTCCCTTGATCGCATCCACATACGCATTAATACCGCCCTCCAGCGTGCCATCGCCGGGCCCGTTGCCATCACCCATCAAGACATCGCCATCGTCCTCAGCCTCGGAGTCCTCCGGCCCGCCGAGAATAAGCTTGCCGTCGAGGTTGACCTTCGCCTTCGACTTCTTCGCTGGGACCGCCTTCTGCTTGAGCGGTTTCGTGGACGAGATATTGCCCAACGCGCGTCGGGAGAGGAGGTCGAGCGGCTCGTCCTCGTCCTCGACGATGTACGTCTTGCTCTCCTTCCGGCCGGCCTTGCCACCCTTCTTGCGCCCCATGACTTCCTCATCCGAGACGTCGCTGCCGTCGCTCTCGTCGTCGTCGTCGTCGCTGCTGCCATATACAGCCTCGTCGAACTCGGACTCGAAGTTGCTCTTGTGCTTCGGCGCGGCGTCCGCATCTTCCTCACCCTCCTCGCCGCCTTCCTTCTTTCTCTTCTTCCTCTCCCGCGTCTTCCGGATGTTGGCGATGAGCTTGCGGTCTTCCTCCGGACACGCCTTCTCGACGACATCGACGCCGAAGCGGCGGATCATGCGCTCGAGGATGTGCTTCACCTTGGCTTTGAAGTGGGCCTTGTGCTCGTGGCTCCAGACCATCAGGTTCGGGACCAGGGCTTTAAGGCGCGGCAGCATGAGGTCCTGCGGCAGCGAGATGACCGAGACCTTGACGAAGCCGAGCACCGAGCGGACAATCTCGCGGTTCGGGTTCTGGATGAATATGTCCATGAGCTCGAGCAGGTTCTGCACTGTCCCCGTCGATATGCGCGATTGGAAATGGTACAGGATTCTCGTGACGGCGGTGATCGTGGCGGAGATCATGTGCGGTGCGCTTCCTGCCAGACCTGCCGAGACCATCGTGAAGTACTCTTCTAGCGTCGCTGGCACGGATGGCGCATCGGATGGCATGTTTGGAACTTTTGCGTTGACGACGGTGCCACCGAGCGCCATCTTCTCCCCCATGGAGACTAGAAGGTCGAAGGCAGCTGTGCGCGCTTTCTCGTTGACTTCTTTGGCTGAGATGACGACTTCTGGGAGGATTGAGGGTATGAAGTGGAGGTCGCTGTTGGGGATGAATTCAACGATCTGAGCGATAGCAGCCAGCCGGTCGCGGCGGGAGGGTGCCGATGCTTTATCCGAACTTTGTAGTAAGAGCTGTTGTAGCTCAGTATTTCGTTCTTCCAGCGCAGCTTTGCCGATGGGTGACTCGGCGAGACGGGGAATGAGCTTGTAAGCTTTCTTCTGTAGCTGCGGATCATCGTCCTTATTAACGATGAGAGCAGCCATTTGAAACAGGGTGGGGAAACTATCGCGAGGGAGGTAGATGGAGATCGTAATGACAAGGTCCATGAGTGTGTGGCTCATTGGTGGCATTTTATCTTTCGTTTTCTCTTGCTTTTGCTTATCGGCTTGTGTTTGGGGACCACCCTCACCAAGGGAGGACTCGAGGTGGGTTGTAACTCGTACGAAGGTTTCCATGAGTTCCTGTGAGAGATGTTACTACCCGTCTAAGAATAGATAAGAGATTCTACTGGCTAACCTTCTCCGGTGTGATGCTCAGATAAGCATTTATACAGCGAAGGATGATCCCTCTGTATTGCGGTAGAGTCTGACTGTAGACGTTGAATAGCACTGCTAGTAGATTGCTAGCGAATCCTGCCAGGTGACCAAGATTATTCTTCGCATCAGCTTTGGATACTTTTGACTGAGCGACAAGATTTTCTTCTTCGTCAAATAACTCTATTATGGCTTTGTTAGAGTCTACGAGGTTTTGCAGTGCCCTACATAGATCTGTCCTTAGATCCGCCTGCCCATATAGCAAGTTAGATAACAGTTCCGCAAAGCTCTGATCGAAAGCCTAGAACAAGGTCAGCGGGTTCGGCAAAAGTGCAAAAATGTTCGACTTACTTCAGTAAGATCAAGCGGCAAATCACAGTAACCGGGCAGAATAGACCAAACTTGCTGTACAACGGTCTCAAACACCTTGATCTCCATGGTTTTCTCTGCATCCCCGTGCTCGAGAACTCGCTGAAAAATTGCCTCGCTTAAGGGAACCATATCTGATCTAAAATGTGCCAGGCGCGTATTGCTTACGGAGTCTCGGAGAATTGGCAGCATCCAAACCCGTCCAGGGTGGCCTGGAGCGGGTTTCGGAAGGTTAAGCGGTAAAATCTTGAGGACGTTATCTGGACCCATGGCCCGTATCGCTTTTGCAAGGACTGCATCGGCTTCTTTCTTTCCCGCGAAGGACTCGTTTCCTCGCAGTTCTCCAATGGTCCTGACCACGTTTGAGAGAAGCGGGGCTGAACGCCATCGCAACGCTTCGAATATTGCACCGAGAACATTGAAGACCTCCATCCAGGCTGCTTGGAACTTTATGCTCAAGAGATCCGTAGCAGTCTTCGCTAGCTTCTCCAGGACTTTCTCGTCAAATATTGAAGGGTCTAGCAGGACGTTGTCTGGTATGCAATTTGCCATGAACGAAATGAGACATTCTGAAGCAGAAATACGGATGTTGTGAGATGGAGAACTAAGGAAGTTGGATATCATAGCGAATAAATTAGGAAGGTTTTGGAAAGTCTCATCAGGGTTGATCTGTGCTGAGACGTCGTAACCTCTGGATAAGACAGCTATCCATGGGGGAAGCAATTGTGAATCATTCTTCGATGGCTGTAGCTCCGAGATCACCTCGAGTAGTCGAGGGAGCTTTACAGAAGACACTTCATCGGCCATTCCAGCGAATATGACTTCAAAAACTTCGAATGCAGCCATGGTAAGGTATTCATTGCTCGACTTCGAGATATTCAATAAGAGTTCACAAAGCGAGTCAATCTTTCTACTCGGCCAGCCCCCAGAAGCAGTCGCAATGGTCTTGATCAGTTGTAAAGCATGAATGAGGCCCGGTTCATGATGTTGACCGTCACGTTGCGACTTGTGCTTTTTACTTTTGCCAGCAGCATCTGCAACATCCTTCAATGTTCGTAGCGCAGTCTCCGCACACATATCTGCTGCTGGGTGATCCAGCGACGGACTTGGCGGTGGATTTTTGAGGACTTTAGACAAAGCATCCTGTGCCCGCTTCCTCACTTTCGGTCTGTGGTCGACCGCGATTGTGAGCAGTCCCGCGACCGCCCTCCTCGGGCTAATCTGCGTTTGCGGCAGCGCCCATGCCTGTGCATCCTGTATGACCAACAACGACTCCAAGCATCCTATCGAGGATCGAAGAAGCGGCGCTTCAGCTTCCGGATGTGTCAATGCCGGCGCAAGGCTCGTCAGGATCTGAGAAAATTTCGACCGAAGCAGCGGCGCGGGGACGTGTGGCGTGACAAGGTCCAGCAAATACACCACGGCAGAGGCAACTTCTTTGTTGACGATGCCCTTGCTTGAGGATATGTACTGGCTTAGAAGCGATAGCAGCGCAGCGAAGTATGCTGTGGGCGTGAACTCGGAATTCTGATCTCGAAGGGTGTCTTCGACCGCGGACAGAACCACTGCGGTCTGTGATCAATGAGCACGAACTCGCAAGAGCGAATTATACGAGTAACTCACCTGCTGCTGGTTTTGCAGCCGTGGAGAAGAGCGAATCTTCGCAAACCTCTCTGTTAAAGACATTTTGGCAGTGTAAGAACTTCGCTGTGGTGCACTACTTGGTGTTTGCGGTCCCGCCTTGATAAAAAGTTCAACCTCGCTTAGGAAAAATATTGGCGTGCGACCCTAGTGGTTGATCACCGCAAGGATCTAGAACAACACCTTGGAGGCTTTTAAGCGCAAGGGCAATCCAAACTATACGTTATAGGTTTATTTCACTTCAGCTATGCGCCAGACCCCCCCCATCGGTCCTGAATTACGCCACATTCAAAACATCCTGTCAAATCCAGGAATGAGAACATGCAGCCTATCAAAGAACATGTCAACGACGGACTTTATCTGCCCACTAAGGGGGGTCTGGGTATAACACCGCGCATAGCACTCATACATATCCGAACAGTCCAGTCGACCCACCGGCTCCACGCTCGAGGTGTGCGAGAAAACAAAACCCCCTATCCAAAAGTAAAAGAACCCAAAGAAAATCTGGTGCGAGGTAAACAAAATTTTTCCAACCAACCGGGACCAAAAGAAGATTAGAAGTAGTACCAATCAAACAACGAATCTGATAAAGCCCGATACTCAAGAAGATGGAACCTAGTGCAAGGAAAAATTGAAGAGTCCTTTTTACTCCTCCGCCAGTGTCTCATCAAGTCTTCCTTTAACACTGTTTTTGCTTGCCTTCCTCCCGATATGGAGAAGGCTGAGCCGCTTTCTCACACTACCCACCCTATTGCCAAAACTGTGACTACTAGATTGTTCGCTCTTGCTGGTCTCAGGTCTTCGATCAATACTTTGGCTATTGCGACTTTGGGCCTGTGTTTGGACGAGGCTTTGATTTTGCGGTTGACTTGGTGCGGGTGCGGACTCATTTGTAGATGTTTGGTGTAAGAAGCTTAAGCGATGCTTCCCGGCGTCTTTGCTCCTGCTGCGTGATGATGCTCGGTTTGATTGATTTTCGACGTCTTCTTCTACAGGTGGCTTGGTCTGCTTGCGTCCTTCGCGAGGTTCACTGACAGAACCGCGTTTGAGGAAGGTAAGGCTGAGGCGATTCTTCTCATGGCGACCTGGTTTGATTTCGGGGACTACGCTCGTCTGTGTACCGTTGATATGATTAGTTGGAGGGGCAATAGGACTAGTAACTAGAGAAGGTGAGGAAGCTGCAAGCCAAGAAGTTGTTGGCGATCGCATTAGTGGGCCTTGGGAACCCGGCATGAGAGCTGTTAGCTCATACGCGAAGGTAGCTTCGAAACCTGAGTAATTTGTTAGCTGACTGCTAGCTTGTACGGTTGCCTTGAATATTTTATTCAATTTATACGTACGTTGAGTCAGGTCTGCTTTGGTGGCTTGATGAGCAGGCCGAGAGTATAAAGCTAGGCATCGTTTCATAACTAGAGCGTAATCCATCATTGCCACTTTCAGTGCGTTTTCGAGAAGATTTGCTGGACGTTCTTCCTCTTGCTCTTCCTCCTCCTCCTCGTCTATTTCGATGGAGTCTCGAGTTTTGGGCAATAAATCACGATAATTCGCAATGCTCGTTTCAGAGGCTGGGTCAACTGCCATCATCAGCTCCTGCGTAAGAGAAGTGAAAGCAGAGTCCTCTCCATCCGCTGCTCGCTTTTCCAGTGCAAGGAGTTCCGTTGTCTTTCGTGCGGTACGTTCTATAGCAGTTTGTAAGGGTGTCAAAGTGACATTGCCAACGGACGTGATTTCACTTCTCCGAAGAATCGTTGGGAATGCCTCGGCTGTTGTGTAGACAGTTTTTTCAACAGTTTGGTCCTTGATGCTGGCCTCTGGCCCTTGCCGTCGGGAGGTCGTTGTGAAATGGGTCGGTCTGGAAAGCAGATAATAGTCCCGAATCGGCTGTGCAACCTTTGCCCGCTGATAGATTGGATGAAGTAAATCCTTTTGGGGACTGACAGGGTATATATGCAGATACTGGCCCTCAACGTCTTCCTCTCCACCTGCTTGTAATATCTGAGCAGAAGGATGTTGCTGTTGCATCCGATCTGTGAACGTTGCTAAGCGGTCGCTTGGTGAACCTTCAAATATGAATTGCTTGTCTCTCAGACCAACCGGGAATCCCAAGCCTTTATACACAACGCGGAAATACCGAGGATTCTGCCTCTCGCCCTTACTTATGCTTTCATATATCGTTGCCATCGCACGCTGGGTTCGCGCCAGCTTCGAGAAGTCAAATATGTTGTGCTCATATTGTGTCGCGAGCTCCATGTAAGTTCCCAGAGCATTATCCCATGATAAGCCATCCTCGTAATACTTGATCATCTGGAAGTACAGCTGCTCTTTTCGCTCAAAGGAGGTCTGGGCCGGGAATGCTGGATCCACTAGAGCTTCCACAACCATGGTCGGGTCCCACTCGTAAAGCTCTGCATGAAGACGCAAAGCAAGGCCGGCCTCGGTGAAGTTCTGGGCGTCGGCCTGAAGATTCACGAGCTGGTGGACATATCTGATATAGATGTCCTCTTTCTGCATATCTTTCAGGAACTCCATAAGGTGTAGAGTATCCATTATATGGAACACCTCCCCAGTCGCTTCTGTGCTGTGCACAGCAACAAGGAGATCTAATAATTCATCAATGGTAGTAATGAGGTTCTTTACGGCGAGGAACAGCGGGTCTTCCGGTTCCTGTGCCAGAGGCTCAAAGAGGTCTATCAACTCTCCGATGAAGAGCTTTTGTAGGATGCTTTCAGTTAGATGCTTGGATTTGAACAACCGATCCAGACAGTCGATCATTTCTGCCTGTATTAGAGCCAGATCTTGGCTGAGGGTCCATTCGCTAACGATCATCGTTTGCAGAACTTCAATCGCAACGCTCCGTAATCCTTCGTGGACGCTAAGGCAAAGTTCTACTATCGGCGCAACCAAGCCTGGAACGTATTGCACTTGGAATCCTCCCATCTTTTCGAGCCCGTACTGTTTCCTGTCTTCAGAGCTCGTCTCCCAGCCAATAGCCTCCCAGCTCCGTCGAAGCAGGTCTGCTCCTAACTCTCGAACATCACCGGCTATCTTCCACACAGCTCTGCGTTTCTGCTCAGGGAAGGTTTCTAGAGCAAGAGCGTCGCTTCCAACAAGCTTAAGGAGCGCATCAAAGAACGCGCGCCAAAGATCGGTGTTGAATTGATCTGCTTCGTCAGGATGTGGCAGGAAGGAGTCGATGAGAATGCTTGCAAGCTTTTCCAGTGTTCGCATAGTAGCCTTATGGTGGTATATGTGAACGCTTAGCCATGAAGTAGGGAAAGCTTCACCATCAAGGATCGAGATGTATACTTGCAAGGCACTGAAAAGGAAATCCGCAATGTCCGCTTTGGGCCAGTCAAGGTGGATAATTGTTGGTAGGCTGGACATTGCTGCCAGGACCGCTGATATTTCAATGAGAGCCTCGTCAAAAACTGCTGCAGTAGTTGTCGGCCGAGAAGGAAATGGATATGAAGTTGGGAATAATAAGGAAAGAGAGCTCTTCGAGGAGCGTGGTATAGATTGAATCGCACGATAGGAATCGACCAACTTTGGGATGTATTCGCAAGCCTCCTGGCCTAGCTCCTCAACTTGAGAAGCTACGACCGAGCAACAGAGGCGTACTTGGTCTTTCCACTGCTCAGTGACAGTATTTACCTTGCCCCAATGGGGAGCAAGCCAGCGCACTGTATTGCTGAGCAGTACCCGTCGAGTGTCCGGTGTCTTGAAAACGTCGACTTGCGCGAAGTGAATGATGAGGACCAGTATGTATAGAACAAGCTTTCCTTGTGCGGCCGAACAAGAATCAATGAAATCTGAAGCGAGCTTCAAGATTTCGGTGGGAGACATTGAGGGTGATAATTCAGGTAGCCAGGTATGGAAGTGTTGGACGACCAGTGTCTTGGTTCCGATAAGAATCGGTGCTGGGTTCGCCATGAGAGCCTCTAGTGACTTGAAGATATTTTGTAGGTCCTTCGTAAAGGTGGGCTGTCTACTGGTAATGCCAATACCAGCCTCTTTTTCTTTTTGTTGTTGTCGTGCATTCATGATAAACTTAAGAATGTGGCTACCGACCTTGAATGTTGCTCGCAGCCGGCGAGATGATTCCGGATCCACAGGGTTTGCCAATAGTCTTGTGTAGCTTCTAACCAAACAAGATGTTGCGAAAGGATATTTGAACCTGTTTGCTGCGTACTGATCAACCAGTGGGCCCAAGTTGAAGCGCCGATCATGCACTATTCCAAGCACAATAACCAAGGCGTTGAAAACCAAGTCTTCGTACTCCTCACCTCCTGCATACTCAACCAAAATCTCAAATAGTGCATCGAAGACTTCGTTCAAAAGCTTCACAATCTCGATCTCGGGGACGAAGACAAATCTTCGAAGGAGTGCAGCGAGTTCTCCAGAGGCCTGGTCACGCCATTTTAGGAGGCCAAGAAGATTTGGATCCTGAGAGTATTTCGTACTACAAAGATATGTGCGAAGGTGGAGTGATGCCACTGGACCGGTAACAGATTCGTCTTTTCTTCTCGAGCTCCATGGAAGGGCAAGGTAAGCTCCACGACCCGCAATCATGCTTGAGGTATATTCATCGTATTTATAAAGTGCTAGAGAATGGTCCCCGTCACGAACGAAGGCATCCTGGGTCCAAAGTGGCATCCAGCACAGAGCAAAGGGAAACCCAGGAGCGTCTGCTACGCTCATAACAATATGAGACCCAGGGACATCCTCGGGGCTGATAGCAAGCCGAACCGTAAGGTTCCAACCTCCGCCCCGCTCAACCGCAGTTGTCCGCCATGCTGTATGCCCAGCACTATTACAGGAGGGATATATGCAGCCATCGATTCGCTCCCCAGTGGACTTACGAACCTCAATTGTTAGCTGAAGGTTACCCATCCCGGAAGTTTGCCCGAGAGGGACGGTTCCAGACTTAGGATGAGAGAGGAAGGCGTTACGTGGGAGGAAAGGCTCAACCAACGTCAAGTAGATATCACTTCTTGGCTTGGTTGGAGCCCCAGAGAATCCAATTTTCCGCGTCTGTTTGATATTGTGGAGTAAAGTTGGAGTCTTTTCGATCAACGTTTCTGCATCCGGATTGGCAAATGCTTTCACGTGGACATTGAGGCGGTTCACAAGCGAATGCTTCTTGTATCTACCGTTAGCACTTGGATACAACTCAGTGAGCAAGCTATCCCATTCCTCATTTTCATCCACTATCTCGTCGAAAGGCGATGGAGGTGTCCATAAGGTAACCGATTGTTCCGCTTCTGATTGAGATTTCACTAGAGGGTCTACTCGGAGAAGCCCAACAGCCACAGTTCGCTTCACGGTTTTCTGATCTCTAGATGGGGTCCTTTGTTTAGCAGATTCAGGTCGACTATCAGCAGTTTGGCCTCGATTAGAATCAACACTCGTTGGTCTATGTTCGGAGCTCATGTTGATCGCTTCGGACTCCTTGCGTGCTTTGTGACCAAACATGATGCTGCGACGTCCACCCTTGATGCTTCCAAACTGCGAAGCCTGGAGCGGGGGTGCATTCTGACTTGATGTGCTCTCACGCGGAGCACTGGAGCTGCCGAGGCTGGAACTGCCACAGTAGGGCTCGTTGGTTAATAATTTGAAGACGAGGAAAAGATTTGAGCTAGAACCCGCTCCTTCGCCAATATCCGTGGAACTTAGATCAACAAAAAGGGCTTTCATTTTCTCTGCATTAGGCCCTGCTGTTGCGCCTTCCCGTGCAGAAAGGTCAATTGAGTACACTTCGGATAAAGGTTTTGGGGCAGAGCCAGGAATTTTGAGACAGAGATGTATGCTCACTTGAGCAGCTGTCTGGGTGAAGTCGCCTAGGACATTTCTAATGCTGACGAATAGATGATGAAGATTGTGTTCGTCAATGTGCTGGACAGGTCGTTCCTCGAGCAAGCTCATTATGGACTGCAAGCGTGTAATTTCAATTGCGGAGTCGTCCCCGGTCAAGATCCGACCGCTCTGTGAGGGGCTACGCACGATCACTTCTCCACAGAGCATCTTATTGCCGCTAACAAGATCCCAAACGGTCACTTCGCGCACTTTACGCAGTTCTTGCGCAGTCAGTACCTTATGTAACAACTGCCGTCGCGCAGTATCTAGGCGTTGTACCAAAGCCGACATCTTGTCCAACGTGCCGTACCGCCTTGCAAGAAGAAGCTCATGTAACTTTGTAGAGTGCCATTCCCTCAGACACGACGCGATTTCATCTACCAGGGGTTCTTGTGTAGAAGTTGGAGTTTCGTCGCCAATCTTCAGCATCGGTACAGGTGCCGGGGGTCGCGGAGCATTTGGGTCGCGTGAGGTGACAGATATTGGCGATAGCGGGAGCATAAGCTGCTGAAGATGATCTGAGCGCGCCGTCCATTGCGACCCATGACTTCCCGCTCTTTTTTTATTCGACTTTCTTCTCGGCAATGGAGACACAAGGGATGGAAGAATTAATATTGGATCAGGCTTCGAGATTAGTTTTGTTCGCGGAACGGCTGTTTTGCCAGGTATTGAAGTCGCAGATGCGCTTTCAGTCGGGGTGATGACGCCGTTGGTATGCTGTTCTGCATGGCTGCCACGAGAGCTGGGGATTTTCTCAGCAATGTCTGAGTTGCACCCAGGTGTTTTGCCCTCTCCAAGCACCTCGCGAACCTCGACGCAGCATCGCGGAAATATTCCAGAAAAAACGCGCGCCTCAAGGGTCTGGCCCCTGACACTCGTCAAACCGGCTAGCAGTGACGGAGGCGCAACCAGATATCCTCGATACCAAGCTCCATCCTTCCCTCCCTGCTCAATTATGTATAATTCGTCGCCAATCTCAAGAGGTAGGTCGGCGGGTGACGAGGGTTGGAAGGGATATACACAGATTGCGAAAGCAATCCTAGGAAGAGGCCTCCAACCTGGCATGTCGCACACGCAACCTGATCGCGCTATGTTGGACCGTGTTGGAGCGAAATCATTACGGGTCGAGGAGGTCGAAGGGGTCTCGCAGATGGACTCGAGATGTGTAGCTGGGTGCTTATGTCGCGTTGCTCATCTGCATGAAGGACGCCCCTGATGGAATAGGGACGGGATGGAGCGAGCGATGGACTGAGCGCCGATCGGTAGAGATTCTGGGTTAAGATGTTCAATTGGGTTGAGTGTCTAGCGTAGCAAGCCAGCCAGGGAAGGGAAGCGGGCGAATGATATGGCGGAAAAGGCCAAGCCAAAGGAGCAAGAATTGAGGAAGTTAGTAGAAAACGGTTTGTTAAGGGTCCAAGCGTTGCTTGACCCAAGGGGCTGTTCCTGCGTTTGATGTGCTTGGCGTCGTTTGCTCATCATCGATTCTACCTGACGGTTTCGACAATGCCTTTGCATGCTACCAGTAGGCTCTACATGTCTGACAACCCATGCCTGGCAATCCATGCCTGACAATCCATGCCTCTGCTGGCCGGCTTTTCCTGCCTATTTCCACCATGGAACCGTTCGGATGATTGTCAGCATATTATCGCATCGGGAGAGAGGTGTAACCACCTCATAACCAATATCGTGGTGTGAGCACACCTAAAGGCCGCCGCTCAAGGATCTGATAGCTATCTCGTTACAAATCCAGCAACATAAATTTGCTTAGAAGTCATGTGTAAAGTTGTTGCTAGACTACAAGTGTGGCCCAAAAAAAGGCGCCAGCGCTAATTATGGCACCCGATTTGGCGCGCTACCGTAGATCTGCCGCCCAGCCTGCGTTTCTCGGGGTACATGTAGTAACCAAGTGAGGTCCGTTCAGCCTTTTCTGGATTCCATTTTACAGCTTACCAACAGCAACAACGACTGGTTATGCAGACCACCTAGCGTGAAACAACTTTATCATGCTACGCACTTGGAATTTCCAACATGAAAAGAAGCCGCGTCCACATCAAAGACTACACTGTGGGGTGGGTTTGTGCCCTGCCTATCGAGCTCGCTGCGGCGCAGGAGATGCTAGACGAGGAGCACTTTGACCTACAACGGGATAGAAATGACACTAATCTATCACACTCGGTCGTATCGGCGAACACAACGTCGTCATCGCATGTTTTCCGGCCGGCCAGACAGGCACCAACTCTGCGGCTCAGTCGCAGTTCAGATGAAGTCAAAATTTGTGTCAATACAGTTCGGCCTAATGGTAGGTATCGGAGGCGGGGTTCCAAGCGCTGAGTCAGAACCACAACTTGGCTATGTAGTAATCAGCCAGCCATATATGCATCACGGAGGAGTGGTCCAATATGACCTTGGGAAGACTGGGGCCGGCGGATAATTCACACGGACGGGTTCACTTAATACACCACCGACAGTATTGCTAAATGCGCTCTCAAAGCTACAATCAAACCACCACCGTGGTAGAAGTAGCATTTCTACGTATCTATCATCGATATGTCGTCTACCGATGTTTTCACGGAACGGAGTGGGGCCTGATGTTCTATTTGAATCGACTTATGATCACATTGAAGGGCCAACGTGTGATCAGTGTAGTAGAGACAGGGCAGTAGCACGGGCCGTGCATGAGGTCACCGTTCACTATGACACCATAGCCTCCGGTAACCAAGTTATAAAGGATGGGGTAACCAGAGACAAGATAAGCTCGGAGCTTGGCGGTATTCTTTGTTTCGAGATGGAAGCAGCGGGACTGATGAATAGCTTTCCGTGCCTTGTTGTCCGAGGCATCTGCGACTATGCAGATTCGCACAAGAACAAGAGGTGGCAGCCCTATGCGGCGGCGACGACAGCTGCGTGTGCAAAGGAACTCTTGTCGGTTATACCTTCGGCTGAAGTAGCTGAGACGTCTACTATGCGAAGCAGTAAAGATACCACAGGTGCACAAATGCAGAATACATCCGAAAACAAAGGCAATTTTGCGAACCAAGCTGGACAGCAGATTACTCAAGGAGATGTAAGCATTAATCAGCGAGTCTTCCAATGTAGTACGTACTAAAAGCCCTGCTAACGCAAACATAGAAATGCCCCAGACAAAGATCTTTGTTTACCATCTATAGCCATACTTAATGAGAAAGATTGTGAATGTCTCCGTGCCTTATTTGTGTCTGACCCCCTCACCGACATAGCCGAGATCCAGAATCAGAAAGATAAGCTACTAGAAGGCTCCTGTTCAGGCGTTGAAAAATGCAATCTATATAGAATGGATTAATAGCAACTGCTCAAAAGTACTCTGGATCCATGGTAACCCTGGGAAAGGCAAGACGATGATTGCTATATCGCTCATGGAATCGCTCATAGAATCTCTCCACGGCAACATCAACAATTCAAGTCTCGGAGCATATATTTTGTCGAACTGACCACCCTATGTCTCACTACCCCGCTAATGTCTTACAAACCCGTTTCTATTACCTATTTATTACGTACTACCTCATGTATATATAGTCTCTTTTCTTCGTAGATTAATCTATACACGAGTCCTTCTTCTATGACCTAATTGTCCGTTCGACATATTTTCTGCGACAACATAATTGACAAGCGGAACACTCATGAAGAGTCTCCTTTACCAAATCCTTTCCCAGCAACCAGGTCTTCTCAAGCTACTACTA
>Ga0307515_10010381_pt1 | contig 17844 bp, 7 predicted proteins | sample 17_EM_MG_FD_194513 | JGI IMG/M metagenome (GOLD analysis project Ga0307515, IMG submission 194513) | Populus trichocarpa ectomycorrhiza microbial communities from riparian zone in the Pacific Northwest, United States - 17_EM | ecosystem: Host-associated > Plants > Roots > Unclassified | place... | reverse complement strand
ACAACCGAAAAGTCCAGTATATCCCAAACGCTTGGTTCGGCTGATAGTGCAACAATGTTTACACCATCCCTGTTGTCGCCCAGTTTATACCGCGACTCCCTATCTACCATCCTGCAATAATCCTTTACCTCCGGAAAATCCGCTTTCAGGGTTGGCCCCAAGCCGGTAAAGCTTCGGGGCGATCTATCCACTAAGTTTTTATCGCTGTTGTCTACCGTTATTACCCGGTAAATGTTATCCGCGTTTTTCCATTGCCTATCGTACGACAGATCATCTATCACCACTGTAGCAACCAGTAGGCACGCCGCCATACCAATAGTAAGCCCGGCTATGTTTATCAGGGAATAAACCCTGTTGCGTTGTAAATTACGGAGAGCTATCTTGATATAATTCTTTATCATCTTATTGGTTCATTAGTTCAATGGTGGTTTTGTTCATTAATTTTATTGGATCGTTGACTCATTGAGTCATTGAGTCATTGGGTCATTGAGTCATTGAGTCATTGAGTCATTGAGTCATTGGAACGCGGGCATGGCGGACAGAGCGTTTTAAGCCTGGCTTCCCGGAATCAGCTGCACGCCATCAGACAGGACCAATGAACTAATGAACCAGTGAACCAATGAACCAATGAACGATTCAACCAGTGAACCAATGAACCAACTATTCGCTACGCAAACTATTCACCGGGTTAGCAACCGCGGCTTTTACGGTTTGGAAGCTTAGTGTAAACAGTGCAGCCAGCAGCATACCTGCACCGCTTGCCACAAATATCCACCAACTGATAGTGGTACGGTCGGCAAAACTTTCCATCCATTTGTTCATGGCATACCAGGCCAATGGTGTAACAAGTACAAACGCAAGTAAAATAAGCAATATCAGCTCGGTTGATAGCAGGGTGACAATCTGCGCTACCGATGCGCCGAGTACCTTGCGTACGCCAATTTCTTTCGTGCGTAAATTGGTGGTGTACATAGCCAGGCCTAACAAACCTAAACAACTAATAAATATGGATAGGCCCGTTGCCCAGGTAAGCAAGGTAGATGTATGTTGCTCCGATTCATAAAATTTTTCGATATTTTTATCATAAAAACTATAATCAAAGTCATCATCCGGGTATAGTTCCTTCCATGTTTTTCCCATATTGTTTATTACCTTTTTCCATTCACCGCCATTGGTGGTTTGCGGTTTTAGGGCTATATGGAAAGTGCGGGTGCCCCATTTATTGGTGGGTATTAAAATGACCAATGGCTGAATGGCCGAATGCAACGACTTTTGATAAAAATCAGCTGTTACACCAACAATCTCATTTTTATGATTATCAAAGTCAAGAATTTTACCAACTGCATCGGCCGGGTTCTTAAAGCCTAATATTTTTGCATACGTCTTATTAATGATAAAAGCTTTTCCCGAATCGCTCTGGTGTATGTTACGACCGGCAAGGAGTTTTATTTTATATACTTTTATATAATTTTCATCGCCGTATTTTTGCTGCACATCTGTCTTAATCTCTTTTTTACCATCCTTATAGGTCATTTCGGTACTGTTGGTGTTGCCGGATGACGGAGGGGCGCCGCCAACACTCATTAATTCAATCTGAGGCATCGCGGCAAGCCTGTTTTTAAATACTTGTTTTGTCCCCGGGTTCATATTTTTATATGGAATACTTATATTGACAATAGCATCCTTTTGAAAGCCCAGGTCCTTATGCAGTGCGTAATAAATTTGTTTGCTCACCAATAGCGTAGCCATGATAAAAAACTGTGCTATAATAAACTGAACTGTAGTTAACGATTTACGCAGAAACGCGTTACGTGTTTTACTTGTGCCCGAGTGCGCCTGGTTTTTAAACACATCAACCGGCTTATAGCCCGACAATACCAGCGCGGGGTAAAAGCCGGATAATATACTCACCACTACAACTAATGCAAGCATAAACAGCAGGATATTGCCATGATGCAGGTAATCAACCGTGATACCTTTGGGGGTAAAATCGGCAAATAGCTTAAGTATGGATGGCGCGGCCAGCAGCGCTATAATTACTGCAAAAATGGTTACCAGGAAGGTTTCGCTTAAAAATTGGGTTATCAGCTGGCGGCGGGTGCTTCCCATTGTTTTACGGATACCTATTTCTTTGGCGCGTTGCGAAGCCTGGGCTGTTGTAAGGTTTACAAAGTTGATGCAACCTAATAGCAACAAAAATGCAGCGATAACCAATAAGCCATATAAGGTTGTTTTACTGGCTGTGTGCCCGCCATCAAAATTATTGTAATCTTTGTTAAAGTGCAGATCGCTTAACGGCTGCAAATGAAAAACCTGGGTATTGCCGGCGTCTTCCTTTTTAGGCGGATTATGTTTTTTCAGCAATACATTCAGCTGCTTTTCAACATTAGCTACCGATGCGTTATCTGCAAGTTTGACGAACAACACGGATGCAGACGTGGTACTCCCCCATGCTGTTAACTGAAGATTATCTTTGAGGGCTGGATTGTTAAGGCCAGTACTATAGGATATAAAATCATGAAAATTAAAGTCGGTGTTTTCTTTAGGTGTTTGTATAATACCGGTAACAGTAGTTTTAATGGTATCATAAGTTACCGTTTTGCCCAGCATCTGGCTATAGGATAGTTTAGGAAAATATATCTTAGCCTGATCTGACGTTAGCACCACCTGGTAAGGCTCGTTCAGCGCCGTTTTAGCCGATCCTGCAAGCCAGGTATAGTCAAATAGTGTAAAATACCTGCCATCGGCCAGTACAATATTATCATGATCTTTAAACCTCGTGGGTACGTTGGTATTATTAGCTATAAATACATTCATGCCGCCATTGGTAAAAAACGGCACCACATCTTTTACGCCAGTTACCTCGGCTTTTACAGCCCCCGCCAATGGGCCGGTAACGCCACCGTTATACCCCACATTGCCCGAGAATGAATACTCGGTAACCACGCGGTAAATCTTATCGCTATCCCTATGGTTTTTATCAAACGTAAAATCATAATTTACAATAACGTAAATTACCAAAGCGGCACTAATGCCGATAGACAAACCCACAATGTTGATCATTGTAAACAACTTGTGCCGTCCGAAATTACGGAACGCAATCTTGAAGTAATTTTTTATCATGGCTGAAAATTAAATTCTAATATCTAAATCCTAAACTCTAAATGTTAATTTCTAAACTCTAAAGAATAAATCCCAAAAGGAAAAACCCAATGACTAATGACAGCGCAGCAAATGACCAATGACTGACTCACTCACTTCTAAGGCTCCTGGTGGGATTTGCCATCGCGGCTTTTATTGTTTGAAAGCTTGATGTTATCAGTGCGGTTAACAGCATGCCGCCGCCGCTTAGCGCAAAAATCCACCAGCTGATGCTGGTACGGTCGGCAAAGCTTTGCATCCATTTGTTCATGGCGTACCACGCCAATGGCGTAACCAGCGCAAATGCCAGCAGTATCAGTAGTATCAACTCGGTTGATAGTAACGCAACTATCTGCGATACGGTGGCGCCAAGAACTTTACGTACCCCTATCTCCTTAGTACGCTGGTTGGTGTTATAAATAGCCAGCCCTAACAAACCCAGGCAGCTGATGAATATAGATAGCCCCGTAGCCCAGGTTAACAATGTTGATGTATGCTGCTCGGCATCGTAGAACCTGGCAATATTTTCGTCAAAAAAGTGGTATTCAAAATCATCTTCGGGATAAATCTCCTTCCATGATGTTTCCATCGCAGCAATCGCTTTTTTCCAGTCATCGCCACCCGCCGACTGCTGTTTTAAGGCAATGTGAAATGTACCATTGTTATAGTTATTACGCTCAGTTAAAATACATATCGCACTAATTGGCGCATGTAATGATTCGGCATGAAAATCATGTACTACACCGATGATCTGCATTTTAACATCTCCGTTAAAATTGTCGATGTATTTGCCTACCGCGTCGGCGGGGTTTTTAAATCCGATAGCATGTGCGTAGGTTTCATTTATCAAAAATGCTTTTGAGGTATCACCCGGTAGTAAATTGCGCCCGGCAATTAATTTAATGTGGTAAACTTTGATGTAGTTTTCGTCGCCGAATTTTTCAGCCAGCTCCATTTTAATTTCCTTTTTGCCATCGCGGAAAGTAGCCTCGGTAGAGTTACCGTTATCTGATGATGGCGCATCTTTGCCCAGGCTTACCAATTGCACCTGTGGCAGCGCGGTAATCTTATTTAAAAATACCTGGTTACGGCTTTCTGTGCGGTTTTTCCATGGCGAATTGATGATTAAAATAGCATCTTTTTTCAGCCCCAGGTCTTTATGCAACGCATAATATATTTGCTTGCTAACCAATACGGTGGCCATAATAAAAAACTGGGCTATTACAAATTGCGTTACCGTGAGCGATTTACGCAACCACGCATTCCGTGTTTTACTGCTGTTTGACGATGCCTGGTTTTTAAGTACCAAAACCGGTTTATAACCCGATAGTAAAACCGCCGGATAAAACCCGGATAACAAACTCACTATAAATGTGAGCGCCAAGAGAAATACGATAAGATTGGGCTGATTTAAAAGATCTAACGTGATCCCTTCGGGAATAAAATCTTTAAACAAGTTAAGGATCACCGGCGCAATCAAAACCGAGATAACAACCGCGATTAAAGTGATAAAAAATGTCTCGCTTAAAAACTGGATGATGAGTTGCAAGCGGCTGCTGCCCATGGTTTTACGGATACCTATCTCCTTTGCCCTTTGAGCAGCCTGTGCGGTTGTTAAGTTAACAAAGTTAATACAACCCAGCAACAATAAAAACGTAGCTATTGCCAGCAAGCCATACAACGTTGTTTTATTTGCGGTCCGCCCGCCATAAAAAGTACCGTAAAGCGCATTAAAATGCACATCACTTAGCGGCTGTAAAGCAAAGCTGCGCGTGTTGCCTTTATTGGATGGCGTTGGCGGGTTATGCTTTTTCAGGATTTCATTCAGTTGCCTGGTTATTTGAGCAACTGTAGCCTGGGGAGATAATTTAATAAAAAGCTGCGATGCAGGTGTTGTACCACCCCAGTGTTTCGGCCTTAATTCGTCTTGTAAAGCCTTGTTATTAGTTGCTGTTGAGTAAGATATAAAGGCCTGCGATTTAAAATCAGTATTGCCTTTTAACGGCTCTATGATGCCGGTAACGACGGTATTTAAGGTATCATAGGTAATAACCCTGCCCATCATTTGGTTGAATGATAGTTTGGGAAAATATTTTTCGGCCTGGTCGGTGGTCAGCACTACCTGGTTGGGGCCGTTGAATGCGGTTTTAGCTTTGCCGGCACGCCAGGTATAGTTAAAAAGCTCAAAATAGCGCTCGTCGGCCAATACCACGTTATCCTGTAGTTTAAATTTAACCGGGACCCCGGACTTACCCGGGATAAATACATTAGGCTGATATAAAGCAAAGAACGGGGCTGCCACTTCAACACCGCTAACCTGCGTACGCACGGCCTCGGGCAAGGGGCCGCAAACACCGCGGTTATAGGCCGGTTCGCCGGCATAGGTATAATTGGAAACTACCCTGTATATCCGCTCGCTATCATGAACCGACTTATCAAAAGTAAAATCGAAATGTACTATCAAATAAATAACCAGCGCCGAACTAATCCCGATAGACAAGCCGATAACATTGATAAACGTAAAAAACTTGTGCCGCCAAAAGTTGCGCAGGGCTATTTTAAAATAGTTTTTAATCATTTTGTTGGTTCATTAGTTCACTGGTTCATTAGTTTATTAGTGCCTTGTCATTGAGTCATTTGGTCATTAAGTCATTATTGAAAATTCAATGACTTAATGACGCGAAGCAAATGACCCAATGACTACTCCGATCTCAAGCTTTTAACCGGGTTTGCCGATGCCGCTTTGATGGATTGAAAGCTGATGGTTAAAAAAGCGATGACAACCGCAATTACGCCTGCCATTACAAACACCCACCATTGGATGCTAATGCGGAAGGCAAAATCAAGCAGCCATTTACTCATAGAGTACCATGCTATAGGCAATGCAATTACCGATGCAATAAGCACCAGTTTTAAAAAGTCTTTAGATAGTTCGGTTACTATTTGTGAGATACTGGCGCCCAATACTTTACGTACGCCTATCTCCTTAACCCGCTGTGTAATGGTAAATGCCGACAAACCAAACAAGCCCAAACAAGCTATAAATATGGCAATGAACGAGAATATGGTAAACAAGCTGCCTTGCTGCTGCTCGCTGTTGTACAGCTTTTGAAATTTATCATCCAGGAAAACATATTCAAACGGGGTTTCGGGCTGATATTTTTTCCAGGCCTGCTCCAGGGTATTAATGGCCTCCTGAACGTGATCACCATCAATTTTAACAGATAACCGGCGATAACTGTTGTTGGCGAATGACGGCATGCGCATCAGTAACGGGATGATATTTTGATGCAGTGATTCGAAATGGAAATCATTCACTACACCTATTATCTTCCCTTTTACGCCACCATAGTTAATTTCTTTGCCAACGGCGCTCTCGGGAGTTTGCCAGCCCAACACTTTTGCGGCCGAAACATTGATTACATAGTTGTTAGTGTCGGTTCCAAAATCTTTCGAAAAATTACGGCCTGCAGCCATTTTCATTCCGTAAGTTGGTATAAAACCGTAATCGGTATTGATGTATTTTACATCTGCGTTCACCATTTTTGACGATCCGTTCTGCATCACCGAAATCCCCTGGTCGTCCAATAATCTGCCCGATGGGATCCGCGACGAACGGGATACATCTTTCACAATACCTTCTTTGGTAACCTCATTTTTAAAAACCTCAAACTGCCCGGGGTTAAAAGGATTGGCTGCGGTTAGTATATGATCTTTATTAAAACCCAGCGCCTTTTGCTGCATGTACCTCAATTGCTGAAAAACAATAGTAGTGGCAACAATTAAAATGATAGATATGGAGAACTGGATAACCACCAATACCTTCCTGAACGAAATACTGCCCGACCCTACTTTAACCAGGCCCTTTAACACTTTTACAGGTTTAAATGACGACATAAAGATAGCCGGATAAATGCCGCTGATAATACCAATGACAAAAGGCATTGCAACAATGGCTGTAACTACCTGCGGTTGAAACAACAGGTTAAAGGATAACGATAATCCCGAAAAAGTATTCACCAGCGGAATTACCGAATAGGTAATACCAAGTGCCAGTATCAGCGAAAATGCGGTGATCAATACCGATTCGCTTAAAAACTGGATAATAATTTCCTTTTGCTGCGCGCCAATAACCTTACGGATACCTATTTCCCTTGCCCTTAAGGCCGAACGGGCCGTTGACAAATTCATGTAATTGATGCAGGCGATAAGCAGGATAAACAGTGCAATGGCCGAAAATATCCAAACCCTTTTGATATCGCCGTTTTGATCAAGCTCATCATCAAGATGAGAATGCAGGTGGATACTCAGGAATTTTTGAAACGATAGTTTACTGTTTTTTGACTCGCGTGTACCAACGTACTTATCCAAAAAAGCAGGGAACTGCGCGGCCACTTTATCTGCGTTATATCCTTTGGGGAACAACAGGTAGGTGAAAAAGGAATTATTGCCCCAGTTGGTTTGTAAACTCTTTCGTCCGTAAACCGCTGTGTCGTTCAGGGTATTAAATGAAAATAGCATTTTAGCATGAAACTGCGAATTAGCCGGCAACGGTTCAAAAATTCCGGTCACCTTAAAATTAAACTGGTTGCCCAGCCGCACCACCTTATTTATCGGGTCTTCGTTGCCAAAATATTTATGCGCCATTTCTTCGGTCATCATCATCGTAAATGGATCTGACAATGCCGACTTTGGATCTCCCTGGGTTGTTTTAATATTAAAAAAATCGAACAAATTCTCATCGGCGAAGTAGCCTTCGGTCTCAGTAAGCAATTTGTCTTTATACCTTATCACTAAGCTGCCGCCTGCCGGGTATATACGGGTAACTTTTTTGATATCCGAAAACTCATTTTTGAGCAAGGGCCCAAACGGCGGCGCAACTGCACCCAAATGAAGCGTTTCTACCCCGTCGGGCGTATTAAAGCTGCGGGTAACACGATAAATATCATCGGCATTGGCGTTAAACTTATCATAACTCGTCTCGTTAATCACATAAACCACAATCAACAAACAGCAGCTTAATCCAACGGTTAATCCAAAAATATTGATGAACGATATAAATTTGTGCCTGGTAATGTTCCGTAAAGCACTGCGTAAATAATTCTTTATCATAACTGTGTAGGTAAATTCTAAACTCTAAAACCTAAATCCTAACTCTAAATCCTAATTCTAAAACTCTAAATCACAACCTTAACCTATAATTCCTAAATTGACAGGCAATTTCTCACAACTCACAACTCACAACTCACAACTCACAACTCACCTACCCGTTCCTCAAACTTTTCACCGGGTTGGCCAGTGCCGCTTTTACCGATTGAAAGCTGATGGTTATTGCGGCCACCAGTAATGCAATACAGCCTGCTAATAAAAACACCCACCATTGGATGCTTATGCGATAGGCAAACTCCTGCAGCCATTTGCTCATGGCGTACCAGGTTATGGGGAATGATACGAGCGACGCTATTACAATAAGTTTTAAAAACTCTTTTGATAACAATGTGGTAATACTGCCTGTTGATGCCCCCAAAACCTTACGGATGCCTATTTCTTTAACCCTTAGCCTGATCATGAATGCTGCCAGGCCAAACAAGCCCAGGCTGGCTATTATCAGGGCAACAACGGCAAACACTGTAAATATCTTGCCGGTTTGTTGTTCGGATGCGTAAAGCGATGCAAATTTTTCGTCGAGGAAGGAATAGCTGAAAGGTAAATCAGTTTTAAAGCTGTCCCACTGCGTGCGCATATCGGTAATAAGGTTTTTAATATCTTTTGTCTTTACCTTAACCATAATTGAACTGATGCTGTGGCCGGGCAACAACATCAGTGGCGCAATCTTTTGCTTTGTGGATACATAATGAAAATCTTTAACTACTCCCACAACAGTATACTGAGCCCTTGCCGAGCGAACAATGGTTTTACCTATCGGGTCGCTTTTACCCCATCCCAGATCACGCACCAGGGCCTCGTTAACAACTACGGCCATTGAATCGCCGGGGTACGACGGATAAAAATTACGGCCTTTTACTATCTGTATACCTAAAGTGGGTATATAGTGTTCATCCACATGAAATATATCTGTATGAATTTCGGCATGGCCGCCTTTGTCATTAAATTCCTTGGCATCTATCTGCGTGCCATCAATACCGCCCCCCGACCCGGGAACACTGCTGGATACGGTGGCATTTATAACCTGCGGATTACGCAGTAACTCCTGCTTAAACGCGTCAATGTTGTTGCGTAACGAGTAAGTTTCATTTATTACCAGCACCTGGTCTTTATCATAGCCCAGTTTTTTGTTTTGCATGTAGTGCAATTGCTGGTAAACTACAAATGTGGCTATGATAAGCGCGGTAGATACTGCAAACTGGAAAACGATAAGCCCGCTGCGTAAATAGTTTTTGCTGGCCTGTTTGGTAGTCCCCGAGCCGCCCTTTAACACGGCAATGATCTGGAAGCCCGATAGCACAAATGCAGGATAAATACCGGCTATAACCCCAACTACAAAAACAAGTAACACCTCGGTAACTATGGCCTGGAAACTCACAAAGAAACTAATATTGATATGCTTGCGCGACAGGTCATTAAAAACCGGCAGCAGCAAATACACGAACGCGATGGCCAACACCATGGCCCCCAGTGTAAGCAATACCGATTCGGTAAGGAACTGTGAAATAAGTCCACTTTTTTCTGAACCTAATACCTTACGGATGCCAACTTCTTTGCTCCGTTTTGCCGAACTGGCGGTTGATAAATTGGTAAAGTTAATGCAGGCCAGCATCAAAATAAATATAGCCAACACACCAAATATGTAAACGTAATGGATATCGCCATTAGCTTCCAGCTCGTATTTGGTTGCCGAGTGCAGGTGAATATCAGTTAAGGGCTGCAAATAAAACAGGAAGGTATTTACAGATTTGCTTGCCTCGGCCACGCTTACATTCATGTCATGGGCAATTTCGGGCACTACAAACTTTTTGACCAGGTCATTCGGAAATGCCGACTCCAGTTTTTTCGGGTCAGCGTTCTTGTTTAGTTTTATGTAGGTAAAATAACCAATGTTGCTCCAGGTTTGCTGCGCCGTTCTTACATAATTATTCATGCTAAAAAACGCGTCGCCATGAAAGTGAGAATTGTCGGGTACTTTTTCAATAACCCCGGTAACCTTATAAGGCTCCCCATCTACCAGTAAAGACTGACCTACAGCTGCCCCGCTGCCAAAATATTTTTTTGCAAATGCCGCGGTTATTACGGTACTGTTGGGGTCTTTCAGGCAGGTTTTGGTTTCGCCGTCAATTAAGGGGATAGAAAACAGCTGCAAAAAGTTAGCGTCTACCATAAACAGGTGTTCTTCTTTAAACTTTTTGCCATTGTATTCAATAAACGATGGCCTGCGGCCGGTAAGCCTGGTTACATCACTAACCTGCGGATATTGATCTTTAATGCCTTTGGCCACGGCAACATCTACGTTGGGGTACTCGCTTGTTCCTGCGTTTTCGATAGTTTTAATACCAACGCGATAAATCTGCCCGGCATCCCGCGGGTATCTGTCGTAACTTAATTCACTATATACGTACGCCGTTATAAGCATACAGCAGGCCAGGCCAACCGATAGACCAAACACATTTACAAACGAAAATATTTTATTGCGCTTTAAACTACGCCAGGCGGTTTTAATATAATTTTTAAGCATTGTGATGTAATTACCAGCAATGCAGTTTAAAATATATACCAATTATTAAAATACCTGAAAATCAAATAGTTAATTTAAAATTCAATTTACAACTGTACGCAGGCGTAACAGTAGGTGTACGATTATGATACACGGCGAAAGGTGAAAGGTGAAAGGTGAAAGGCGAAAGGTGAAAGGTGAAAGGTGAAAGGTGAAAGGTGAAAGGTGAAAGGCGAAAGGCGAAAGGTGAAAGGCGAAAGGTGAAAGGCGAAAGGTGAAAGGTGAAAGGTAAAAGGTGAAAGGTGAAAGGTGAAAGGTGAAAGGTGAAAGGTGAAAGGTGAAAGGTGAAAGGTGAAACAACCGGGCTTCGCCGGTTGATTCACTGGTTGGGACATGCTGCTAACGCAGCTACCTTTTACTTTTCGCCTTTATCCTTTAACCTAACTTTCGCTTTTAACCTCAATCACTACTCGTTCCGCAAACTATTAATAGGATTGGCCAGTGCGGCTTTGATCGATTGGAAGCTTACGGTTAGCAGCGCTACTATGGCAGTGCCAGCGCCTGCCAATATAAATACCCATACCCGTATTGTTATGCGGTAGGTATAGCCCTCCAGCCATTTGTGCATGCCCCACCAGGCAATTGGCGATGCAATGGCAAAGGCGATGAATACCAGCAGTAAAAACTCTTTGGATAGCATGCCCGTAAGGTTTGATACCGATGCGCCAAGCACCTTGCGTACACTGATCTCTTTTTGCCTGTTTTGGGCCATATAGGCCGACAAGCCAAATAAACCGAGGCATGATATAAAGATGGTTAAGCCAGCAAACAAACTGGCCAGGGTGCCAACTTTTTGCTCGTCGCTGAATTTTTTAGCATACTCGTCATCCACAAAATGATACTCGAAGGGGTATTCAGGATTATATTTCTTAAAAACGCCTTCGGCAAGTTTCAGGTTTTGGGCTGTGGTGTTATTGGGGTTAAGCTTGTAGTGTACCACGTTGAACCATGATTTTGGCCCCTGGATAATCATTGCTTTTACAGGCTGATATGGCGATTCGATAATAAAATCCTTAATCACACCTACTATAACCAAATCGTGGTTGTCGCGCTTGATCGCCTGCCCTATCGGGTCTTTAAAACCAACAACTTTTACAGCAGCTTCGTTGAGTAATATGGCTGTTGAGTCTGTTGGGTAAGTGTTTACATCGATATCCCTGCCGGCGGCTATTTTTAACCCCATTGTTTTTACAAAGTCGCCATCGGTGTTGTACATAATAAAATCTATTTTCTGGCTTTGATCTTTTCCCTTCCAGTCAAAACCCCAACTGTCGCTCCAGCGTTGGGTAACCGGCGAATTGGTCTTGGTAACTGATACAGCCGCCCCGCTGCTTACCAGCTCATTGCGGATCATTTTAAAATTTTTATCAATACTGCCCGACATCATGGTGTACACCAGGTTGTCCTTTTTGTAGCCAAGGTCCCTGTTTTGAGCGTACTGCATCTGATCGCGGATAAGAATGGTACAAATGATAAGAAAAATAGCGAATATAAACTGAACCACCACCAATATTTTGCGGGGACTGATTACTGCGTCTACATTTTTAAACGTCCCTTTTAACACGCTAACCGGCTTAAATGACGACAGGAAGAAAGCCGGGTAACTACCCGCTATTACGCCGGTAAACAAAACAAACCCTAACCCGGCCAGCCAGAAATAAACACTTGCGTAGGGCACAAACAATTGCTTATCTGTTAACTGGTTAAAGCCCGACATGCTTATTTGCACAATAACGATGGCTATTACGCCCGCAATAAAAGCTATCAGGATACTTTCGCCTAAAAACTGTGTTATAATCGAGCCTTTTTTTGCACCTATTGCTTTCATGATGCCAACTTCGCGGGCACGTTTTTCGCTCCGGGCTGTGCTCAGGTTCATGAAATTAATACAGGCTATTAATAAAATGAACGCGGCTATAACAGCAAACAATCTTACCGATTCAATTTTACCGCCGGTTATTTTACCGTTTTCAAATTTGGAATATAAATGCCATTTGGCGGCAGGGTGCATAAACACTTCCTGGTCTTTTTGATCGGAGTGCGATTTGGTAATATTGAGCACTTGCTTATTAAGCTGTGATTCGGTTACATTGGGTTTAGTAAGCACCCAGGTTTGTACCGAATTATTGCCCCAGTACTCATCATCGCCCCCTGTTTTTTTAAGGTAGCTCCAGGGCATCAGGTATTCAAAATCAAAACGAGTGTTGTTGGGCAAATCTTTCATTACCCCTGTCACCGTAAAATGATCAACGCTATCAATACGTACCACTTTCCCCATGGCGTCTTGTTCGCCAAATAGCTTTTTTGCCAGCTTTTGTGTAATAACAATGGAGTTGATGGTATTAAGCGCCGTTTTAGGATTGCCTTCAACCAGCGGAAAACTGAACATGGTCAAAAAATCAGGATCGGTAAAATCACCATTAAGGTTCAGGTGCTTATCGCCAAGGGTGAACAAGAAATTGGCCGATGTTGTGCGGCAGCTTTGTTCAACAGCAGAATAATCCTGCTTCAAAGTTTTCGACATGATCTTGGGTGTGGTTCCCCAGCACCACAGTTTGCCATCAAATACAGCACGGTTATAGGCCTGGTACAACCTGTCGCGGTTTTGATGAAACTGGTCGTAGCTCAGCTCATTCTGGATCCAGAACAGGATAAGCGCCGCGCTGGCCATACCTATAGCCAGGCCCGATATATTGATTAATGAAAATGATTTGTTACGCAGCAAATTGCGCCAGGCTATTTTTATAAAATTTTTAAACATACAACCGAGATAAGTTTGAATATCATAAAGACGATACTATTACTAACAACGTTGCATCAAAAAGTATAAAGTTATTGGCTTATTAAATTTTTAATGCCTTTAAACGGCGCGGCATTTACCAGCTGGTATGCAGCTTTTATCAGTGCAAACTCGCCGCCTTCCACCAATGAACCAGTGAACCAACCCAATTATCAGTGCAAACTCGCCGCCTTCCACCAATGAACTAATGAACCAGTGAACCAATGAACCACTCCTACTCGCTCCTGAGGCTTTTCACCGGGTTTGCCAGGGCTGCTTTAAGGGTGTTCAGGCTTACTACCACCAGGGTAAGCGCCAGTATAATTATACCAACGGCGGCAAACAACCAGATGCTGATGTTGATATGATAGGTGTATTTTTGAAGCCAGTCGCTCATGAGCCACCACGATAGCGGCACTGCAATTACGAAGGCAACCAGTACAAGCTTTAAAAACTCGGTCGAGATAAGCATCAGCAGTTGTTGTACCGATGCGCCTAACACCTTGCGTACACCAATTTCGCGGAAACGTTTTTCGATGGTGAACGACGCCAGGCCGGCTAAGCCAATACAGCAGATAAAAATTGCCAGGCCGGCAAATATATTGGTGATGCGGCTGATCAGTTCTTCGGTGATGAATTTTTTGCCAAATTCCTGGTCAACAAACTGGTATTCGAAAATATTTTCGGGGTTATATTTTTTAAAAATGGTTTGCAATGCTTGTATGCCAGCCTGTGGCTTTACGCCATCTTTTAACCGCACAGTTACCCTGTTTGATCCGTTGGGGCTATAGTAAACCATCAACGGCTCAACAGGCTTATAAGGCGATTCCATTACTATGTTTTCAATAACGCCGGCCACAGTATATTTACGCGGACCGTAACGCATTACCATACCAATAGGATTTTTAAGGTTCATGGCATCAACAGCGGCCTTATTTAACAGCATCACGGCCGAATCGCCGGGCGTGGCGTTAAAATCGCGCCCCAACAGCACTTTGGTTCCCATGGTTTTGGTAAAATCAACATCGGTACTTAAGCCCGAAAAAATGATGGCGCCAGCAGGCTTGCCATCATAATCCGGCGATCCGGATTTCCACCAAACCTCAGTTATAGGCGCAGATGTACGGGTAACGGCGCTAATCAGGTTGGTGTTAAATAATTCCTGCTTAATGGCCACATAGTTTTTATCAACCGCCTGCGATGATGGTATCATTACCAGGTTATTGGGGTTATATCCTATGCCGCGGCTTTTAATATGCTGAATTTGCTGGTACACAATGATAGTAGCCGAAATGAGCAATATCGACATTACAAACTGCCCTATTACCAGGATGCGCCTTGGTAATACTGCGCTTTTACCGGCCGCAAAAGTGCCTTTCAATACCTTAACCGGGTTAAATGACGACAGGTATAACGCAGGGTAACTGCCCGCTACAACACCGGTAAACAGGATAATAGTTACCATACCTGTTAAAAAGAACCTGTTGAAAATTGCGAGGTGAAGGTTTTTGCTCACCAACGTATTAAACAACGGCATCAGCAGGTATACGCTTACGATGGCAAATACAAAGGCGATGCAGGTAAGAATAATTGATTCAAAAAAGAACTGGATAATTAATTGTTTTTTATCCGATCCTAATGTTTTGCGGATACCTACCTCTTTGGCGCGTTTCTCTGACCGTGCGGTTGATAGGTTCATGAAGTTTACACAGGCTATCAGGAGGATAATGATTGCTATTACGGTAAACATTTTTACATACTCAATCATGCCGCCTATGTTTTTACCATCCTTAAATTCGCTATACAGGTGCCACCTGTTCATGGCGAAGGTGTAATAAGTACTTATGGCATCGTGCGTATCGTTTTTGTGCTTAACATCATTAACATACTTATCTAAGGCTTGCGGATTGGTGCCGGGTACAGCTTGTATAAAAACAAAATTAGATGAGTTTGTCCACTCATGCATGCGGGCTTTACTATCGGCAGATGAATATTCAAAAGGGGCTATAAAATCAAACTGAAAGGTAGAATTGCCCGGAGGATCGGCAATTACGGCGCTAACTTTAAAGTTAAGCTGGTTATCAATTTTAATTACTTTATTGATAGGGTCGTCGTTTCCAAAAAATGCTTTGGCGGCCGATTGGGTAATAACTATTGACCGCGGATCATTAATAGGCGTTTTAGCATCACCCCTGATAAACTTCCACGAAAACATTTTAAAAAACTGATCGCTTACCTGGTAACCTGTTTTATTTAGTTTTACATTACCATACTGCGCCATGTGTGTTTCCTGGTGCGATGTCATTACCGCATATTTTATTTGCGGGTTGCCGGTTTCCAGGGCTTTGGCCAGTGGGAAAGCCATATTCTCGTCGGTAAATATGCTGTTCTTAAAATCCCGGTTGGCCATTAACTTATAAATATTGTCATGGCTGGTGTGGAACTTATCAAACGAAACCTCATCCTTCACCCATAAAAAAATGAAGATGGAACACGTCATGCCAATAGTCAATCCCAGAATATTGGTTAATGAGAACCCCTTATTCCTGATCAGGTTTCTCCACGCAATCTTTAAATAATTCTTTATCATGTTAATTGGTCATTAGTCATTAGTCATTGGTCATTCCGCTGCGCTGTCATTCGTGATTTGCAAGCGGGGTTTATTGGTACGCTATGGCCATCAACATCCGGAATAGTCCATCAAACAAGTCCAATGACTAATGACCAGTGACTAATGACCGCCTTAAAAGAGGGCAAAAACAAGCTTACCCCTCCATCGCGGAGGGGTATTAGCTTTTAACAACATTAACTTATATAAACTATCTTTTTATTGGGGCAGACGACACTTTTGGTTTTATACCATAATGTTTTCTACAACGGCCTGGCCGTCAAGTAACCTGATAATGCGGTGGCTGTAACGGGCGTCATGCTCAGAGTGTGTAACCATGATAATGGTTGTACCCTGCTCGTTCAGGTCGGTTAACAGTTCCATTACATCGTTACCATTGGTACTATCCAGGTTACCGGTAGGCTCATCCGCCAGGATTAGTTTTGGCTTGTTTACAACTGCACGGGCAATGGCCACACGTTGCTGCTGACCGCCCGATAACTGTTGCGGATAGTGGTTACGGCGGTGCATAATCTGCATTTTATCCAGCACCTCTTCTACCCTTTTAACACGCTCGGCCGATGGTACGCCAGTGTAAATCAACGGTAATTCAACGTTTTCAAATACGGTTAACTCGTCAATAAGGTTAAAGCTCTGGAAAACAAAGCCGATGTTGTGCTTGCGCAAATCGGCGCGTTTACGCTCGGTAAAATGTGCTACTTCAATATCGTTAAAAACGTAGCTGCCTTCATCCGGGTCGTCCAACATGCCCAGGATATTTAACAATGTTGATTTACCACAGCCAGACGGGCCCATTATGGCCACAAACTCGCCCGTAGCAATTTCAATTGATAGCTTGTTTAAGGCTATGGTCTCTACCTCTTCTGTGCGGTAAAATTTTTCGAGATTAGTAATTTTTATCATTTGCCCCTCCTGAATAATCTGCCTTTCGGCAGACGATGTTTGTTTGATTTGGTTTATATTATTATTTATTAAATTAATTATCTGTTTATATGACGTTTAGCATCAGCGTTTCGTTGCAGCCGCAAATCATTTTATCTAAGTGCCGGCCCTATAAATCTCCACCCAATTAAGGGGAAATTTTCTACCGGTTTCATTTTAAACCCTTCTTTTACCTCTTCCCCTCAGGCGGGACCGGGTGGGCTTACTTTTTAAGCACCAGTTCCTGTATATCACCATATGTTTCATAGCTGGATGTAATTACTTTATCGCCGGGATTCAAGCCATCGGTTACCACAAAATAGTCAGGGCTTTGGCGGCCAAGCTGAATGTTTACTTTGTAAGCACGCTTACCGTCTTCGGCTACTTTAAATATCCAGTTGCCACCGGTTTGCTGGAAAAAGCCGCCTTTAGGCACCAGTACTGCTGTGGTTTCATCGCTCAGGGCCAATCTAACCTGTAGCGTTTGCCCTTTACGAATCCCTTTAGGCACATCCCCTACAAATTGCATATCAACCTGGAACCTGCCGGCAGTTACCGTTGTAAAAACCTTTTTAATTACCATGTTATATGTTTTTTCGGCAAACTGAAAATCGCCTTTTAAACCCGGAAACACCCGTGATAAGT
>Ga0307515_10010380_pt1 | contig 17845 bp, 1 predicted proteins | sample 17_EM_MG_FD_194513 | JGI IMG/M metagenome (GOLD analysis project Ga0307515, IMG submission 194513) | Populus trichocarpa ectomycorrhiza microbial communities from riparian zone in the Pacific Northwest, United States - 17_EM | ecosystem: Host-associated > Plants > Roots > Unclassified | place... | reverse complement strand
ATAGCCCGGAAAGGTTTAAAAGGCTTTTTAGAAACTTTACGTAAAGTTTATAAAAGCTTTATTACTATAGCATTTTTAACCCAGATTAGCTATTAATAATAATTACTAATTTATTAATTTTTACTTTTATTAATATTCTACTACAACCTAATAGGTATTTAGATGCTACCTAGCTTTACTAAAAACTAGTAGTATTTTATAGTAGAAAATTCTAGGGGCCTAAAGTTAGGTATTATACCCACGATAAGGAACTGCTGGCTATAGTTAACTACTTTAAATAATGGCGATATTACCTTAAGTACGCGAGCTATACTACTTATATACTCTTAGATTATTATAATCTATACTACTTTATAACTATAAAGGAGCTTATACCTTAATAAGCTAAATAGGTAGAGGAGCTTACGTAATTTAATTTTAAGATTAAATATAAGCTAGGGGAAAGTAACCCTACTAATAAACCGTTATAACGGCTAGACTATACTAAAGGCTTTAAAACGGGAGAAGGAAAATAGATAATAGATATTTTACTCCCTATATTATAGAATAAGCTCCGGGTATAGGATGCTTAAGTACCTATAACTCTATACACCAAGTCTTAGGCGGTATAAGCCCTATTAGTTTTTATTAATATTTTAGCTAGTACCTAGTCCGTTACTAATAAGGGTCTAAATATATCTAAATAGGACGCCTCTAATATATTCTTAGAACCTAGTAATATACTATCTCTAATTACTAAGCTATTCCCTTAAACTAATAGCGAAGCTATAGAGCAATCGGAACTTAGAGCCCTATAATAACTAAAGAACTTTAACCTTATAGCGGCCTTCCTAATATATATATATTAAAGAGTTATAAGATCTATAGTATTATCTAGTCTTATACTTAGAGTAGTATAAAATAAAATAGCTTTTACCTAAAAACTATCTAAAAGATTAATAGATCTTATCTATAAGGTATAACAGAGGGATGCTTTTTATGCCATCCTTAATATAAAAGTAGACCGAAAACGTGACGGAAAGGAAGCTGCTAGGTACTATTATTGGGAACTAGACCTAATGGGCCTACTATATAGAGGTAGTAAGGTTTAGGTGCCATAAAAAGTAAATCTATAACAGAAGATTCTTATAAAGAATTACGATAATCCTTTAGGCGGCTACTATGGTTAAGCAAAGACAGTAGAATTATTTTAGCGTAAATACTATTGGCTAAAGCTTAATTAGAAAGTAAAGGAGTATATTAGCTGTTATAAGAAGTGTTAAGCACATAAAATCCGTAGGTATAAGCTATAAGATCTACTTAAATTAGTTCCCCCCGCTAGTAAGCTATAGCAATATTACGCCATAGACTTTATTACAGATCTCCTATTATTTAAAAATGGCTAAGAATGAATATATAATTTGGTCCTTATACTTATTAATAGGTTTTTAAAGTATGTTTAATACCTTCCCGTTAATAAGACGATTAATATATAAGCGCTAGTTAACTTAATTAAGGAAAAATGCATTCTTAAAGTAGATTAGCTGCACTCTATTATTACTAATAGGGGCAGCGTTTTTATAAGCTAGTACTAGTTAGACCTATGCTTCTATTTAAAGATAGATCACTATTATAGTATAGCTTTCTATTTATAAACGGATAGGTAAATAAAACGCTAGAACTAGGAACTAGAGTCTTACCTATAAATATATTTAAACTACTAGTAAGATAACTGGTGTAATCTACTTCCATATATAGAGTATGCTTATAATTTAAAGGAATATGTATTATATAAGTATATACTAATTTAGATTGTCTATAGCGTCTAATTATTTAGGTTTAATAGTATACCTAATAATTACTGGCTAAGGCCGTATAATTAGTTATAGGATTTTACTAGAAAGTCTAAGGATATCCACTAAAGAGTATAAGGATACCTCTAGAAATAGGAGAAGTAATAGAAGTATGCGAAGTAGAGCCTATAAAATACCTAAAAGTAATAGAGACTTTAGTATAACCGTAAGCACTAGGATAAGCATTTCAGAGTAGGCGACAAGGTTCTATTACGTTTAACGAATATTAAAACCCGTTAACTATTAAAGAAGCTTAATATAAGATACCTAGGTCCCTTCTAAATTAAGGAATAAATTGGTAAATTAGCCTACCGTCTTTAGCTACCCCTATTTATAGCCTATATACATCTAGTGTTTTATATAAACCTACTAGAGCTATGGTATAGACCACCGCCGGAAAAGAACTTCCGTTTAGGCCTAATTAAACACCTTAAGGTAGTAGGCGAGCGGTACGAGGTTAAAGCTATATTATGCTATAAGCCTGTTAAGAATAAGCTTTAATATAAAGTTAAATGGCTAGGCTAGCCCGCTAAGGACTCTATATAGGAACTAGAGGATTATCTTAATTATTATAAAGATATTCTAAAAGAATATTGGGACTAAGGTCTATAATCTATAAATTATAAAAAGCGCTCTAATACTATAGTATTATCGCAACCTATAAAGAAAGCTTATAGTAGGCCGCAAGAGGCCCTAAAGAGTAAATAGGTTAAATTGGATATAGAACAGACAGGCTCCGGAAACTATAAGGATTAAGGCTACGGCCTAAGGCAGGACGGGTCCTTAGCCTTTTTATATATATAGCATAGAGTTAATAGGGTATTTTGCTAGAATTGTATTCCTATTTATTAATCTATACTAGGAATATTGTTTCTAGGGCTTCTAAGCCCTTTTTAAAATCCTTGCGAGGCCTTTCTAAGCACTTAATTGAGGTCCTTAATTGCTACTATATATAAGAACAAATTCTGGAAGTTTGAACTATAAATGCCTAATTTAAAAAGCTACTATGCCTTATTATTAGGAGTAGGATTAGTATTTATTAGGGTACTAAGTAATAGCTAACGAGAATGGGATCTAGATCCCTTAATAGGTGTATAAGTAGGTATAAAAATAGGGGCAGGATAATAAGGTATAGCTAGAGCAGAGACTCTTAAACGCTTAACACTAATATTAGGTCCAAACTAATACTAATAAAGCTCTTACGGCGTAAGCTTATAGTTAATAAAGACACGCTTAAGCCTAGAATAAATAGAGACGTTAGCTGGCTAGTATAATCTAAAACTACCGAGACCTTGCTACGGCAACTATTAGTTACCTATCCGCTAGGTACCTAAAGGGTAACCTACCTAATAACGCATTATATTATACTCTTTTAAAACTTAACGTATATACGCGAACTTCTTCCTATAGTAGACAGCAACCTTCTTCTTATAACCCCTATTTTTTACCCTATCCTTAGTATACCAACCTTGCTCTCGTATTAGGCGTTACTAGCTAGCTTACTAGGAATTATAGGTAGTATAGATAGCCGTGGTATAGTCTTAAATTTAGCTAAGTTATTTAATATTTACGCTAAAATAAGAGAGAGCCCGGGCGATGCAGTAGTTAAGGATATTAAAGGAACGTCGCCACTTAGGCCCAGGCTATTAAAGCTTAAAGTTAGTAATAGAAATCTATTAAGAATAGAAAAGCTTACTTTAACGCAACTGCCGCTCTTAGTACGTATACATTAATTATAAGGACTAAAGGTATTAGATCTAACGTAGTGCGTCTTATTATAAGCCTCTAAAATCCTATTATTAGATTTCTAGTCTTTTAAAGACGTATAGGCAAAATTATTTAGGTAGGACTAGCACTAGTTGCGGGTTAGTAGGGGTTAGGGTTCTATATATAAAGGTAGGGCTAGAATACGCTATATAATTTGCTTAAAAGAGCAGTTAGTAAGAGAATAAAGAGGTATATTAAATTAATAATGAAAAAGAAGAAAATCTTAATAATATATTAAAGATACGTCTAAATTGGACGAAGGTTAATAATAGGAAGTAAGGTATTAAGGAAAAGGATTAAGCTTAATAAGTAAGGTGTCTTTATACTTTACCTTTTAATACCCTTCTAGTAAATAGCCGCAACCTTACTAATATAACTCCGTTATAATAGCGTTATTTAGAAGAAAGGAAATATAAGTATATATTATCTAACCATTACTTCCTTATAAAAACTAAGTACGCGGCCAAAGGAAGGTAATTAAAACGTTAATTAAAGACGTATATAGGTTAAATTATACCTAAGACAATACTATAGTATTAAAGAACAACGTTATAGACGTTTTTAACAACCGCATAATAGCTATAGGTACTATTGCGAAGTGTTCTTCTATTTGCTAGGTAGTAGAGCTACGCCAAATATACAATACAGGACTATTATATTTAAAAGCATATATACTAAATCTTAGGGGATAAGTCTCCTTAATTAACTAATTAATACCTTAACCGTATTTAATAGCCTAAGGGCAGATATAGGAATAATGTGTTAGTGACGCAGAGGATTATACAAAACGATTATAGATTATATCTTAATAGTTAAAGACAACGGCAAGCTAAGGCTTTATACGTTAAATTCTATACTAAAAGGTTTTACGGAACTATACTAGAACAATAAATTACCTATAATACTTATAATTGATTATAGATCGGTATAAAGGCTCAGAAGTAGAGTTACATAAAAATCCCTATATTAGCTTAGGTAGTTACCAGCATGCTTTTAATAGGCTTTTAATAGGTCTTCTAGCAATCCTTACGTCTTTTCTTTAGTTATATTTTTTTCCTTATTAAGGTTTTTTAGGAGTTTAAAGCAGGGGTTAAATAGATAGATAATATACAGTAGTACACTGATATCTCTTTAATATCTTTCCGAACCCCTTCTAGGACAAGCCCTTATAATCCCCTTACTATAAGGTAATGGCGATTAGGGGCTGACCGTAAGAAGGGGGGGGGGCAATATAAGGGATATTATTGCGAACACCTTAGGTTGCCCTTAGGACAACCCCTAGATGCCCCTTAAATAGTCGCCGGTTACGTACTAGAGGTATATACCCGTAATATATAGTCTTTACAATCTTAGAGGCCTTACCTCCTTAAAGATTTATCTCTCTTACTAATTTATTCTGTTCCAATCGTGTCCTTATAGCCCCCTATCTATAAAGTCCCCTTATAATAAGCTAGTAAAGGCAAATCTTATAGCAAAGCTAAAGGAAAAGCTTAATTTAATAACACTATTACTTTACGCCAGAAGGGTTAAGGTAAAAAGATCGACGTTATTAACGTTAATTCTCTAAAGCAAAGATATATAGAGCAACGTGCTTGCGATACTTATATTACTTCTATCTATTAACCTAAAGCTTTATTTAATCTCTCTATTACTACCTAATACTAAAAACCAACTAAGGATAACGTTCTTGCCCTAAATAAACGTCTTTTCTAGCAAATAAACTATCTTAATTGGGGATTACTCTATATGCCTATTAATCTTCCTACTGCTAAGCTCTTTATATTTATTAATAGATTATTTATAAATAATAAAGATTTATCTCCTAGTTAGGATATAAAATTATTATTATAAATAAATCTACTAAAGAGAATAACTTTACGATCTATGGTAATATTATCTATTAGAGCTTAACTAAGAGTAAGTGTATTACTTAAAGCGTTCTAGCATTTGAGATATATAGAATAGTTAGCGGAGTTAATATAGCAATCGTAATTGGAACTACCCTAAAAATAATTATAGATCGACTCGAACTTCCTATTATCCCTATAATTATATATACCGACTTATACTTCCTCTATAAGTGTTTAGTTAAGCTTAATACTATAAAAAAAGAAGCGCCTTATAATTAATATTATGGCACTTTAGCAATCCTATAAACGGCGAAAACTCTTTAAGATTTAATAGATTAATGGCCAAGATAACCCAGTAGATATAATAATAAAGGTAAACCTAAATAAGGCTTTAGAAACATTTATTAATATAAATACTCTATATATATAAGTTAAAGGTTAGGTTAAAAGGGAGTAGGAGTATAATAATCTATAGACCCTAATTCTAACTAGCCAATTAGGATTTTCCATCCCTAGAATAGAAAATTGCTATTAGCTTACTTATAACTAGCGCCTTAGCGGCCTAATAGGATATCTACCAATAACTCCTAAGTAAGAAAGCACTACGTGCTAAGAGGCAAATTTTAAGATAGCAAGACTTATATTATAATAGCAATAGTAAGTAAGGAGAATTTAGATTTGTTACGCTAGTTAAGCAGTATTTATATATAGATGGCAGTTATAAAAGAAGAGTTGCTAGTGTTAGGAATAAGGTAAGCGGTCGTTACGTGTTGCCGCGGCACTGGCGTAATGAGGAGTTTTAAGCTCCTCGTCCTTCCTTATTCTAAGAGGAAGTATATTAACCAACATTACTATAACCTACTTAAGTAGTTGTTATTGGTAAGTTACCTTATATAACTAACACTATCTAATAAAGATACTAAGCTAAGGAGAAGGAAAGGGGGTTACTAGGGCTAGTATAAATTAATAAGTAGCGCAAGCCGCTAAGGCGCTAGTAGTAGGCGAGCTAATAGTAGAAAACAGTACTAGACAGTATATAATAATATAAGATAATATAACAGGTGGCAGAATATAGTAGAACTTGGGCAGAATTTAGCAGGTAACGCGCTCTAGCACCGTTACAAAGACCGTACGTTTGCTATTAAATCTAAATACGTTAATATGCTGGTTAAGGGGGGTTAGGGTAAAACTATTATCTTATATAAAGATCTTATTAATAAATCCTATACTACTAGCTCCTGTATTGGTTAGGACTTAAGTATTAGCTTATTAATTATTCTACTAAAGATAATAGTTAATAGTTATGCTATAATCCTAAGAGTTAGAGTTTATAATATTTAAAGTATTTAATAAGATCCTAAGGCAGAGCCGTTTTAGAGAGTAACTTAGCTTTAAGATCTTCCTTTTAAAGGCGATTAGGGCGGAGTTCTTATAACGTATCGGTTATAGCTTTATCCTTATAAATAGTATTTACTAAATAATAAGTTAGAACTAGATAATAATTAGGGTTAGTAAATAGGGCTTATTTAAGGCGATTAGTTACCTATATTAGTTGTCCGTTTATATATTTAGAACAGTAGTATATCGCCTATACTAGTTATCCGTATATATATTTAGGGTAGTAGGATAGAGTAGTAGCTTAAAATATAAGCGTTACTTCCGCACTTAAAACAAAGGCTATATTTAATACGTTGGTTATATTTAATAGACCCTTTTAAGGTATAAGAGAGGGTTCTAGCGTTAATATTTATAGTATTTAGGTCCTTGCAGGTCCTAGGTAGCTTAAGGGTAAAGTATTAAGGTATATATTTTAGGGTAAGGCGTAGTATATTGTTATATAAGCTATTAATAATATTAGTATAGGCAGTAAGGGTATCTGGCAGCTTAACTCTTATAAAAAAAGCCTTTAGTTTAGAGTTTACATTAGGATTTTTTAGCTATATTGTTGCAAGCGAAAATCGGGGTCTGCAAAACCTGCGTAAGTCGCAATTTTAGCAATTTGCGGCGATTTGCAGCAATTTGCTACAAACACTAGTATGGCCAAAAATTATGCGTTTTAAAACGATTACGATATTGTAAAATCTAATAAAATATCCGAATAAAATCTAATATCGATTTTTTTTAGTATATAGGTATTTAATATAAGTAGGTAGGCTAGCTGCTAAGTAGTATATCTAGGTATAACCTATTATATAACTCCCCTTCTCTCTCTTTTCTTTATATGTTATATAATAGGAGATGCGTAGGAATTATATGCCGGAGTAACGGGTGCCTTATACGGTGGGTAATAGAAAAACGTTTTTCTATACTTCTAATTTAAGCTTTATATTTAAATATTTAAACCTTTTCTTTAATTCTTTAATTAACTACAATAATTATAGCTTACTTAGTTAATTGCCTAAATTTATTTCGTTAACTATAGCTTTAAGTTTAACTCCCGCTGTTACTGCTACTATAATTACTACGGCTTTTAGTACTGGCGAGAAGTTATAGAATTTCTCTTAAGTAGAGGTAGATACTTAGCTTAAGAGCCTATATTATATGGTAAGTCTCCCCTTATTTATATAATCCCTAACTAACTTCTTCTAGGACATTTAATATACGGCTCTTCGCTGCTACGCTACTAAGGATATTACTACGCTAGCTTTTATTACTAAATAACAAATTAATATAAAGCGGCCTTTATATATTAATGCGATAATTATTTATAGTTATAAAGATAATATAGTCAATATAAGTACCTTCTTCCCTTAGTTGTACAGTAGCTAACTTATAGATTTAGCCTTATAATGCCTGTACGGTAAAGGATAATTAAAGTTAGTTAAGACCTTAACCCTTCTTTACTCTATTAAAAAAGAAAATGGAGATCTAACTGCCGGTTTTAGAGGGTTCTGTCGCCGTTTTTGGAGGTCGCGTCGCTAAAACTCCCTATTGCCCTAAGCCTCTTGCTTACCGGTCTAACGTTAAGCCTCTTGCTTACCGCCCTATGTTTCTTACTTTTTAATAGGCAGACTATAATCCTTCTACGCGCCTAGCGCTAAAGCTATATATACTCTATAGCTCCTACCTCTAATCCGTTTAATCTAGGCCTCGTTTCTCTTATTCTTTACCCTCCCATCTCCTTAACCCTATATTACTCTTTAAATCCTTCCCACCGTTATTACCCTCTAGGTCCCTCTTACCGTTACTACTCTAAGTTCTCTTTTAGCTCCCTAGAATGCGGCGCGCTTAATTATTAGATTATAGCTTGTTATTTAGTATTACCAATAATAAGTATATAGATATAAATAGCGACGGTAATAGCTTTGGGACAGAACCGACCGTCTTTAACAGCAATACCGATAGTGATGCCAATAGTAACGCCGACTGCGACGCCAACAGTGGCATTAACTGTAACGCTAATAGTATTGCTAAATCTGACGATGCTTGCGAAGCGCCCGCTTAAGCATAGCTTTATAAAGATTAAGACTATCTACTAAAATACTACCTTAAACAATTAGAAGAGTTTAAGGGATCCAATTTTATAATATAGGACTACGCTAATAGTAGTACGAATCTCCTTAACCGCATTAAAGATTAATGGTATTAGTAAGTAATAACCTATTTTGCAGCTTTCTCTTAGGCTTAACCTAGAGCTAACAATTTCTAGATACTGTATCTATATAAGGAAAGACCCTAAGAAAATATACCAAGTCCTCTCGCTTTAGCTGCTTTATAGCTTTTTTAACTAGCTCCTAAATTAGAAATAAGGGAAGGGGGGTAAGAAATAGTGCGGGATAAAGCTTTCTAGCTCGCTTAGTGTATACTAGAAGTACTATCGCCTTATATATAAGAGAGCAACCAGTAGGAAAATTGCTAGTAAATTAACCCGCTAGATATATAAGGTAATTACATTCCTAGTTAACCCTTTAGCCTAGTAAGTAAGGCGGAGCTAAAATATCTTTTCTAGGTACTTTGGAAACTAGTAAAGAAATATAGCTTAAGTAATAAGAAGTAAGAAAAGCCCGTTATAGATATAGAGGATCTCGCCCTAGTTTTTAAGACCAACTTAGTTATAACTAGAAAGAGATATATAGTTAGGCGACATTAGATACAAGTCTATTTCTTACTATAGCTAGGCCTTTATACTATAAGCCGACCTAAAGCTCTTCTTAACCTATACTACTAATATATAATAATTACACTTATTCACGACCCAGAAGGCGGGCCTTATAAGATTATACCTAAGTTTACATTTAAATTCACTAAGAAATATCTTGGCATAAAAGAAGCGTATATTCCCTTTCTACCCTATTCCTCTCCTTACACTTACGGAGAACTAGTAATACTTTCCCAATTCCTAAGATTATCTTCGACCCTTTACTTATCCTTAGCCCTTACGTCTTTCTCCTAGGCCTTTTTTTTGCCAATAAAGCTTTTACGGCCCCTAATTTAACGTCCGTAGAGCAGCTTAGCAAGCTATATATTAAGCCTAGGCATAATAAGTTGCCGCTACTACTCCGTTTAGACCTAAATAATATCCCCGTATTTCGGCAATTAATTAAAACCCCCTACGGCCACAAGGTCTCACTTAACCAGCCTTTACTATACTTAACTCTTTTGCCCTAGATTAAGGACCTTAGCGCAATTACGGGATTTCGGTAGGTTGCGCGCCTATATAGTCTCCGTTATAGCGCAGGCAAGGCATTTAATAAAAATGGTAAGTTCTATTATATAGAGCTAGTTCTAAAACCTTTCTAACGCCTATACTACTTAGGTAACGTAAGTGACGCCCTCCGGAACCTAATAATGTAGCACGCCGACGCTTAAACATTCCTAAAGCACTACCTTCTACGGCGTATTAGCGTAGATATATAGGCAATTGTTTAAGGCTTAGAGCCTTAAGAAAAGTTAATAAAAGTAGTATACCAAATAAGCCAATTAATTAACCTGCGGCGGCTATAGCACCTAATAATAGAACAATCCTTATCGGTAAACGAGAACCCGTGTATTTATTCCTTAATTAAAGTTTAAAATAAGTTAAAGCTTAGCCTTAAGCACAAAACCGTAGGAAGTACAGAATACTAAAAGCTTAGCTAAGAAATCACAAATAAAAGGCAACGTTAGAGAAATGCGCTATTAGAAAATATTAAGAAGAATTAGAATAACGAATAAGCTATAATTAATATTAAGCGGCAACTTTCTAGGGTTATATTTAGCGAGGATATTAAAGCAACCTTAAAATCTAGTAATAATAGATCGGTTAAACACAAACGCCTTATTAAAGTGATTATAACGCTACTTAGCACGTTACTAGAAGATAAGATACATAGACGCAATAATACCATTAATACGGTCGTAGATTATTATAATGTTAAGGAAGGTAGAGCGTATTAGCTAAGTTATCGCTAGAGACAGTCTAGGATAGGTATTACCCTTAGCTAAGTTAAGATTAAAGAAGATGCTAAGATTTTAGAAGCGGCTAAAGCGCTAAAGAGGGCAAAGTCATCCTTATATAAGGAGAAAAGACTAAAAATATGCTTTATCTGCCTTAGGAATAAAAAGCTTATAATTAGTAAGCGTATATATAGGTTCTATACTCTAACTACTCTTATAAAGTATTTCTAACAAGCGTATCTCTCTAAACTCCTAAAGTAGGGTAAGATTAAATATAACGTTTATAAAGTAACCCTTAAGCACAAAATGCATCTTTAGAACTATGCGTATAGTATATATAGGACCTTTTCCTAGTTATTACGCGCTTATCTTATTATTCTTTACCACTTTTTATTTTATTTTAGTCTATTATTATCTAATCCTATTCTAGTATTTAGTAGAATAGATGCAATAACTAGGATTCTATAATTCGTCTAGGGGGGTAAGAGGTAATAGGTAAGGTAAGGGTAAGGTAAGAGTGAGGTAAAAAATAAGGTAAAGGATGAGATAAAGGGTAGGATAAGGGGTGGTTATATACTTTACCTTAGGTAAACTAGTTTTAGTAAGGAGCTATTAGAGTTTAAATTCTATATAGATAATATAGCTCCAACCCATAAGTAAATAAGGGGAAAATTATACCCATTCCGATTAGCATACAATTACACATAATAGTAAGCTAAGGTAAAACTAAAAAGCTTAAGTAGAGATTGCTTTAAAGCGGACTAATCTAAAACGGACTACTTAAGCCTATAAGCAAGAGAGGCATTATAGGCTAAGAAACGACTCAGGAATATAATACTAATTAAACTTTACCTAATATGGCTTAATAGAGTGCAGAGCCTTAATCTAAGCTACGGGAACGCATTACCCTATTATATAACTACTAACAATAGGCACGACGCTAGGTAGACTATCCTACTATAGGTTTAGGGGGGACACCCTAAGAGGGTATTTCCACTAGTTAGTCCTAGGCGCCACGACCATATACTTTCTATAGCCGGTATATTTTTTAAGCTGCATATTTTTTATAGGCCGCTATTACTAGTACCTAGCTCCTAGAAGTTTAAGGCTCCTAAAACACTATTCCTAGGACCTAAAACTTCCTAAAAGTCTAAGGATTTTAGAAGACTAATCCTAGAACCTAAAAGCTTTTTGGAGACTATTTCTAGGACTTAGAGGCTCCTTAGAGCTTAATTTTAGGAGGCTATCCCTAGGACCTAGAGACTCCTAGAAGCTTAATAGGTATAGAAAGTATAAGGAGAATACTAGGCGCATTATCCTAGAGTGCTAAAATCTAGCCCTTACTAAATTTAGTCTTCTATTTTTAGGAGGCGAATTTTATAGGGCGTCTAAAACGGGCACCTAAAGCCTTAACAGTTGTTAGCGAAACTGGCTTCGCCCATTCCCCTAGGGGAATAATCCCCTAGGGCTTCGTTCCCCCAGGGCTTCGTTCCCCTAGGGCTTCGTTTCCCCAGGGCTTCGTTCCCCTAGGGCTTCGTTCCCCTAGGGCTTCGTTCCCCTAGGGCTTTGTTCCCCTAGGGCTTCGTTCCCCTAGGGCTTTGTTCCCCTAGGGCTTCGTTTCCCCTAGGGCTTCTTTCCCTACGCTTCCTCTCCCCTTAGCCTCTAAGCTTGCTAAGATCTGCCCTTATACGCGGTACCTGGGTGCAGTTTGTGAGTTCGGTTAAGGCACTAAGGCAGAAATTATTAATTAGGCCTGCACCATTAAAACATAAACTAAATTAGCTAAAAAAAAGCCGTGAATATAATAGTAAAGGCCTTACTTTAGCCCTGTAAAATATAGATAATAATAAAAAAGGTCTTTGTTATGGATATGTTGATAGCAATTTAAATTTGGTGGGTATAGTAAGACCGTACTTATAAACTGCACCCTGGTGGCGGGGTAAACCAAAAGTATAAATTATATTTTTGGCTTACTAACGACGCTAAGAATGCTAATATAATATCTCGGCGTATATCTAAGTACGCATTAAACCCTAGCCATAAACTGGTTGTTAAGAAATCTACCTCTAAAAATGGATGCTTTACGCCTTGTTTTAAGGGTTAGGAAGTCTAAGGATAGAGAAAGCTTATATTACTATTTTATAGCTAAACACTTCCTGCTACTAACGCCACAAAAATAAGGGTCTAGTCGGTGCGGCTCGGCCACCCTCCCTGCTAGTGGGGGTGAGCTTAAAGTATTTTACGCTTTAATCGCCTACTATAAAATACCGCTAATTATGCTGCCGCTAAGCCAAAGTGTAGGCGTCGGTAGAAGGTTGCCCTGCAGCTGAGTACATAGCAAAACTAGGCAATAGTCTTGGCAGTGAGCTTTACCCAGAATAGTTAAACACTATGCTCAGACAGCTGTATAAGGATAGTGTGAAATTGAATTGACGTATAAATTGGTTACTCTGCCAGATTTTTTAATGCAAAGTCGTTTACATAACTCGCACGTTGTACCTCTGTCTTACTACGTAGTCACTCTAAATCAACCCAACTCTAACCCTTCTGTACTCGCTATCTATACTGGTCGGCCTGATAACTAATATATAGTACTCCTTAATATCTAATCCACCCCTATATTTGCTAGACTTCTTCCTAGCGACCACACATCGTTTCTTGAAAAGATCCTCGTCCTCCTTAACGTTATACTGTATCCATCCTCTTTTCGTTCTGCCGAAATCCAAGATGGTATAATGTTCCCCATCCGGTTCTATTGTACAATCCCGAAACTCCCCTATGTTGGTAATTAGTATAGGTTCGCGCCCCTTATTAAACTGGAGGTTATTAATCCAATTAACCGCGCTAAAAGGGATGTCTATAAACTGAATGCCTTTATTATATGCCATTTATGACTACGATGGCACATTCCGGTTTTTGTACTTAATCCGCTCCATCTTATTATTAGACGTCCGCCACAGGAGATTCCTGTGAAGGTACTTCTGAAAGATGCCGTATCTACTTTAATACTTTAGAGCGCCTGTAATACGGGCCTCTAACCCCAATGTTGTAATAGATCTATTAGTCTTCTCTATAAGGCCGCGCTTTAAGTAGTCCTTAAAAAGAAAGTAAATAAATTCTATGGTACGTTGGTGGCCTAACCTAAGGAGCTAGTCTGGGAAGTTTGGATTAAGTATAAAGAACTTCCTTTAAAATAGGCTAAGGAGCAAAATATCTAAGTTAGGAAGATTTTAGTCTATTAGATATTGCTTAAACTCTTACCTTTTAAGTCTAGTAAGGTTTTCGCAGTAAACCCCTTTACTATATTCCTAGTATATCTAATTGTTACTGAAATGGATAGTTCGTCGTAATAAAACCCTTTCTTACATTACCTATGCTTGCGTATTAAGCCGAGCGTTCTCTATATTATTATTAAAATCATCTATACCGGTGCAGATATAGAATCGCCTACCTAAGGCATCTTAAATAAGGATATACTTAGTGCTTATATTCCGCTCTAGGAATCCCGCTTTCAAATAGACAGCCGAAGTTACAGCAATTATGCAGTAAGCTAAAGAGAAGACCTTTTCTATACGCCTAGATTCGAGTTTCCAATCTTCTTTATTATCCTTATATTGGATTATGCAGAGTAAGTTAATCCAGAGGTATAGTATACGAAGTTCTTAAGTCACTTTAATAGCGTCCTAAAAAGTCTTTAGTAGTTTAGAGATACTAAATCCTCCCAGCCGTTAGATAATGTTATCCTGGGTTATACAAAATAGTTTCTTATCTTTAATTGGAAGTTTGCCCCAGTAATGGGATAAAGCAATATATTTTCCACTGTCTATTTGCGTAACATAATTAAGACGCAAAACATTAGGATCGTAATCTAGATTATCCAGATCACCGACGTAGAGGAGTCTTGTTGGCAATTCTGTGTTAGATTTAATATAATGCTTATTATAATCGTGGGACTCGTCACACCAACGAAGCCATGCGCGAAGTAGTGCAAATTATGTAGGACTTTCAGCTTCGGGTAAGACTGGGAAGCCGATCTATATGCCGTTATTAGGATTAGCCAAATATTCTATGCGCAAAGATATATAGTAAGTAATGGCCCTGCCTGGCGCATGTAAGGAGTTAAAGGCACTAACCTAAATTAGAACATAACTGGAGAATACATTGCCCCCCCTCTCCTATTTTCAATGCTGACCGTTTTCTAACTATTTGAACATATGGTTTATTATCATTACAGTAGCGTTTTAGTATACGGAGGAGTAGAGCATAGAGCTGACAACTTTTTTCAGCAGCACGGACTTTAGAAAGATTAACGTTGCAGCTAGCATCTACAATAGTACTGCAGTAGGCATAATACTAGACCGGGGCAAGCCGGCTTAGTAGCGTGCTAGATAGCAGGCTTTTGACGAAATCCTAAGCAAATGTATTATCAAAGGTATACAGCCAGTCGTCGGGCTATATCTATATTAGTACCGTCATGTATAAGGGGCATTCGCAGATCTATATATATTCTGCACTAACAAACAGGACAAGGTTAGCAGCAGCTATATATCTCGGTATTCGCGGATCTACTTATATCCTACACTAATAAACAGGATAAGGTTAGCAGCAGCCGTATATCTTAGTATTTACGGGTCTACTTACAAGCTATACTAACAAACAGAATAAGATTAGCAGCAGCTAAATATCTTAGTATTTATAGGTCTACTTATAAGCTACACCAATAAATAGGATAAAGTTAGTAGTAGCTGTATATCTCAGTATTCGCGGGTCTACTTATATCCTATACTAATAAATAGGATAAGGTTAGCAGCAGCTATATATCTCAGTATTCGCGGGTCTACTTATATCCTATACTAATAAACAGGACAAGGTTAGCAGCAGCCGTATATCTTAGTATTTACGGATTTACTTACATCCTATACTAACAAACAGGATAAGGTTAACAGTAGCCGTATATCTTAGTATTCGCGGGTCTACTTACATCCTATACTAATAAAAAGGACAAGATTAGCAGCAGCTGTATATCTTAGTATTCGCAGGTCTACTTATATCCTATACTAATAAACAGGATAAGGTTAGCAGCAGCTGTATATCTTAGTATTCGCGGGTTTACTTATAGGCTACACTAATAAATAGAACAAAGTTAGCAGCAGCCGTATATCTTAGTATTCGCAGATTTACTTATAGGCTACACTAACAAACAGAATAAAGTTAGCAGCAGCCGTATATCTTAGTATTCGCGGATTTACTTATAAGCTACACTAATAAATAGGATAAGGTTAACAGCAGCTATATATCTCGGTATTCGCGGGTCTACTTATATGCTATACTAATAAAAAGGACAAGGTTAGCAGTAGCTGTATATCTTAGTATTTATAGGTCTACTTATACGCTATACTAATAAACAGGATAAGGTTAGCAGCAGCCGTATATCTTAGTATTCGCGGGTTTACTTACAAACTACACCAATAAATAGGATAAGGTTAGCAGTAGCCGTATATCTTAGTATTCGCAGGTCTACTTACGTACTACACTAATAAAAAGGACAAGGTTAGCAGCAGCCGTATATCTTAGTATTCGCGGGTCTACTTATACGCTACACTAATAAACAGGACAAAGTTAGCAGTAGCTATATATCTTAGTATCTATAGGTCTACTTATAAGCTACACCAATAAATAGGATAAGGTTAGCAGTAGCCGTATATCTTAGTATTCGTGGGTTTACTTATAATCTATACTAATAAATAGGACAAGGTTAGTAGTAGCCGTATATCTCAGTATACGTGGGTCTACTTATACGCTATACTAATAAACAGGACAAGGTTAGCAGTAGCTATATATATCAGTATTCGCGGGTCTACTTATGTCCTATATTAATAAATAGGACAAGGTTAGCAGCAGCCAAATATCTTAGTATTCGCGGGTCTACTTACGTACTACACCAATAAACAGGATAAGGTTAGCAGTAGCCGAATATCTCAGTATTTGCGGGTCTATTTACTTGCTATACTAATAAAAAGGATAAGGTTAGCAGTAGCCGTATATCTTAGTATTCGCGGGTCTACTTATAAGCTATACTAATAAACAGGACAAGGTTAGCAGCAGCTAAATATCTTAGTATTTGCGGGTCTACTTATATCCTATACTAACAAACAGGACAAGGTTAGCAGCAGCTGTATATCTCGGTATTTGCGGGTCTACTTACTTACTATACCAATAAAAAAGACAAGGTTAGTAATAGCTGTATATCTTAGTATTCGCGGGTTTACTTATAAGCTATACCAATAAAAAGAACAAGGTTAGCAGTAGCCGTATATCTTAGTATTTGTAGGTCTACTTACATACTACACTAATAAAAAGGACGAGGTTAGCAGCAGTAATATATTTTAGTATTTGCGGGTCTACTTATAGGCTACACCAACAAACAGAACAAAGTTAGTAGCAGCTGTATATCTTAGTATTCGCGGGTCTACTTATATCCTATACCAACAAACAGGACAAGGTTAGTAGCAGCCGTATATCTCAGTATTTGCGGGTCTATTTACTTGCTACATTAATAAAAAAGACAAAGTTAGCAGTAGCTGTATATCTTAATATTTACAGGTCTACTTATAAGCTACACTAATAAAGAGGATAAGGTTAGCAGCAGCCAAATATCTCAGTATTTGCGGGTCTACTTATATGCTACACTAATAAAAAAGACAAGGTTAGCAGCAGCCGAATATCTTAGTATTCGCCGGTCTACTTATACGCTATACTAATAAAAAGGACAAGGTTAGCAGAAGCCGTATATCTTAGTATTTGCCGGTTTACTTATAAGCTATACTAATAAAAAGGACAAGGTTAGCAGTAGCTATATATCTTGGTATTCGCGGGTTTACTTATAGGCTACACTAATAAACAGAATAAAGTTAGCAGTAGCTGTATATCTTAGTATTCGCGGGTCTACTTACATCCTATACTAATAAAAAGGACAAAGTTAGCAGCAGCCGTATATCTCAGTATTCGCGGGTTTACTTA
>Ga0307515_10010379_pt1 | contig 17848 bp, 3 predicted proteins | sample 17_EM_MG_FD_194513 | JGI IMG/M metagenome (GOLD analysis project Ga0307515, IMG submission 194513) | Populus trichocarpa ectomycorrhiza microbial communities from riparian zone in the Pacific Northwest, United States - 17_EM | ecosystem: Host-associated > Plants > Roots > Unclassified | place... | reverse complement strand
AAGCTTATAGATTAAAAAGAACCTTAAACTTATTCCTAGTTCTAATTCTATCTTATAGTCCTATACTATATACTCTAATAGCTTCTTACTTTTTAGTAACTATAGTTTCTTGCTATATTTATAGTATCTCTTTAGTATATAGCCTAACCCTTTTTCCGTTTCTTTATAGGTTGCTCCTACTTAGTACTATACTAACTTGGCTTATTATTATATCTTATAGCGTTAAGTATCTTTAATATTAACTTAACCTATAACCTAATTAATCCTTAAATTGTATTCTTATAACTAAGGCATTTCTAATACTGCCTTATTATTTCCTAATAGTAATATATTAAATAACATCTTAATCTATCTTCCTTTAATGGTTAGTTAAATAGGTCCTATTTTAAGATTAATAATACCTCCTTTATAGGCTATTAGATTTCCTAAAATTATTACTAGTAGGTAAAGGTGCTCCTTTTTCCTATATAGTAAACCCATCCTTTTAACTACTGCTGGCGAGATATGGTTCCTTATTACTCTACTATTTATTAATACTTTAAACTACTAATCTTACTATTTAACTTATAAATTTAGGTATTGTCCTTAAATTCCTTTAAGGGTTTAAGGCCTTACTACTAGTTCCCTCTAGTTCTATAGGCCTCTACTTTTCCTAACTATTAGCTACTCGATCCTATTTATACTTAGTTTACTTTTAGCTAATACTTAGTTTACTTTTTATCTTTAATATACTATAGATATATATTCTCTAAGTATTCCTACCACTATTATTTATTTAGGCATTCTTCCGTAAGGAATCTTCCTAGCTAAAGTATTAAGTCTTCTAACTTCTAAACTTTTACTAGATATCAGCTATATATATATTTGGCGTTCTAATACTTCTATTCTTTTACTAACTAATATATTCTTATAGGGTATTTCCAATACTTATTCTTTAGTGCTTTGTGTATATTATACGTATTATCTATATATATAAAATCTATAATAGCGTATAATATGCTTAGTATCTTAGGTTAACTCTTAGCTCGTCTTTATCCTTAAGTTTAAACTTCTCTTATATTAATTTAAACGTTATAACTTTATTTATAGGTACTAAGATACGCCTTTTACTTCTCTAGTCCTCTAAACGCTCCTCTAGATCCTTTAATGTTATAATTAAGGCTCCTTTGATATGATTTATAGCCTTTTCCGTAATTAGGTGGTTTTGGATAACTTTTTTATCTAGCTATATATAGAAATCTTCCCACTTATTATTGTGTCTTTGCCTATACCACTTTTAGTATAGCTGCTAGAGTATATACAGCTCGTTTATAAGGAAGTATCTTCTTATTACTATATTATAATAGCCCTTTATATATTATTCTTCAAATCTAGTTAAAATTCTTAGGTCCTCTTCTTATTCTAGTTTAGTAAGCCACTTAGCCCTTAGTATGCCTACTTTTAACCTATTAGTAATTCTTTATATAGGTGCTCGATCCCTTATACGGCCTAGTATACTAGATCTCTTATCTAGTTTCTATTCTTACTATAAGGTAATTCTTACTTTAAACTCCTTTATAATTTCTTTCTTTTCGCGTCTTATAAGTAGATCCTTAAAGTCTCCTTATATAACGGAACCTTGTAGCAGGAACTACGATGGGCTCGTTATTAGGCTAGGTGTGTAGGAAATGCAATTATAAAAGTTAACAACGTAATAATAACTAGTGGAGTAGTTGCCTAATAGATTAACTCTAATTATATTCTAAGAATTACTATAAGGAAGGAACTATCTAGGTAGGGATTAAGGGTCCTTAAATATACAACCGTACTCCTATAAAATCCTTCTTATATATAATATATATATGCTCTATCTGCTCTATTATAGATTACGCAGATTATATAAATTATATAGATTACCCCATATAACCTCGGTTACTATTCCTTATTATATAGCTCTACTAGCTCTATCCTAGACCGTGCCTAAATTAACTAACTAGCTTCCTTTAACTCTTCCCTAAGTAGTTATAATATTATACTTAAAGCATCCGTAATACCATCTCCCTCTTCTTTATCTTTGTCCTTAAAGATCCTAAATATCTTTAAGTTATTTACTAGAGGTATAATATCTGTCTAATTAATTTGGTTAATATTATTACTTATTATACCTAAAGCAATTTCTTCCTCTTTAACTACTCGTCGTGTTTATACTATTGCTGCGATATTATTTTTTAGTAAGATTATACTATCTCTATATTCTCGCTGCTCGAAAGAGGGGCTAGTTTGCGTTATACTGGCGAACCCTTCTTTACGACAACTATTCTCTTGCTTAGAGTGCACGAAAGTAAATATTCGTTTATCCTATAACGTTTACTCTATCTCTAATACTAAATATACGTAACCTATTACTCTTAATAGTCGTCTAGTTCCCTAATTAATTTATCTTAGGGTTTTATATTTAATCTGCTGCTATACGGCTAGATAATAAACTATCTGTTACTCTTACTAAATTATATTATTCTTGGGATACTAAACAGGAGGCTGCTAATGCTTAGTAACGGGCCCTTAAGTCTCGTCTAGCAGCGTCTACTTAACTAATCCGTCTTAAGAAGGTGCATAAGAAGGTTTATTTTAAGGAGTAGAAGCTTATAGAATAAGGTTTATAGGAACTTAGTAATAAAAGAATAGATTCTCCTCTAATAGAGAAGGAAATAGATCTAAGTAGCTTAGTAACTGCTCTTCTTAGGTCCCCCTTAGGTGACTTATTCTTTAGCAATTTTTCTTTATTAATGCTGCCTAACCTAATCTCTTCTAATACTCCTATACCTTTCCTATAACATTCTTTAAATTCTTTAGTAGCTTTTAGGTAGTCTTAGTGTAGCCTATCTACTTAACTTTATACTATATTTTATTATTAATATCCTTATAACTAATAATCTTTAAAACTTACTATTTGTCTTCTTCTTATCCTCTATACGTGTCTACTTTATAGACTAGTAGCCTAATATTCCTATATACTAGCTCTAGCATTATAATATACTATATAGGGTAGATCTTTATTTTAGCTAATAGGTTTAACTTAAATATAACCAGTAAAATCCTTTACTTAATTTTAAAAGGTCTTAGTCTAACATAGTCTAACTTCTTACTTAGTTGTTAACTTTTAAAATTTTTATATAGTAGCTATACTTTATCTCCCTCCTTAAGATCTAGTCCCTTAGATCTCTTAATATTATAATACCTTTTTATTCTCTACTATACTGTCTTTACTGTTTTTATAAGGTCTATATAAAGATTTATTAATATCTTTATCCTTTTTTTAGCTGTGCTACTTATCTTCTTTACTTAATATAGTAATAATAATATTCTTAGCTTATATCCGTAATTTGCCTTAAATAGTAATATACCTATTCCTTCTTAAGGTATTATATTATATGTAAACTGTATAACTAGTAATAGCAATACCCAATTATTTTGCGCGTAATTAATATAGTATTTTAGATACTATTCTAGTGTTTAATTTAGTCTTTCTATCTAACCGTCTGTCTGCGGATAATATACGGTAAAAGTTACTACTCTAACTTCTTACTCTGCTAAGAATACTTCCTAAAATACTATTACGAATCTTAGATCTCTGTCTAATATAATTTTACTTAGTACTCCGTATCTTATAAACACTTCCTTAATATAGATTTTAGCGATATCTTCTACTAATATCTCTTCTATATATGCTATAAAGTATCCCTACTTTATAAGTTTGTCTACTATTACTAAGATCGCGTTATAATCTTGTCCAGTAATAGGATCTCTTAACTTTAGTAACTTAATAATAAAGTCCTATAATATAACCTCCTATAGTCTCTCTAGTATTTTAATAGGTTATAGCCCTCTATATAGCTTATACCTTATTAGTTTATTTCTTTAGCAATCTAAATACTCCCTTATAACTTTTCTTATAATATTCTAGATTCCGTTAATAATATATTCTTCCTAGAGTCTTAACACTAAGCCTATAGCTCCATTATATCCCTAAGTTAATCCCTTATAGAATTCTTCCATAAATTACTCTGCTATACTTTTTAGAATATACTTTACTTCTTAATTTTCATATAAATCTGTCTATAGATCTTTTAGTTATACTTCTAGAATCCTTTATACCTAAAAGCTTTCTAGTATTTTATAAATCCCTTCTAGTTCTTCCTAAGTTACTATAATCTTCGGATAGTTATACCTAATTAATCCGTCTATGTCTTTTCGCAGTAAAGCCCCTAATGGCTTTTTATTATTTTATAGTTTAGTTTTTCGACTTAGAGTATCTGCTCGCGTGTTATCTATACCCTTAGTATACTAAATCTTAAAATGGTATTCTATAAGTATCTTTACCTATCTAACCTATCTTTGGTTAAGTTCCTTTATTATTAGGAATCCTATTAGGTTCTTATAATCTGTTTTAACTATAAATAGTTTTTCTATACCTTATAAGAATGCTCTTTATTCCTTTAATACTGTAACTATACCTAATAACTCCTTATTATAGATATTATAGTTTAACTCTAGTAGTATTATTTTCTAACTATAATATGCTACTAGGTACTATCTATCTTAATACTGTTATATAAAGCACGCCCCTAGTATATAGTCTAATATATCCGTTTCTATAACTATCTCTAGTCCTAATTAATAGATCTTAAGAACTAGCTCTTAGGTAAACAACTCTTTAACTTTCTTAAAGAGTTCCCTTTATTCCTCTCCCAATACCTATAGTTCTTCTTTCTTTATTAATTGCGTAAATAGCTTAATATCTTTTAACCATTATACTATAAACCTTTTATAGTAATTGCAAAACCCTAAGAACAATTTTAACTATATAATATTCTCTAGTTCTTACCAATTTACTATAGCCTTAATCTTCTTTAGATCTATACTAAATTGGCCTAGTTTAATAATAAATTTAATAAAATCGGTCTTTCTGGTAAAGAACTTGTATTTCTTAATTACTACTAGTATTTATTCTTCTTACAGTCTCTTTAAGACCCATTTAATGTGTTCCCTATATTCTTCCTTAGTTATTAAGTAAATAATAATATCGTTAAGGTATACTATAATAAATTCATCTAAGTATTCTCCTAATATATTGTTAATACGCTTCTAAAACGTTGCTAGTACGTTTATAAGCCTAAATTGCATAACTAATAGTTTATATAGTCCTTCCTTTAACCTAAAGGCTGCCTTTTATTCGTTGCCTTCCTTAATTCTAATTTAATGGTACGCCTATCTTAGATTTATCTTTATAAAGATTTACGCGTTACCTATTCTATTTTAGATCTCGCTAATTAAGGGTAAAGGATACCTATCCTTTCTAGTAATGCTATTTAACTGCCTATAGTCAATACACAGCCTTAGTTTGCTATTTTTCTTTAGTACGAATAGTACTAGATAACCCGCTAATAACTATAATGGTCTAATATATCCCTTTTATAGATTTTCCTAGATAAACTCTTTTAATACTCTACCTTCTTCTTTAGTAAGCTTATAGATTAAAAAAAACCTTAAACTTGTTCCTAGTTCTAATTCTATCTTATAGTCCTATATTATATACTTTAACAGCTTTTCGCTTTTTAGCAACTATAGTTTCTTACTATACTTATAGTATCTTTTTAGTATATAACTTAGTCCTTTTTCTATTTCTTTATAGGTTGCTCCCACTTAGTACTATACTAACTTAGCTTATTATTATATCTTATATTATTAAGTATCTCTAATATTGACCTAACCTATAACCTAATTAATCTTTAGATTATATTCCTATAATTAAGGCATTCCTAATACTGCCTTATTATTCCCTATTAGTAATATATCGAAAGATATCTTAATTTGTCTCCCTTTAATAGTTAACTAAATAGGTCCTGTTTTAAGATTAATAATCCCTCCTCTATAGGTTATTAGATCTCCTAAAATTGTAACTAATAGGTAAGGTTCCTCTTTCTATTTATAAGGTAATTCTATTCTCTTAACTACTGCTAGTAAGATATAATTCCTTATTACTCTACTATCTATTAATGCCTTAAACTATTAATCTTACTATTTAACTTATAAATTTAGGTATTGTCCTTAAATTCCTTTAAGGGTCTAAGGCTCTACTACTAGCTCCCTTTAGTCCTATAGGCCTTTACTTTTCCTAACTATTAGCTGCTTAATTTTAGTGTACTTAGCTTACTCTTTGGCCAATGCCTAGTTCGCTTTTTATCTTTAATATACTATAGATATATATTCTCTAGGTATTCCCACTACTATCATCTATCTAAGCATTCTTCCGTAAGGAATCTTCCTAGCTAAAGTATTAAATCTCCTTCCTCTTAGGCTTCTGCTGGATGCCATTCGTATATATATTTAGCATTTCTATACTATTACTTATCCGTCATCTAGTATATCCTTATAGGGTATTTCTAATTCTTTTCCTTTGGATTCTTATACATCTTGTATATATTATCTACATATGCGATCTATAATAGCGTATAGTGTACTAGGTGCTTTAGGTTAACTCTTAGCTCGTCTTTATCCTTAAGTTTAAACCTCTATCGTATTGATCTAAATATTATAACTTTATTTGCAGGTACTAAGATATATCTCTTACTTCTCTAGTCCTCTAAACGCTCCTCTAGATCCTTTAACATTATAATTAAGGCTCCTTTAATATAATTTATAGCCTTCTCCATAATTAGGTAGTCTTAGATAACTTTCTTGTCTAACTATATATAGAAATCTTCCTACTTATTATTATACCTCTGCCTATACCACTTTTAGTACAGCTGCTAGAGTATATATAGCTTGTCCGTAAGGAAGTATCTTCTTATTACTGCGTTATAATAGCCCTTTATATATCGTTCTTCAAACCTAATAGGAATCCCTAAATCCTCTTCTTATTTCAGTTCGGTAAGCCACTTAGCTCTTAATATACCTATTCTTGGCCTATTAGTAATTCTTTATACTAGCGCTCTGTCCCTTATACGTCCTAATATACTAAATCTCTTATCTAGTTTCTATTCTTACTATACAATAATTCTCTATCTAAATTCTTCTATAGTTTCCTTTGGTTTGCGTCTTGCGCTTAAATCCTTAAAGTCTTTATGCTTCTTAATCTTAATATTAACTTTTTAATCTTTAGTCCGAATACCGTATTCTACTAGTAAGTCTTCTAGGTCTATATATCTGTCTCCTAGTCTAGTTACTGTTTATATCGCAGATTCTCTAATCTATAAAGAAGCTCCTTGCTTCTTATTTATAGGTGTCCTAATTTATACTCTAAATTTTTAACCCTTTAAATTCTTTAATCCTAAGCTTGCTTCTAACTTAAGCATTACTCTAGCCTTAGTTTAACTAGGCTTACTTAGTGTTCTTATCTTATCTTAAGAGTCTTAAATCTCACTTATCTTATTTTAAGAGTCTTATACTTATAGGAAACTCCATCCTAAGCTTATTCGTATATCTTTAAACTAAGCTACTGCTTTGCTCTATTAGTTTTCGTCTATTATAGGTCCTTAAGCTTGCCTCATCTTGTCTTAAGAATCTTGGTCGTCTCTTATCTCACTATAAGAATCTTAAGCCTTTAGCCTTTTGCCTTTATTAAGTGCCGAAGTAGTTCACTATTCTACTTCTCTTACGTCTTGCGAAGCGATAGACATCGTATCTAGTAGGGTCTTAATCCCTACTAATATTCCCTATTCTATAGTAGAATTATCCTTTACTTCTAGTATAACATCTCTAATAGCTACGTGTTCCTAGTAAACCGCTTATATTACCTTATCGTTACAGAATACTTCGCCTATATTAAAATTATTATCCTTAATATCTAATCTGCGAGCTAGTTTATTAGTTCCTCTATACTATATAGATTTTAGCTCCTATAGCTAATAGCTTACGCCATACTTAGCGTCTTTATAAATTTAGCATGCATTATTATAACAAAATATAAAACTTCTAATTAAACATTAATAACTCATTGCTTAACGTCCAATTCGGATCCCTATTAGGCCCACGCGGACTACTCCTTATGTACATATAGGGAGAAAACTCTATTTAAGAAAACCCCGTAATCCATCTCCCCGCCTTTTGGGACTCGCCTACAAGGCGCCTACGAGTCACCTGTGGTGCTCCTACTACCTTACTTTTTAACCTCCTTAGGAACCACTGCTGCCGTAACAAGCCTACGGACGCGCTAGTATTACACACTTTACTCTACCACTGTAAAGTCATTAGGGGGCGCCCGTTGCTCGCCCCCCTACCCTCTATTACCATTTCCCTTATAACCCAGAACTGGTTTAGTACATTTTAGCTAATAAGCCACTAGGTAACCGCCTTAAGGCCTTTTTATATCGAGAGTAGTGTATTATAGTTCTCTATGCTAGCTACTAAGAGCATTACTTCTTAGTTGGTGCGTAAGGGGCATAACAGTATTACGTATTTTAGTATCTGTCTTAGCCAGCTACATTCGCATCTTAGGCTACCTACTAGAACACCCACCTAGTAGAGCCAGTCTTTTAGTCCTATTATTCCTGTTCTTAAAAGTGTTGCCATTATATTTTCTGCCTTTGTTAGGCCTTCTCGGAGCCCTAAAGTGTTTACCCCCTATGGCGTTAACCATGCTACGGCTTGGGTTCCTCTTGCCTTAGTTAGCCTCTGTACCTTCAACTCCTATACGCCTCTCTAGCGTTGGTCCAACCAGTATTGCATTGCGGTAGATAGTTTCCCGGCGTTCTTTTATGCTCTACTTTGGCTTCTTTCTCTCTCTTACTGTTCTAATTAAACATTCTTTTGTTTCTTATAGTATACTATTATCTCTTTATATATATATATCTTCTACTATTAGTCTTATTCCCTTTATTATATAGTAACTTTAACCATCTTTATAATCCCTTATAAAATGACCCTATTTTCCGCAATTTATATAAGCTCCGTTTTTAAACCATTAACTTTACTATAAAGTCCGCCTAAACATCTTCTACTGCTAAGATCCCTAGTTTAGCCTCTGCTCCTTAGTCCTATAATTACTAGATCCTTAACCTCTAGGTTTCTACGGTTTCTTACTCTATCTTTTATAGGCTTCTCTAGTACTACTTAGGTCCATTAGCTCTGCGCTATACTATAGTTTTTAACTTAGCTTTAGTTATTACGTACTCTACGCCTTATACGACTATAAAACTCTATCTTAGCCTCTCTTAGCCTATTCCCTTTAGTAGATCCAATTATTAATCTTAATTACTTAATCTATTAATTTCCTTAGGGTGTCCGTATCTTCTATTAGTATCACAGTACATACGGACTGTCAAGGTACGATGTACGAGGTGACTGTATATGATTGACAAACGATGTCGTGTAAGGAGCTATGTAGGAGGTGAGGCGGTATATATACGTGTCGGTCAGGGGTCAGGTCCATGCTCATGCATACGCGTATACGAGCCATAACAACGCGTCAGGTCAGTGCCGTGACAATTAGGATAATCGCGTCCTAGACTTTAGCCTTAAGTCCCTATTTATACTATGCTATAAGCGCCCTATTATTCTACTTAACTTATATTACTAACGTCTAAAACTATATTATATACTTAATTACTAAGGTTTATTACATAATGTCTTAGAATTTTCTTTCTGCTGTAGTTACTGCCTCTAAGTCTCTAAATATTTATATAAGTCGCTCTATAAATCCATTCTAGCTTAAGAACATAAACTATACCTCTTGGTTTGTAGTCGTTATTCTATTTACCTAGATTTCCATAAGGTAAGGCTTAAACTACTTAAGTGCCCTTCCTGTTAAGAACAATCCTGCGTACGCTATTTAATCTATAAGTGTTGCCAGCTTAGCTCCCTCTTACGCTACCTTAAAGTGCATTTACGTAAAAAATCCTTTAAGCTTTAATCTCTCTCTTAAGTATCTTTTAATTAATAGTAACTTAACCTTTACTGCGCCTATCCCGTTAATCCTATTTTCTAATATTATATTATTTTCTATTAACTAGTTAACTATCTCTTATAGTTGTCCGACCGTTATAGGTTGCTATAAGTTAGTATCTACTATACTAGTGTTATTACCTAACCTTAATATAGTTGCCGCTGTCAATAGCGTTATAGTGGCTGCTTTTAGTGGCATGTTATTTGACTTCTTATATTAATACTATAACTAGGTAGTAATTATATAACGGAACCTTATAGCAGGAACTACAATGGGCTCATTATTAGGCTAGGTGTGTGACGATGGTACTAGAGGAGTCCTCCACATGCGTTTCCTGCTTACATAAGCAGAGTCCCTTCTTATTCGGTCTCCGCAGCAACTACTTCAGTATCCGTAGTAGTTACCCTAGACCCCGTAGATATAGGCCTATATTAAGGCCTATATTCCTTGTAGTTAGATTCCATAGCTTTATTCATTCATTTATCCTTAGATCCAGTTTATTAGGTTATAAGCACTCATTACTACCAAGCTACAACATTAGAAGATTGACACCTTACTATAGGTTGCATTAAGGGTTACCACACCCGTGCTAAGTCATTCCTTACTACTCTGCATCATTTCTTATTATCAAATCTACGCGTCAAGTTCGTGTATTTACGCGTTAAATCCTTTTATTTACGCGTCGCCATGGGTAAAGATTATCCAGGCATTTAACGCCTTAAGAAAGACGGCTCAAATTGGCCCCAATATTGGACGCAGCTTAGCACGTACCTATATAATAAGGGCCTTTTGCACATTATTCGGGAAGATGCGGGCCCACCCCTCTACCTAAAGCTCCAGGAAGAAAAACCTACGATATCTATCGATTAAGTACTAAAGGACGCCGACAAGGAGGAGCGAGACGAGATCCTTAAGAGGTCTTAAATTATTGTGGACACTAATGATTTAATTCACTCAGCTAACAAGGCACTCTCCTACGAGTATAATAAGGAGTTTAAACAGTACAGTAAGGAAGACGGCAAAGTCTGTTTAGTTATCCTTAGTATAATTAATAATAAGATCCTTACTGCCTTGGAATACAAGCAGACGGCAAAGGACTATATTAATTACCTTAAGTAGACGTTTAAGGCCCGTGGCTTAATCTATAAGGCCAACATATAGGAGACTTTTATTAAGCTCCGTTTTTAATTAGACTAAGCAGTTACTACTTTCTTAAGCTGTTACCAAGAAGCGGTTTAAGGAGTTAAGTAGGTAAAGCTTACCCTAGATAACAAAATTATTAACTATTAATTTATTAACGCCGTCGACGAACACTTCCCTATATAGGCTTAAATCCAACGTGATAAGATTCGCGACGGCTATATAATTACACTGGTCCAATTAATCGCTGACCTTACTAACGAGGCTCGGCGAAAGGACTTACTTAAGAGCTTCGCCTTAGTTAATAAGCCACCAGGTGACTCCGGTTAAGGACGCGGCAACAGCTATAGTCGCGGCAATGGTCGAGGCAGAGGTGGTGGGGGAGCCGGCTATAGTGCCTTATTAGGCAATTAAGGCTCTGCCAAGGATACTTTAAATAAGTGTAGATAGTATAAGCTAGGTCATCTAGGTAGCGAGGACGATTACTAGATGAAGTACTTTTACCTAAGGCCCAAATGGTGGAGACCTGGAGAGAGACGACCGCGCTTAGGTGATGGAGTAGCCTTAATGACTACTAATAAGGCCTCCAAGGGGACATCCAATCGCCCCTCTTAAGCTACTAATTCGGCAACTAGAGGGATCTTTACTACGTAGGCTATTAGGCCAGCAGCTATAGCTTTAGGAACGAATATTAAGGACTCCTGGATAGCCGACAGTTGCTTAAATATTTATATAGGCAACGACATTAGGAAGTTTATACAGTATAAGGAAATTAAACCTCTCTAAATCTAGACAGGAGGAGGCCTAATAAAGGCTATTGGCGTTGGATTAGTTAAGCTTATAGTTGCCCAAACTGACCACTCAGCCTATATAATTATATTTACTAAAGTGTATTACTGTCCTGACTTTTTTATAAATATTATCTCGCTTAATATTCTACGGGGGAAGGGCGTATTCTTTAACGGTCTCTATAATACGATTAACTTTGTTAAAAACCGGGCGGAAATAGCCTACATCCTATACGTTAACGGACTTAATATGTTTATACTAGTAAATAACCCTATAGAGGTTCCTTTCGCAATAGCTCTAGCTACCGCACGATCGCGCCTCTATAAGAAAGGCATGCTTGCCAAAGCTACTATAAAGACTTAGTATAAGAGACTACAATATCTTCCTTCTAATTAGATACGTCAACTGGCCAGAAGCACGAAGGGGATTATAGTTACTAAGGATAAGCCATTTTATTGCGAGGACTGTTACCTTAGAAAGGCCAAGAAGCAAATATTAAGACGCCCTTAACGACGTAGCAATCGCATATTTAAAAAGGTGCACGTTAATATAGTTAGGCCATTAAAACATAAAGGTCTCTATAGTAAAAAGTACTAGGTACTATTCACTAATAACTAAATACGCTTTAGATAGATCTACTATATATTAAATAGAGGCTCCGCGGCCTCTACCTTAAAGCAGTTCGTCTATATAATTAAGACTTAAATAGGGATAACGATTGGCTGCTTCCGATTGGATGGAGCTGCTAAGTGGTTTAGTAAGGATATAACCAATTTCTTTAAGAATAAAGGCATAGTTACTAAGGCCTCTACCCCGTATACTACACACTAAAATGGAATAGTAGAGAAGGCCAACCACCTAGTTAAAGAAAGGGTTAGGGTAATATTAATTAAGACTTAATTGCTACTAAAGCTTTGGCCCGAAGTCGCCAAGGCAGCTATATATAGGCTTAATATATTGCCTACATCAGTTAATAAGGATAAAGCTCCGCCCGCTTAAGCAATAGCCCTTACCCTAGGGGATACCAATTCTACAATTATATACGCCAACTAGAAGATCTATAGCTGTCCCGCCTACGTTTATATTAATAAAAAAGACCCTTAGCGGTAGTAGGGTAATAAGTTCGTTGCAAGAGCTTAAAAAGAATAATTGGTTAGCTACGAAGGCTTACATATATATCACGTCTATCTACCTTATAAGAATAGGGTCATTTAATTAAGCAGTATTACCTTTAACAAATTAGGAACCTTTCTTACTACACTAATTAGTAAGGAAGAAGGTGGCGACAGTGATATCTATTAGGTACCACTCAAGGAACTTCCTACCAACGACACTGCACCAGAGGTCTCTCAGTTACTACGGGGAGAAGGCGAGGTCTCTCGGTCACCGCAGGAAGGAACTAAGGCTGCTTGGTTACTACAGGAGGCAGACAAGGTCTCTTGGGCCTCACAGTCGGGGGGTGACTCTTAGTCAGGGGGTGCCTCTGGCGATCACAATATCGCACCACAGCCCAATCGACCTCCCCTCACTAATAACGAACAGGCAGGCCTTAACCAGTAAGAGCTTCCTAATCTAGGAGGACACCTTTATTAGAAAGGGACTCCCCTAAGGAACATCTACTAGGAGGATCTAGAGCAGATTTTACTTAAGTACTTAGATAACGAACCTAAACCTATAGCGAACACTTATACATAGTTAAAGCCACGGCTTAACTATAGCGTACTCTATAGAACCAGAAGGAAGGAGCCGGCTATAAAGGCCACCTACTTTACCCCGTCCTTCGCCTATACGTTCATAAGTGCTCTATTATAGCCTTAGTAGACAAAAATAACTAAAGAACTACCTCTGGAACCTCGCAACTGGAAGGAAGCTATAAATTCAATATTTAAGAAGGAGTGGAAGGCTGCGGCAGATAAGGAATAGGAGTCTTAAATAGTAAATGTCTTATTTAAGATTATTAAACTTCCACCTAGAGCCAAGGCTCTACCCGTTAAATGGGTTTTTATATACAAATTTAATAAGAACAACGTCCTATTTAGATAAAAAGCACGGCTGGTATTACGCGGTAATAAGTAGCGCCTAGAAATTAACTATAGCGACACGTTTATAAGTATCGTTTAACCTAATATATTTAAGCTACTAATGGCCCTAGTTACTGCATACAATCTAGAGTGCGAGCACTTAGATGTAATTACGGCCTTCCTTAATGGGAAGCTTGACCGTAAGAACATCTATATTTAGCTGCTAGAAGGATACCGTTAGTATTAAAAGGACGGCGTTGCTCTCATAGGCCTACTGCTTAAGGCTCTCTACGGTCTTAAGTAGGCCCCACGTCTTTAGTATAAGGAGCTTAAGAGCTTCCTTATTACCCTTAAATACATGCCAATTCTAGCTAACCTATGCGTCTTCGTTAGTCAGCAAAGCGGCTAAATTATTATTGTCTACGTCGATGATCTTATTTTAATTGGACAAGACATACGGACGATTAAACTCCTTAAAGAGGCACTTAGGAACAAGTATAAAGTAAGAGACTTAGGCCTAATTGCGTACTACCTAAGTATTTAAATTATAAGGAACCGCCAGGCGCAATCAATTCAACTAGTACAGGACGCCTATATTAGGAAGATCCTACATATATTCCATATAGAAGACTACGCACCGGCCTCTACACCAATCTACCCATCTGCGGTAGACTTTAAGCCACGCAAGCTTAAGGATCAAGCTCCGCCGGAGCTGGTAAAACGGTACCAATCGCTAATAGGCTCTCTATTGTATCCATGTAATTAGACTCGGCCCGATATAGCTTAGGCTGTAGGGAAGCTCTATTAGTTCCTATACAACCCTACCGAACTATATATGGACGCCGCGATGCAGATACTCGCCTACTATGCAGGGACAATCGACTTAGGTATAGAATTCGGCTTACCCTAAGGGCAGCAGCCACCTCCGAAAGCCTTCGCCAAGGCGTCAGCTACAGACCATACTACCCCTAATTGCAATAGGGAGTATAGCGGAAGCGCACCAGATAATATACCTGACCTACAACTACACGGCTATAGCAATGCAGCGTTCGTAGATGCGGTTAACAGGAAGTTAACTTCTAGCTATATCTACAAGCTAGCGGGTGGCCTAGTTTCACACAAGTTAAGTAAGCAGTTAATTCTTATAACCTCTACTACAGAGGCTAAGTATGTAGCAATAACGCATGCGGCTAAGGAGGCCTTATAGCTCCGTTAATTACTTACTAATTTGGGCTATACCGGAAAGGATCTACTACCGATATATCTATATAGTAACAATCAACCAGCCATAAGCCTTACTAAAAACAACAACTACCACACGCGTACTAAGCACTTTAAGCTATACTGGCACTACATTTATAACAAGGTTTAAAGCGGCGTGATCCACCTACAGCACGTACCTACAAGCAGTATAGTAGCAGACGGTCTTACGAAGCCACTATTAACAACTCAGTTCAGGAACTTCGTTAAGCAGCTAGGCCTCGTTCGATGCGACATAGACACTAAACCCAAGTAGGAAATTGTACACAGGTCGGCAAAACCTTAGAGGGTACGCCATTCGACGACTCTAACCAATGCTAACGACTTTTAAATGGGGGATAGGAACGATGTAGAGCTCGTGACAGGTAATCGATTACAGCTTAGGGAGAGGTTAAATAGGACCCATAATACACTTAGAGGATTACGAGGTGTTTCTTTTATATATAAACAAGTTCAACACTAATTTAGGAAGGGTCTGCTTCTGTTTTAGTGAAGCACTAGGGGGTATGACGATGGTACTAAAGGAGTCCTCTACATGCGTTTCCTGCTTACATAAGCAGAGTCCCTTCTTGTTCGGTCTCCGCAGCAACTACTTCGGTATCCGTAGTAGTTACCCCAAACCCCGTAGATATAGGCCTATATCAAGGCCTATATTCCTCATAGTTAGATTCCATAGCTTCATTCATTCATTTATCCTCAGATCTAGTTCATCAGTGTGTAGGAAATGTAATTATAAAAGTTAACAACATAATAATAACTAGTAGAGTGGTTACCTAACAGATTAACTCTAATTATATTCTAAGAATTATTATAAGGAAGGAACTATCTAGGTAGGGACTAAGGGTCCTTAAATATATAACCGTACTCCTATAAAATCCTTTTTATACGTAATGTATATATACTCTATTTACTCTATTATAGATTACGTAGATTATATAGATTACACAGATCACCCTATATAACCTCGGTTACTATTTCTCATCACATAGCTCTATCGGCTCCATCCTAGACCGTGCCTAAATTAACCAACTAGCTTCCTCCAACTCTTCCCCAAGTAGTTATAACATCGTACTTAAAGCGTCCGTAATACCTTACTTCTTAATCTTAGTATTAACTTTTCAATCCTTAGGCTAAACACTATATTCCCCTAGTAAGTCTTCTGGGTCTATATACCTATCTCTTTTTAAAAGTCTTAAATCTTACTTATTTTGTCTTAAAAGTCTTATACCTATAGGAAACTTTATCCCAAGCTTATTTATATATCTTTAAACTAAGCTACTACCCTACTTTATTAGTTTCTATCTATTATAGGTCCTTAGGTATACCTTATCTCGTCTTAAGAATCTTAGTTATCTTTTATCTCATCTTAAAAATCTTAAGCCTTTGGCTTCTTACCTTTATTAAGTGTCGAAGTAGTTTATTATCTTACTTCTCTTATATCTTATAAAGCAATAGACATTATATTTAGTGGGGTTTTAATCCCTATTAATATTCCCTGTTCTATAGTGGAATTATCCTTTCCCTCTTTTATAATATCTTTAAGGTCTATATACTCCTAGTAAGCTACCCTTATTACCTTATCGTTACTAAATATTTCGCCTATATTAAATTTATTGTTTTTAATATCTAATCTACAAATTAGTTTATTAGTGTTGGTTATACAAGGGGATATTACGTAGCTACGGTTCGTAGATAGTATAATAGTTGTTCTGTTTTCTATTTATTAGGGGGGGCGAGGAGCTTAAGGCTCTCCTTCTACTTCTACTAGAAGTAAGAAAAAGCAGCTATAAGAAAGAAAGCTAGTCTTAATTACAGACCAAAAGGACCAACCTTTAGATACCTTCTCTATACGAAACAAAGTTAATTAACTATTTGCATTAAAACTATAAGTAGAAAAACCGGTTTTAGCATCTATAGCTAGAACTAAAGGAAAATAAAATATTCTCCTTACGACTACGGAAGAGTATAATGCAGATTTCCTAGTTAAATATAAGGAAATCTGGCATAACTACTTTACCTTTTAAAGATAATAAAAACTAGAACTATGGGTTCAAATTATAGCCTATAGAGTTCCTACCCTACCTTTCTTAGGAAAAGGAGGCTCTAAGCTTCTAAAAGAAGAAATTAAGACTTTTAATCCTATAAGGATACAAGGACTACCTAGATGGATCTTATCTAGTGTAAAAAGACACGATCTATAGACCAGATTTGGCTCTATAGTTTTTACTATAGAGAATGAAGAAAAAAGACAAGAAATCCTTAAGTAAAAAGAGATATTAATTGCAGGTACAGCTATTAAGGTAGTAAAATACCTTAAAGTCTCTCCTACTACGCAGTGTAATAGCTGCCAAAAATTTGGCTATATAGGAGATAGATACTCTAATAGGGCTTATAGATATTATGCGGCTGCATATCTATCTAAAGACTACTGCTATCCTACCTATTTAATAAGCGGTAGGCCTTATAAGCATACCACCCCTCTTTACATTAATTGTAAAGAAAAATACTTTGCTAATAGTAAAGACTGCGAGAATCTTAAAGCAGCTAAACTAGTATATAGTACTAGCGTAGAAGATTCTATAAAAGAATAAAATTAATAGGAGTCTAGAAGGAGGTAACTCCTACTAGGCTTCTGGGTAAAAAGATAGTAGAGAGCAAAAGGATAAAAATAAATTGCAAAAGGACAGGGATAGAGGTTAGGATTTCTTACAGTTTT
>Ga0307515_10010378_pt1 | contig 17849 bp, 4 predicted proteins | sample 17_EM_MG_FD_194513 | JGI IMG/M metagenome (GOLD analysis project Ga0307515, IMG submission 194513) | Populus trichocarpa ectomycorrhiza microbial communities from riparian zone in the Pacific Northwest, United States - 17_EM | ecosystem: Host-associated > Plants > Roots > Unclassified | place... | reverse complement strand
ACCTATTAAAATCGAAATACGAGACGCTGAGACGTTTGCAAAAATGGTAGTATAAGACCCTAATAAATACTACCGCCTTCTATAGAACTACTACCTAAAGCTTATATAAGCTAAGATGCGTACTACCTAAAATTATAATATTATTTAAGACCTATAAGCTTATAAGGTGCTCGCCGATAATATACGTTAAGAAACTAAAAATAACCTCCTCGTATCTAAACGCGACGTCTAACAGTTAAAGAAGAATAAAATTGCACTAATTGCTACAGTTACTAAAAAAGAAGGCATAATTAAATACCTATAATTTTAGCTTAATAAGTATATTTATAATAATGCTAGACACCTTTTTATTATATATAACGCCACCTAAGTCTTTATACCCCTAGTAACTTTACCTACTTAATACTTAATAGAGGGTTAGTGTTAAGCAGCTTTACCTAATAGGAACCCCTACTAAAGTAGCGATAATAAAAGCTATAATAATTAGACCTAAACTGCTACTATAGGGTCTAATATACGCTACCCTAATCCCCTAGTTTTTTAGGGAGACTGTAAGAAATATAGCTACTAGAAGATATAAATTTATAAAAAAACTAACTTAGAGCGCCTGCCTTTTTCCTATAGAAGATACTAAGATTAGCTATATTATCGGGCGAATAAAGGGTATACTATTTAATAGACTCTTCGCCTAATAGGAAACTAGTAGCCCCTAAAAGTGGCAGTTTTACTAAGAAGTCCTTAATAATCTCAACCTAATATACTATAACTATAACCTACTAGCCACTACTAGGCTAAACTACGTGCCCTAAAGATAAGCCTTACTAAATTATTTAATAAGTTTTATATTAAATTCTAGGAATATACCAGAGCCCTTACCTAAGATAATACTAAAGATTAGGAGGATCTCCTTAAAAAAGTTACTTATTGCCTTAGTTACGTAGCCGCCAGCTATAACTATAACGATATTTATAAAATAGTAGCAGCCCTATAAAAGATTAAACGATAACTAAATTAGATTACTATTACTAACCCTTACCTAAAGGCCTCTCTATAGAAGCCCTCTAGGCCTATTAAACCTATATATACTAAGTCACCGACGCCCACTACCTTAAGTACCACTAGAGCCAATATTAACCTTTCTATACTAACCTTTCTATAAAAACTCCTAGATAGAGAGCGCAAGCTACTCTAAAAACTAGGATACTACTATAGATGCTGTTAAAAAGGCTATTATTACGATAACCTAAACTACCTAATAGCTAGGTTTAGTACTTACCGCCTAATACCTAACCTAATGCCCTAAATACTAAATATGTTATTATACGCTACTACTATATAAGACGAAGACGTAGTAATAATAGTAGAATTGGATACGGAAGTAGAAAACGCTAAGTTCCTACCCTAAGTTATAGGTTAGGACGCCCTAATAATAGAGAGATCTATATATTGGCCTATTTAATAAATAACTTAGTAAAGATAAATAGACGGAAATAGATAGTTTTACTTATAATAGAAACTACTGCTAAAAAATAATATAAAAGCCATTCTATAATTAATTACGGAGCTATTAATAAATTTATAGATACCTAATTTATGTATACTTATTGTTACGGACGCTTTAAGTACGATGTTACGACTACTTAGAGAGGAGTTAGAGGAAGCTAGTTGGTTAATATAAGCACGGTCCAGAATAGATCCGGTAGAACTATGTAATGAGGAGTAGTAACTAAGTTACGTAATATGATCTGTATAATCTATGTGATCTGTGTAATCTATATAATAAAGTAGATAAAGTACACGTATTTTACGTACAAGAAGGATTTTATAGGAGTACGGTTATGTATTTAAGGACCCTTAGTCTCTACCTAGATAGTTCCTTCCTTATAGTGATTCTTAGAATATAATTAGAGTTAATCTATTAGGTAACCACTCTACTAGTTATTATTACGTTGTTAACTTTACGCATTACCTACACACCTAGCCTAATAATAGGACCTACTGTAGTACTTGCTATAAGGTTCCGTTATATAATCACTACCTAGTTACAGTATTAAAAGTCGAACAATATGCCACCAAAAGCAGCCACTATGACGCCATTGACGGCGGCAACTACTTTAAGGTTAGGAGGTGATACCAGTATAGCAGATACTAATTTATAATAACCTATAACGGTCGGACAACTATAAGAGGTAGTTAACCAGTTAATAGAAAATAATAAGGCACTTAAATAAAGGGTTAATGGGATAGAAGTAGTAAAGGTTAAGTTACTATCAATTAAAAGATTTTTAGGGGAGAGATCGAAGCTCAAAGGATTTCTTATGTAAATGCATTTTAAGGTTACGTAAGAGGGAGTAAAGCTAGCAACACCTATGGATTAAATAGCGTATACAGGATTGTTCTTATTAGGAAGAGTACTTAAGTAGTTTAAGCCTTACCTTATAGAGATATAAGTAAATAGAATGATAACAACGAACTAAGAAGTACGGTTTATATTCTTAAGCTAAAATAGATTTATAGAGCGACTTATATAGATATTTAGAGACCTAAAGGCAATAACTACGGCAGAAAGAAAGCTTTAAGACATTACGTAATAAACCTTAGCTATTAAGTATATAACGCAGTTCCAAACGCTAGTAATATAAGTTAAGTAAAACAATAAGGCGCTTATAGCATAGTATAAACAGGGACTTAAGGCTAAAGTCTAGGACGTAATTATTCTAATAGAAGATGCGGACACCCTAAGGGAATTAATAGATTAAGCGATAAAGATTAATAATAGGATCTACTAAAGGGAACAGACTAAAAGAGGTTAGGATAGAGTTCTATAGTCATATAAGGCGTAGAGTACGTATTAACTAAAGCCAAGTTAGAAACTATAGTATAGCGCAGAGCTAATAGACCTAAGTGGTACTAAAGAAGCCCATAAGAGATGGAGTAAGATACTATGGAAACTAAGAGGATAAGGATTAAGTAATTAAAGGTCTAGGGAGCACAGGCCGAATTAGGGATCTTAGTAGCAGAAGATATTTAGGCGGACTCTATAATAAGAAAGATGGTTTAAAGAGGGAGCTTGTATAAATTGCGGAAAATAGGGTTATTTCGCTAGAGATTGTAAAGATGGTTAGAGTTACTATATAATAAAGGGAACCGGACTAGTAGACGGTATATATATATAGAGGGACGATAATGCACTACAAGGAATAAAAGATTATTTAATTAACCACTTTACGTTTTATTACAACAACGCGTGCCAAATTTATAAAGACGCTAAGTATGGCGCAAGCTATTGGCTATAGGAACCCAGTTTAGAGAAACTAAGAGCTACCTAAGACTATAAAGAGCAAGATAGGCTTTACGAATGCAATAAAGATCTAATAGCAACTTTCAGTACAGTGTTAATAAGGCAGTATTTAGAAAGGGACTTCAGGAAAAATCCATTCAGCGATATTAAGAAAGAAGATCTTAAGATATCAGTATTAGAAGTAGAGACTAAGACCGCTATAGAGCAAGGTTTAGTAACGGGCATTATAACACCGTTAGATACGGCATCTATCGCTTTATAAAATGGCAGGAAGAGCGTCTTATAAAGACTAAGTAAGTAGATAACTGCTAGTGCTAATTTACTACTTAATAAAGGCAAAAGGCTAAAGGCTTAAGATTCTTAAGACAAGATAAGAGACGACTAAGATTTTTAAAACAAGATAAGGCACACCTAAGGACCTATAACGGACGAAAACTGATAGAGTAGGGCAATAGCTTAGTTTAGGAATATACAAATGAGCTCGGGACAGAGTTTCCCACAGGTATCAAATTCTTAAGACGAGATAGATAAGATTTAAGACTCTTAAGACGAGATAAGAACACTATAGACGCCTAATTGGACTAAGGCGGGAGCTAAGCTTAAGTTAGAAGCAAGCTTAGGATTAAAGAATCTAAGGGACTAAGAATTTGGAGTACGAATAAGGACACCTATAGGTAAAAAGTAAGGAGCTTCTTTATAGATCAAAGAATCTGTAATCTAGGCAGCAGTTAGACTAGGAGACAGATATATAGACCTAGAGGACTTACCAGTTAAACATAGTATTTAGCCTAAAGATTAAAAAGTTAATACTAAGATTAAGAAGTATAAAGACTTTAAGGATCTACTTATAAGACGCGAAAGAAAAGAAACTATAGAGAAATTTAGAGCGAGAATTACCTTATGGTAAGAGCAGAAACTAAATAAGAGATTTAGTCTGCTAGGTTGTATAAGGGACAGAGCGCTAGTATAAAGAATTACTAATAGGCTAAGAGCAGGCACACTAAGAGCTAAGTAGCTTACCGAACTAGAATAAGAAGAGGATTTGGGAATCCTAACTAGGTTTAAAGAACGATATATAAAGGGCTATTATAACGCAGTAATAAGAAGATACTTCCTTACGGATAGAGCGTATATACTTAAGCAGCTGTACTAAAAGTGGTATAGGCAGCGACATAATAATGAGTGGGAAGATTTCTATATATAGTTGGATAAAAAAGTTGTCTAAGACCACCCAATTACGGAAAAGGCTATAACTTATATTAAAGGAGCCTTAATTATAATATTAAAAGATCTAGAGGAGTAATTAGAGGACTAGAGAAGTAAGAGACAAATCTTAGTACCTACAAATAAAGTTACGACGCTTAGATTAATATAAGAAAGGTTTAAACTTAAGGATAAAGATAAGCTAAGAGTTGACCTAAGACACTAAGCATATTACATACTATTATGGATAGCATGTGTGGATAATATATATAGTATATATAGGACACCAAAAGATAAGAATTGGAAGTATCTAATAAGAATATATTAGATAACGGATGAGGTAAAATACCGAAACGCTAAATATATATATAGCTAGCACCTAGTAGAAGTTTAAGGATAAGGGGACTTAATACTTTAACCAGGAAGATTCCTTATAGAAGAATACCTAAATAGACGATAATAGTGGGAATGTCTAAAGAATACCTATCTATAGCATATTGAGGATAAAAAGCAAACTAAGTATTGGCCTAAGTTAAACTAAGTATAAACAGAATCTAGTAGCTAATAGTTAGGAAAAGTAGAGGCCTACAGGACTAAAGGGAACTAGTAGTAGAGCCTTAAACCCTTAAAGGAATTTAAGGAAGACACCTAAATTTACGAGTTAAATAGTAAGATTAATAGTTCAAAGCACTAATAGATAGTAGAGTAATAAGGAACCATATCTTACTAGCAGCAGTTAAAAAAATAGGACTACTATATAGGAGAAAGGAGCACCTATATTTATTAGTAATAATTTTAGGAGATCCGATAGCCTATAGAGACGGCATTATTAATCTTAAAATAGGACCTATTTAATTAACTATTAAAGGAAGATAAATTTAAATGTCTTTTAATATCCTACTATTGGGGAAGGACGAGGCGATATTAGGGATGCCTTAGTTATAGGAATATAATCTAAAGATTAATTAGGTTATAGGTTAGGTCAATATTAAAGATACTTAACGCCGCAAAATATAACAACAAGCCAAGTTAATATAGTACTAAGTAGGAGCGACCTATAAAGAAACGGAAAAAGGACTGAGCTATATACTAAAGAGATACTATAAGTATAGTAAGAAACTATGGTCACCAGAAAGTAAAAAGCTGTCAAAGTATATAGTATAGGACTATAAAATAGAATTGGAACTAGGAATAAGTTTAAGGTTCTTTCCAATCTATAAGCTTACCGAAGAAGAAGGTAGAGTATTAAAAGAGTTTATCTAGAAGAACTTACGAAAGGGATATATTAGACTATCGCAATTATTAGCGGGTTATCCAGTATTGTTTGTCCTAAAGAAGAATGGTAAGCTAAGGCTATATATTAACTACAGACAGTTAAACAGTATTACTAGGAAGGATAGGTATCCTTTACCCTTAATTAGCGAAATCTAAGACAGGATAGGCAACGCGCAGATCTTTATGAAGATAGATCTAAGATAGGCATACCATTAGATTAGAATTAAGGAAGGTAATAAATAGAAGGCAGCCTTTAGATTAAAGGAAGGACTGTATAAACTATTAGTTATGCAATTTAGGCTTATAAACGCACTAGTAACGTTTTAAAAGCGAATTAACAATATATTAGGAGAATACTTAGATGAATTTGTTATAGCATACCTCGATAATATTATTATCTACTTAATAACTAAGAAAAAACACGGGGAATACGTTAAATAGGTCTTAAAGAGACTATAAGAAGAACAGATACTAGTAGTAATTAAGAAATATAAGTTCTTCACTAGGAAGACAGATTTTATAAGATTTATTATTAAACTAGGCCAACTTAGTATAGATCTAAAGAAGATCAAGGCTATAGTGAATTGGCAAGTACCAAAGAACGTTACGTAGTTAAGATCGTTTCTAGGGTTTTGCAATTACTGTAGAAGGTTTATAGCGTAATAGTTAAAGGACATTAAACTATTTACGCGGTTAATAAAGAAAGAAGAACTATAGGTATAGGGAGAAGAATAATAAAAACTATTTAAGGAAGTCAAAAGGTTGTTTACCCAGGAGCCAGTTCTTAAGATCTATTAACTAGGTCTAGAGACGGTTGTTAAGACAGATATATTAGACTTTGCACTAGGGGCATGCTTTATATAAAAGCATCCAGATAGATGGCACCTAGTAGTATACTATAGTCGGAAGATAACACTACTAGAACTAAACTATAACATCTATAATAAGAAGTTATTAGGTATAGTTATAGCACTAAAGGAATAAAGAGCATTCTTATAAGATATAGAGAAACTATTTATGGTTAAGACGGATTATAAGAACCTAATAGGATTCCTAATAATAAAGGAACTTAACTAAAGATAGGTTAAATAGGTAGAGATGCTTATAGAATACTATTTTAAGATTTAGTATACTAAGGGTATAGATAACACAAGAGCAGATACTCTAAGTCAAAAAGCTAAACTATAAAACGATAAAAAGCCATTAGGGGCTTTACTACGAAAGGATATAGACGGATTAATTAGGTATAATTATCCTAAAGTTATAGCAACTTAGAAAGAATTAGAGAAAGTCTATAAGATACTAGAAAGCTTTTGGGTATAAAGAATTTTAGAAGCATAACTAGAAGATCTATAGACGGATATATATAAAAACTGAGAAGCAAAGTATATCCTAAGAAGCATAGCAGAGCAATTTGTAGAAGATTTTTATAAAGGACTAACTTAAGGATATAACGGAGCTATAGGCTTAGTGTTAAGACTCTAGGAGGAGTATATTATTAACGGAATCTAGAGGATAGCTAGAAAGGTTACTAAGAAATATCTAGATTGCTAAAGAAACAAACTAATGAGGTATAAGCTATATGGAGGGCTATAACCTATTAAAATACTAGAGAGACTATAGGAGGTTATATTATGGGACTTTATTATAAAGTTGCTAAAGTTAAAAGATCCTATTACCAGATAAGATTATAATGCGATCTTAGTGATAGTAGATAAGCTTACAAAGTGGGGATACTTTATAGTATGTACAGAAGAAATATTAGTAAAAGATGTCGCTAGAATCTATATTAAAGAAGTGTTTGTAAGATATAGAGTACTAAGTAAGATTATATCGGATAGAGATTTAAGATTTATAGCAGCATTCTGGGAGGTATTCTTAGCAGAGTAAGAAGTTTAAGCAGTAACTTCTACCGCATATTATCCGCAGATAGACGGTTAAACGGAAAGGTTGAATTAGACACTAGAGCAGTATCTAAGATATTATATTAATTACGCGCAGAACAATTAGGTATTACTGTTACTAATTATATAATTTATATACAATATAACACCACAAGAAGGAATGGGTACGTTATTATTTAAGGCGAACTATAGATATAAGCTAAGAACATTGCTATCGCCACATTAAGTAAAGAGGATAAGTAGCACAGCTAAGCAAAGGATAGAGATATTAATGGATCTTTATAAGAACCTTACGGAAACAGCTAAGGTAGTATAACAAAGAATAAAGAAATACTATAATACTAAGAGATCTGAGGGACTAGATCTTAAGGAGGGAGATAAAGTATAGCTACTACACAAAAATTTTAAAAGTTAACGACTAAGTAAGAAGTTGGACTATGTTAGACTAAGACCTTTTAAAATTAGTTAAAGGATTTTACCAGTCACGTTTAAGTTAAACCTACCAGCTAAGATAAAGATCTACCCTATACAGCATATCGTAATACTAGAGCCAGCACACAGAAAAGTTAAGCCACTAGTTTATAAGGCAGACACGTATAGAGGATAAGAAGAAGACGAATAGCAAGTTTTAAAGATCGTTAGTTATAAGGACGTTAACGATAAAACATAGTATAAGGTTAAGTAGATAGGCTATAATAAGACTACCTAAAAGCTACTAGAAAACTTAAAGAACGCTATAGAAAAGGTATAAAAGTATTAGAAGAAAACAGGTCAGGTAATATTAAAGAAGGATTACTAAAGAATAAGTCACCTAAAGGGGACCTAGGAAGAGCGATTGCTAAACTACTTAGAGTTATTTCCTTTACTGTTAGAAGAGAATCCGTTCTTTTATTACTAAGTTCCTATAGACCTTATTCTATAAGTTTCTACTCCTTAAAATAAACCTTTTTACAAACCTTTTTAAGACGAAGAAGCTAAGTATAAGTAGAGGCGCGGGCTTTAAGGGCTTAACGATCCTCTTCTCTTACCCGCTTAGCGCGAGCTTAATCTTCGCGTTAAAGACGATAAATCTCACCTAGGGCACCCACAAGTTTACTATTAAGCTTTATAGCGGCAAATTAAATACAAGACCCTATGACAAATTACTTAGGGAACTCGATAACTATTAAAAGTTATAGGACGCGCATACTTAGCATTAGATATAGAGCGAACGTCATAGGACGAATGAATATTCGCTTTAGTGCACTCTAAATAAAAAGAGGGTTGCCGAGACGAAGAACTTGCTAGCATAACGTAAACTAACTCCTCTTTCGCACAATAAGAATATAGAGATGGTATTATTCCACCTAAAGACAATATCGCAGCAACGGTACGAGACCGACAAGCTGTAGAAGAAGAAGGCGGAGGCTTAGAAACCTTTAAAGGCATTATAAGTAACAATGTTAACCAAATTAATTAAACGGACATCACACCTCTAATAAACGACTTAGAGATGTTAGGAATCTTTAAGGACGAAGATAAAGAGAAGGGAGATAGTGTTATGGACGCTTTAAGTATAATGTTATAACTACTTAGAGAGGAGTTAGAGAAAGCTAGTTAGTTAATATAAGCACGGTCTAAAATGGATCTGGTAAAACTATATAACGAGGAGTAGTAACCAAGTCACGTAATATAATCTATATAATTTGTGTAATCTATATAATCTATATAATAGAGTAGATAGAGCACACGTACCTTATATATAAGAAGGATTTTATAGGAGTATAGTTATGTATTTAAGGACCCTTAGTCCCTACCTAGATAGTTCCTTCCTTATAGTGATTCTTAGAATATAATTAGAGTTAATCTGCTAGGCAACCACTCCACCAGTTATTATTACGTTGTTGACTTTACGCATTACCTACATACCTAGCCTAATAACAGGACCTACCGTAGTACTTGCTATAAGGTTCCGTTACACTTATAGCCTACCTACCTTACCCCTTACTAAAGCCCGCGCCCTATAACTCGCTAATAGTAGTTTTACTATATAGAAGATTACTTATATAGTATAACTCTACTTAGATATAAACGAGCACTAGGAAGAGCTTTAGGCCTATATTATACTACTTACTAATTACTATATTATCTATAGAATGAGCTAGCTTAAATAATATAACCCCGCTATTAACTAGGAAAAGAAAATAATAACCTTTAACTCTAAATACTATAAAGAGACTTACCTAGGATATGGCCTAGCCGCCTCTATTTACTTACTAGAATATTAACCTAAGAAACTCCTTATTACCCTATCTATAACTAACTACTACTATATAAGTGCCGCGGCCTTCTACTATATAGCATATAAAAAAGGCTAGACCGTTACTGCAGCCTCTTAATTATAACTATATAAGCTTAATAAAGAATAAGACTATATCCTTTATAGTAATAGGATAGATATAGTTAACCTTCTAAAAGATGACGCCCTTATAGAACTCTATAGACTTTTATCTTTAGACTTTAAGAGGGTTATAAAGCTTAAAAAAGGACTTATTAATAAGTAACTCTATAAGCTCCTCCCTAAAAGGTACTATAACTTTATTAATATATGCTTATAAAAGAGCGCAGATATACTCCCCCTATATTAACCTAATAACTATATTATTAATATTAAATAAGGAAAAATGCTATCTTATAAGAGACCCTACCTAATATCTAAATATAAACTTTTAGTTATAAAAAAGTATATTAACGAACACCTTAATAAAGGATTTATCCGCCCTAGTATATCCCTAGTAGCTGCCTTTATTCTTCTTATTAAGAATCTAAAAGGAGGTATTTAATTCTATGTTAACTATAGAGGATTTAACGCTATTACGATTAAGAACTAATACCCTATACCGCTTATATATAAGACTTTAAAGCGGCTTAGTTAAGCTAAAATCTATATTAAGCTTAATATTATTGCCGCCTTTAACTATTTCTAAATATGGGAAGGTAATAAATAGAAAACCGTATTGATATTATGCTTTGGCCAATTTAAATATACTATTATGCCCTTTAGCGTATATAATGGCCTAGGCACCTTCTAAAGTTATATTAATAACACCTTATGGGACTACCTTAATAACTTTTACTCTGCGTACCTGGATAATATACTTATTTATAGCAATAACCCTTCTAAGTATACTAAGTACGTTTAAAAAGTCCTAGAGCGCCTTAGGGACGGAAGACTTTATATTAATTTAAAGAAGTGTAAATTCTTAGTTATGGAAGTAAAATATCTTAAATTAATTATTACTGCTAAGGGTATCTATATGGACCCTAAGAAAGTATATATAATTACTAAATAGTAAGCCCCTAACTGCATTAAGGACGTATAAGCCTTCCTTAGTTTTACTAACTTCTATTAGAAATTTATATACAACTTCTTAGGCGTAGTAGCACTATTTATAGTAATAATGCGAATAAAGGGCCTTTCTGCAAAAGAAAAAAAACGTACCTATATTTTACCTAGACGCCTAAATATAAGAAGGCGTTCTAAGACCTTAAAAACGCTTTTACTAAAAACTCTACCTTAAAACCGACTCCTTAGACTATATTAACATAGGCGTCCTCTTCTAGATGGGTAATAACAGCCTTTTTTACCTAGTTGTATTTTACTCGTCTAAGTTTATACTATAAGAGCGTAACTATAAGATCTATAATAAGGAACTTCTCGCGATTATATAAGCGTTTAAAGGATTCTAACTAAAACTCTCCTTAGTAGAACCTAATTAGCTAACTAAAGTCCTTACGGATTATTGTAATCTTAAATACTTTATAACTATAAAGTAGCTAAACTAACGCTAAACACGCTAGAACGAGTTCCTCTTTAGTTTTAACTTTAAAATTATATATAGACTAAAAGTATAAGGTACTAAACCTAATAGCCTAATACGCCGCTTGTAAGACTTTCCTTAGTTTAAAAATAATCCTTATAATTAGTTCCAATAATAAACAATCTTAAAAGTATAAAATTTGGCCTTAGGTATACTACCTACGATAGAGCTAACTATACCTTAGCTTTATACTATAGAACTAAAGTTACCTCCCAAAATTAATAAGCTTATTACTACGGTATATAATACCTCTGTTGACCTATTACTATATTAACTTATTACCGTAAAGACTACTAGCGCCTATATACTGCCTACTAACCTCTAAAGCTTAGGCCAGATTAATATAGTAGCCTTAAAAGTAAAAGAGAATAGGCTCTATTATAGAGGCCGCCTATTTATCCCTAATTTAGAAAATCTATAACAGTTACTAATTTAAATAGCCTACTACCTCCGATTAAGCGGCTACCTAGGTAAAAAAGGAACATATAAGCTTTTTAGCTAATACTACTTCTAGATAAAAATAATAGACTTAGTTAAACACTTTATAAGCGCCTACTATAGTTATAAGCGCGCTAAGGCCTTTAATACAAAGTACTAAGGACTACTATACCCTCTACTAGTACTTATATAATAATGGGTAGATATCGCTATAGATTTTATTATTAACCTACCACCCTATAAATAATATAGCCGTACCTATAAGAATATCCTTATAATAATATACCGACTTATAAAAGAGCGCCACTACGTCTCAACCGAAGGCGTAGCCGTTAGCGACGTTACTAACGCCTTTCTTCGCGAAGTTTACTAACTATATAGGTTACCTAACTTAATTACGTCCAACTAAGGCATATAATTTAACTCTAATATATAGAGACAAATCTGCTAACGCCTTAGTATCTCCGTTAAGATATCTATATCCTTTTATTATAAAACTACTAAGTAACTAGAAAACGCTAATACTAGTATAAAAGCGTACCTATAATAGGTAGTTGCCTATAGTTAAGATAACTAGGTAAATTACCTCCTACTAGGTAAATTTATAGCAAATAACTATATCTTAACCACTATAGGACTTACCCTATTCTTTGCGAATAAGGGTTATTACCCCTAATCTAGTATAGAGCCACTAGAACCTATTAATAAGAAACTGCTATATAGAAAACGCCTTAAGATACTACTTACTAACTAGTATACAGACTGTATAAAAAATCTACTCCACTACTATAAGGGAGAAATGGCCTGGGCTTAAGTAAAGTAGGCCTACTTCGCTTACTATTATAAAACGCCACTACCGGAGATATATATTAGTGACTAGGTATAGCTAAATGCACGTAATATCTTTATATAAAGGCCTATAAAGTCACTCGATTATAAGAACCTTAGCCCCTATTTAATTAAACGAGTTATTAATAAGGGAGCTATATATAAGCTAGAACTCCTACCTACTCTAGCTACCTATAGGATATAGCCTATATTTTACCTATAGCTATTACACCTCTATTAGCCTAACCCCTTACTAGGGTAGATATAGCCTAAACCCCTATTAGTACTAATCTAAGATAAGAACGAAGACGAGAACTATAAGGAGTGGACCGTTAAATAAATTATTAACTTTAAATACTTTGGCAAAGGTAGAGGACGACAGCTCTACTATAAAGCTATATACACAGGATTAGATATAAATTAGCCAAAATGGCAACTATAGGAAGACTTTGAAAATGCAAAGGATTTAATTAGCGACTTTTATTATACGAACCTATATAAACTAGGCTTAAGCAGAGATTTTATACCTAATCCTCTATAGGAGCCCTTATAGAGTTAAACCGTTGTACATTACTATATAAGGGCAAATTGCCGTTAAATTACGGTAAAGTGCAATTACGTAACTGGAATATTGTTAAGATGTTTAGGAACTTTAACTAGCGGTTAAAGTTATCTAATTAGTTAGATTCTTAGATGTTAAGCCCTATTATATAACATTATTTTAAGCCTTTAGTAATACCCCCCTTTCTTCTTTTCTATACCTTAAGTGTCCCTTCTATATATATATAGTAACTATAGCGTCGCTAGAGCTCCGCCTTTATAGGAGGTAAGGTAGTGTTATAAAACCCCACCGTAGGGGCCTCTATAGGAAAGCCCCGTACTTTTATATATACCTTGCGTATAGCTTATATTAGCTACGCGTAGGTATATTACCTTCTTACGCCCTTAACCCTTACGATTAATCGTTTAACGTCTTGTAGACTTCTTAAATACATACGCTCTGTAGCCACTACCCTCGTTCTATAACAGCCCCGTAATAGTTCTGTTAACTACTTTACTTAATTAGTAAAGTTATACGCTTTAATTAACTAAATCCGCTTAATCGTGGGTCCTATTATATTAATTTTAGGTTATAGTTTAAATCTAAGTTAGGGGTCTTATTTATAAGTTATGTAAAACGGCGTTATGCCTATTAATTCGTTTATTATATTATTTACAGTAAACTTAGCTAAAGGTAGCCAATTTTCCTAGTCGTTTTATAGGTAAGAGCAGTATATTTATAGGTATTGTTCTATAATTATATTCGCAATTTTAGTTTAGCTATTTATCTCTAAATAAAATATAGTTAAGAGTTATATTTATATACTTAATTACTTATATAGGGCTTACTAAAAGTCTAAAATAAACTAGCTTCTACAGTTAGATATTATTAAATTAGGAAGTCCGTGTAGCTTAAAGATATACTTAATAAAATATTCGGCTACTAATATTATATTAATTAAATCCATAGGAATTATATATTATATTTTTATAAGACAATTAATAACTACTATAATATTCGTAAACCTATTACTATTAGGTAGGTTAACTACAAAGTTAGTTAAGATATCTTGCTATCTTTATATTAGAATTAGCAACGGTTAAAGTACCCCTTATTTTTTTTATATATAAGAAGTCTTCCTACGTACGTATATTTTGTATACTTAAACGTATTTCTATATATAGTTATATATTATAGGCCAGTAATATACTCGTTAAATAATCTTATAGGTCTTATATATAGCTAGGATGCCCTACTATAGGGAAATTATATACAAATTTAAGTATCTTAAATTGTAAGGTTTCGGAATTTGGAACTACTATCTTCTATTAATATTATAATCGATTATTATAAATTTCGCATTCGGCAAGTATAATATCCTTATCCTATTGTTTTCCTATTTAAATCGCTTTTACTATATCTACTATCTATACATTATTCTTATATTTATATTCTATAAGTTTATTAATTTCTAATTTATTCCTATTAATAATATACTTTATAAATTTCTTAACGTATTTATTACCGAGTATATTAATGATATTTTAATCTACTTATTTTTACTTTTTAAGTATTAAAAACACGTTTAAATAGTCCTTAAACGCCTGCGAGATACGGGCTTATAATGCGATATTAAGAAATATAAGTTCTACGCGTCTAAAGTTACGTCCTTAGGCCTAATTATATCCCGTAATAAAATTAAAATAGACCCTAAAAAAGTCGCTATAATTATAAACTAGGAAAGTCCTAGTAGCGTATAAGATATTTAAGGATTTTTAGGATTCGCAAATTTCTATTGCTAATTTATTAACTACTTCTTAAAAATTATTTACCTATTAGTAAACTTAATAAGAAAAAACGTAAGATTTAAATAGACTACTAAATATAAATAAGCTTTTAACGACCTAAAATATTATTTTATAACTACTTTAGTTCTTACCTACTTTAATTCTTACCTACTTTAATTCTTACCTACTTTAATTCTTACCTACTTTAATTCTTACCTACTTTAATTCTTACCTACTTTAATTCTTGCCTACTTTAATTCTAATCTTAAATATATTATTAAAATATACTTAACTAATTATATACTAGAAGGAGTGTTATTATAATATTATAAGAACGGCGAGCTATATCTAGTAGCCTTTCTCTCCTAGAAACTCACTCTTATTAAATTAAACTATAAGATATATAATAAGGAACTACTTATAATTATTAGATACTTTAAATAATAGCGTTTAAAACTTAACGAATTGTTATTTCTAATATACGTATTAACGGACTATAAGAACCTGTAGTACTTTATAACTATAAAGCAATTAATATAGCGCCAAATTTGTTATGCTAAATACCTCTTATAATTTAACTTTAAGATTATATACTAACTGGGCAAACTTAATTAGAAGCCTAATATATTAATATAATAATTATAAGATTTACCTATAAATGCCTTGGATAAACAGATTATAAATTAATTACGGATCTTATTACCCCCTAAACATTTTAAGAAACTATATCCTATATTTTTAAATACGGAACTTAACGTATTACTAAAATATGCCTAGACCGTTCTTTATACTAACTGGCATTACTAGGTATTTAAAGAGTCCCCATTATATACAAAAAGCTATATACTTTTTATCTCTTTTATAAACGCGAATTTAATTAAAGGTAACAACTATATTAAGCTTTATAAAATATTATACTTTCGCTAGGTAGTTAAGCGTCTCTTAAAGTAAGGGAATTAGATATTAGTTTTAAATTGTAATTATATTTAGGGCTTAATAATTAATATAGAATCTTAAGCCTCCTCCTAGCTTTTTAATAAATAGTATAGGTAAGGCGAATAGAGATTAACTAGGGCGAATAAATCCTTTTTCTAGATGCTTATTAAGGTATTATTATATTATAAGCAGTTTTTTTATAATATACCATATAGCGGACCGAACTTTAGTATTATGCTAGGCTTAATGTCACGGCACTGACCTGACACGTTGTTATGATTCAGTGTTGTTATGACACGAGCACGGACCTAACCCCTAAGCGACGTGTATATATACCACCTCACCTCCTATATAGATCCTCACACGACATCGTTTGTCAATAATATACAGTCACCTCGTACATCGTACCTTGATAGTCCGCACGTACTGTAACACTTAAGTTTTATCTTAAAATTATGCTTATCTTAGTATAGGGGTAGTTAGTTTATAAATTATTTTTTAAACTCGTTAATTAGATTATAATACTCTTTAGGTATAAGAGGTTAAGGGTTAATATATTACTTTAGTTCTAGCGCTTTTTTAATATCTTCTATTATTATAGTAAAGATTTTATAATCTTATCTTCTTACTAATAAAATAAAGGGTATAGCTTATATTATATAAATTTTAAGGGGTTTTAATATATTATTTTTACGTTCTTTACCGCGATTAGTAGTTATAGCTTTATTATATTAGTTTAAGGTTTATAGTAAAGGTAATTTATATTATATTAAATTTAAATAATTATATATATATTTATAGGGTAAGTAGTATTTTAAGTAATAACTTTAGCAGTAAGTTATATGGAACTTTAGTGTTTCTTTAACCTAGCTAATTAAAGGGTTATGTTATTTTAGCTATCTATATCTAAGTATTATTTTATAATACTTTAAGGGTATTATAAATAGAGAAACGTATTTAAGGTATTTGCCTATTTATATCTTTATAAGAGTATAATATATTAGTTTACTATATATTAAAGGCTTACTATTAAAGCCTTATAGGCCTTAGGGCTTATTAAGTTTCTTTAAATTTAAGCGTTAAGTTTTTGCGTAGTTTATATTAATAAAGCCTATATTAGTAGCTCCGCTATTTATAAGGATTTATACTTCCTTTTATTTTAAGTATTTAAATTTTACTAAGTATATTAAGGGAGTTATATTATATATCAGCGCTAGAAGAGCCTAGATACTTATACTCTTCCACTTTTTATCTTAAGGCGTAACTTAGCCTTAGAATAATTTATTTTCTAAATTAACTAAAGGTAAGATACTTTATAGTAACTAAGTATAATTTATAAAATAAGTATAATTTAAGGACTAAGAGGAACTATATTAAATCTTTTTAAAAGGGTAAGTTTAGCAACTTCTTTAAATATATCCCCTTTTACCACATTTAAAGCTTTCTCCATTTATAGCTTATGTTTTTTATTTATTGGTTCCTAAGGGTATATAGGATTAAGTGGTATTAAGGTCTATAGGGTTATATATAAGGCTTTTTAGTTTTAGAAATAGATCGCGCTTTAGGGTATATACCAGTTTTAGAGATTTTTTTTATTTTTATTTATTTTATATCCGTTGTATTATACTACGTACAATACTACGCATGCAGCCTCTGGGCTATGGCGCTATAGTTCTATATACATAAATCCTTTCTAGGCAGCTTAATATATACTAGTAGCTATATCCTAGTAGTTTATAAACCCCTAAATTAGGAGTTTATAGTTTCCTAGTAAAA
>Ga0307515_10010377_pt1 | contig 17850 bp, 25 predicted proteins | sample 17_EM_MG_FD_194513 | JGI IMG/M metagenome (GOLD analysis project Ga0307515, IMG submission 194513) | Populus trichocarpa ectomycorrhiza microbial communities from riparian zone in the Pacific Northwest, United States - 17_EM | ecosystem: Host-associated > Plants > Roots > Unclassified | place... | reverse complement strand
GCATCATCCCAAGATCGACTGTCTCCCGCCGCCAGCCAGCTCTCATCTCTCGGCGGACCTTATTGTACTCAACTCTCTACATTCCCACGATTACGAGTTAACCAATGAATAGAGTCTCAGCTGCCGTTGCACCTCCCTCCCGATCTACCGCCTCCAAATCGACTACCTCCATGTACTCCTCCAATCTTGCTCGATCATGGCCTCCAAGTGTATCTCCAAGCACGCAGGATTACGGCCTTCAAGTTCGCAAGCTCACGGACTCCAAGTGCATATCTCCAAACTCGCTCGATCACGGCCTCAAAGTGCATCTCCAAACTCGCTCAATCATGGCCTAAAAGTGCATCTCCAAACTCGCTCGATCACGGCCTCAAAGTGCATCTCTCAACTCGCTCGATGACTCCTTCCAAGTACATCGTTAATGAGCGACGGTGGGTGTACGGAGATACAGGGGTAACGGAGGTGGACTGAGCGATGGGGAGTACATATTCGGGAGACCCCGGGGTAGATAGACATCATATCATTTTATCTCATCTGGATCCACGCAATTGCGTGGATTCTCACGTCCGGGTAGTATCATATCTTCTCACTATCTTCCTAGGCTCCTTGAGCTAGAACCTCCGATTATGCTCGACTACCATCTGTGGCCAGATTGACCGTATGTATATGTATAGAGATACTTAAATAATGCATGCCATATTATGAGGTAGCGAATCTTGTGACTGTAACAAAGACGAATATGACAGACGAAATGCCTTGTGCTTATGGAACCCTGCGTCAGGCTTCCGGACCGATTTATATTTTGCTGATGTATCCAATGAACCCATTCCGACGTATGGCCACAGATGGCCACAATGCCACGGTGTTCATTTACAATAGGATACCGACAGAGCGAGAAGAAACGGCGGAACCGCGATCGGAGGGCAATATGCAACGCGACGCGTCGTATTGGCGCCGGGCAAGGAGTAGTCTGCCACCGGGGTGTCTCTGACGGCTCTGACGGAGCGCGTCCACTCTGACGGAGCCATTCCGCCCGGACGGAAATGTTTTTTGCTGATGCTTATGGTACGTCATCGAAATCGAGGAGAAGGAGCTGGATAAGGAAAGGTGAGAAAGTCGAGCTATATTTACCAAAAACTAGTGAAATGTTCTACATGCCGTAAATTGCCGGCCAAAAGCGCGGGAATGTGATAGGGCCACGTCATTTCTCACTCAGCTAGCGTGGATAGCACTGATCAGAAATTGAAAGGTAATAAAACTCCTGAATGCAAACGATAATACATGCAAACGCAATATTGGATCTCAATAATGTGTATATGAATCGTTGCGTACAATTATTGGGTGCACAAAGGCTGTTTCGATGTGATTAAAGTGAGCGTCAACAGAGTGTCAAAGATTTACAGTCTTACACATTCGGCAATCAATTGGCGGGATTATCATATCATTCCAAATTGAATGTATTGGTCGGCGTAAAAGCGAAAAAGACAAACTATATGCTCGTTGCCACATCCTAAAAATGAGCGTCAACGGAGCGTCAATGGAGTGTCAATGATTTTTGGCATTGCATCATGGAAAATCCAGAGGGCTGCGCGATGATATTAAGCCATAATCGCACTATCGGCCGCCTTTCGAAACAAAACTTGTTGTGACAAACTTGCGTCTATGTCCTAAAAATAAGCGTCAATGGAGCGTCAACGGCTTTTGGCCTTGCATCATAGAAAATGCAAGGGCTGTGCGGCAACCTTAATCAATAATCTCACTATCGGCTGCCTTTCTAGGCAAAACGTGTTGCGACAACATTGCTTCTATGTCCCAAAAATCAGCGTCAACGGAGCGTCAACGATTTTTGGCTTTGCATCATAGAAAATGCAAGGGCTGTGCGGCAACATTGATGCATAATCGCACTATCGGCCGCATTTTGTTACGGGGGTACTAAACCTCCAGTAACTATACTTATTCCTCTAAGTATAATTATAGGCGTACGGCCGTAGATCCTAATCCCTGCTAAGGTCCCTAATAACCGTAGCTCGTATTTCCTGTAATCGCTTATTCTTCTCGATTTCCGTTTTCCTATTTTCCTCTTGCAGGCGTTTAACTTTCCGATCCTTCTTGAGTTGCTTCTTCGTTCGAGGTAAAGGATTAATTCGGTTGCGTTGCCAGGTACTCCGAATGTCTTTACTTGTTGCTAAGCACTCCTCAGCTTCTTTCAACACTTGATCTAATCTTTGGTCTTCCGCAAGATCCCTTGGTGTCGAAGAAACCGCTCTCTCCAATAGTATCTGCTGAATCCTATCGGGATGAAGTATATCGGAACACTCCTCTGAGGGTGCTGAATATTCTCGCTTCCAGATGCACTGGGCCACAAAAATCTGTTGAGTCCTTCTGGCGTAAGATATCACTTTCTCGAGGGCGTATACAATAACGTCGTTATCGTTCTCGAAGCTAATCGTCATCGGCGAGGTAATACTACTAAGGTGCGGGGCTGCCGCTACACAAAGCTAATAAATTCTAGGTATAGATATAATAGGTATAGGTATCATAAAAACACAATAATAGATAATGGTGTTCTTCCGCTGGTAGGTATCTGACTGTAGATTGTTGCTAGAGCTTTTTCCTTTTCATTGTCGGAGACAATGTGAGTTTTTTATAGTCTTTCGCTGGCTCAAGTTTGGCCGCTACTTCCATGACTATGACAATGGTTTTGCTTGATAGCGTCCTCGGGATTCTGTCCCGGTCTCCGCCACGAGTTCCCTTTAGGTTATCGTGTTCATGCATGATATCAAACGCAACTTATGACAACTCATAACTTCAACTTAGACATCTTGCTTATCGTTCGTTCAGTAGTTGGAAGGTCTGACGTCATATGATACGATCAGCGCTTTATCGCAATATAATAATAACATGAAGTTATTAATGCCTCACCATACCAATTTGGCTATTCGGCATTGCGTCAGAGATTTATGTCGGCGACCAACCGATACTCTGCCAACGTAGATTATGACACCCTCTTGGGGTTGCGATGCATACTAACTCAAAAGTTATGAGCAGGGTCACTTCAGGCCTCTTATCTTCAGCCAATGCCAATAATCCCTCACCCACTGCATGCTTAGGATCCGGACTTCCGTGATCCGGGGAGTGCGCGCATTGTTCCCTATCTCTGAGAGATAAGGTGCGACGATCCCACTTATTCGCATATTGCATAACGCGTGCTGGGCACCCGACTTTCCATCGTCATGATGCGTTGTCCCGCTAGCAAGTTATAGCAGGTGTAATGTATAAACATGCGCACCGCTGATGGTTTTTCACATCCCGGCTAGGCAACACAATTGCGGATTTCCGAGTCCGCTTGATAAGACTGCCCTTATCAAATCATTACATACGGCTCAGATGTAACCCCGCTAAAGGCCGTCTGACTGATCACATGAGCTGATACGCAAGAAGGTGTTTTGCTCCATTACTAATGGTATCCACTTCCGAATGGTAGTCACATGTACTTGCTTCAGACAACATGTATCATTACCGCTATCAGGAGAGAACCCCTAACACTCCAGGTGAAGGGTCGCGTTGCATACATACCTCCTTTACTCTGTGGTGAGGTATAAGCATCATCAGAACGATGAGTGTGTTACACTGTTCGCAGGGGCTATAGTTATGCTGAAGCTGGTTACACAACGCCTGGCGATGAGCATGCATTTCTGCGGCCGACTGCCACATTTTTTCTCTCCTCCATTGCTATATATCGGATGCCACATTCTCCCTATATATGTTTAGTTTCGAGATGTTTTCACTTATTACAATCCGGTCTTCGCTTCAGATACATTGCTTGCCGTTGCATTTGCTTTGCCATTATTGTATTTCACAGCCTTGAAATATACTGTCCAATCTTCACACTCTCTAGTACAATGCCCTCAGTCATCCACATTCTGCATTGATTCATCATCAGCTTGCGATGCTTCTTCCTTCTCATCTGCATCCTCATCATCGCCATGTCCAATCTTCACGCTCTCTAGTACTACGCCCTCAGTCCTCCACATTCTGTGTTGATCCATCAATGGCTAGCGATGCTTCTTCCTCCTCATCCGCATCCGCATCATCGCCATGTTCAATCTTCACACTATGTAGTACTATGCCCTCAGTTCGCCACATTCTGCGTTGATCCATCATTGGCTAGCGATGCCTCTTCGTCCTCATTCGGATCCCCATCATCGCTATCGTTGCCTTCATTCCCATCAACATCACAGGTTGCCTGGTCAAACCTCTTGAGTTCAGTCGCAGGCCGTCCTGGCCGGCTGGCGGTGGGGATGCCATCGGGCTCGTCTCTTTCATCACCTTCATCTTTGTGATCCCCGCTGCTGCCTGGCATCCCGAAATGCAGTTCGTCATCTGTGCAATTGTTGTCTATTGGGATGTTTGGGCCAGTGCTTCCAATCTCAGGCTCCTCAAGCACTACTTTGGAGGTCAAATTGTCAAGAAGAATAGCATTGTCAACACGCACCGCTTCCACACTGATGTCCTCGGCAGGCATTGGGTTCGCCACCTGTTGGATCTGACGCTTGACTGTCGCAAAAGTGTTTTTATACACCCTCTGTTTCTAGCTCCCTGGTAGTGTGTTCCAGGTATTCATCCAGAACGTATACGTGACTGCAACACCAGGCGAGGTTAACAACTTGCGCCTTGTTGCATCGCAGCAGGATTCATTCTTACCACCTTCCTTCTTGTAGTTGAAGTAGTTTGAGCAATCAGGTCTCTCCGCTTCCAGCTTTTACTTCGACACTTTTGGATGAACACCTTTCGTCTTTTGCCACTCCATGAGAGCATGGCACAACACAGTGCAGGTAAACATGATCAGTGGAGAGGGTATATGACCATCGTTGTTGTCAATCATGGAATCATAGGATCCATCAGCATACTTACTGCGGTTTTTTGCCCAATGATAAAATTTAATGTAGACAAACCTCGGGATTTCTTCCGCAAGGAAGTCAACAGGATGCTGGCCATTCGTTAGCAGCTTTCGACCAACCCTGCGTTGGATTGGGACTGTGTTGACCACCTTCTACATGCTCTGCTCCAGGAAAATGATACATATTGTCTGCCAGAAGGAAAAGAATGAATTCCAAGCGCTCTGCGGCGGATTCAAAGCAGTCGAGATCATAAAGCTCTGCTATCTTGTCCCTTGCTGATTGAATATAATGGGATTTAACCTTATCGACTGGTGTTCGAACCTGGTACCGGTTTGAGCGTGTAATATCCAACGTCGGCCTTTGTTTCAGTATATCTCACTCATGATCTCCTTTGTGCGTGCCTCAAATGCTACGGACCAAACGTTGTTTTGCTGCATAGCCGTGTTCCAGTACTTCTCGATTATCTGCCAGTGTGAGGCATCAGCTAATGCTTTCGCAACGCGTCATGTTCCATAACTTACCATCTCCAAGTCGCTTGCACTCATAAATGACTGTCTGTTCCACATGTAGAGCTCCAGCAGTCTGACATTGCAAATACAAGACGCGTCATATCTGAGTGACAGGATCGATGCATGCTGCGACTGGCAGAGACCATTGATCGAGGTGTAGACACCGCCTGCGGTTGCAATTGCCACTGCCTCCGTCTCTGATTCCTGTCTGGAGCTTGCTTTTGCAGTGGATTTGTAATGATTGCGCGGGCTTCTGGATTATGGATGGGGGTAGGCAGGTTTTCAACCCTGCTGAGAGGAGTGGGAGTGCTAGCAATGCCAGATGCGGGGCTAGCTATAAGGTGAAGCGTTTGGCCTGTCTGTGAGATTCCTCCGTGTGCTGGAGTGCTACAACTGGTTATACCCAGCGTGGCGGTTGGAGTATTCATCGAGCGTCGCTGTCTAGCGGACTGGGTGGAAGCCACGTGTCGAGTGATATCTGCAATGCGAGAAGTGTTCAGCAAAGATGAGGGGGTGGGGTTCTGACCTTGGATTGAAGAGGCTACGGAACTCCTTTCTTGAGAGGAATCTCTCTTGGTAGCCGGTACAGAAACGCGTCTCTTAGCAGGGATAAGTGGAGAATTCCCCGAAGGCCCAAGGTTTGGTTGATTCTGACGATCAGCACGACTTCAAAAATTTCGTACAACCGGAGTCGTGTCAGGGTGATGGCTTTGGAATGGCATAGTCCGATATAGATGTTCGACATTGAGAATGCAGGGAAAAGATCCTCTGCACGCATACTCAACGGCAGACAAGGTAGACTCCAATTTGAGCGACCATGGGGGGATTCGACGAACATGGGATGTGAAGTGTAGATGGCGCTGGACTCTTAACCGTATCAATACTCAGGGACAAGATCCCTTGAAATGCATTCAATTATGCGGTCCTCTGCCATAAGAGTAAACTCAGATCAAACTCAGCATTGATATTCACTGTTACAGCAACGTCTGAAGGTCTATTTGCACTGCATGAAGGGTGTTTATGCCTTCTTGGCGTGGTTATCATAGTATTGCACTCGTTCTTGGCACAATACTTGGAACCATCGATTGTGTATATCTTCAGCTTTCCGGCGGAAATCCCCCATTGGCAAAGCCAAAAGCAACGCAAAGTGAACGCTGACATATTCTCTCTCCTATGACATCAGTTGCGTGTGCTGTTTCCACCGCCAGGTGTGTCGGTAGCTGTGATAGATGGTTGCACAGTTATAACAACCTGGGAACGATGCAGTGTGCTCCGAGATTCACAAGGTCTGAGCTGTGAAAGTGGAGTGACATGCAAAAGCGACGCCGGGCGCCGTAGACTCTCAGCAGCGGGAGTACAAAATCTCGTCTCGAGGCTTCTCATCCATGAGGTGCCTGGTGGTCGTGCAACATGAAAGGTGGGCTGTTTTGTGTTCATTAACCAACAAAACGCAGGATATGAATCAAAATTACCATATCTCACAAGGAGAACCAAGAAATCGCAGGAACTGGAGTAAATATATCCCTTCTTCCCGCCTACAGTTTCATTCCCTTTTCCTCCCGCATTAAATATGCTGCCAGCATCTTGAACTATTTTGACATCACGGGAATTGCACAAAACAACGCCTCTTGTTCCAAAACACACCGGATAACCTACACAACTTTGTATGTTCCACCAGGGCTACATTCCGCTACATGCAACTGTATCATAATGCTATCGCTTCGGATGTAGATTCATTTTCAACTCATAGTGATGGCACCAAAGGGCAGCCGCAAAGGAAATCCATAGGCTGGGGCAAAGATGCCGACATCAGCCATGTATCGACGACTGTCCTTGGAGTGGGACCAAATGCACGGATTCATCTTGGAACACATCCGTGGACTCATACGGATATACAATGTTTTCGCCACAATGGATGAGAGGGCATGGGACCTCTTTTGAGATATAATCTTTCTTGATCCAGTCACGACTCGCCACTTCTCACAATGCCATCTGATGTGGCCGCACCGCAGGATCAGGAGTTCGCCTTTTCAGGAGTGGTGCGCTGCCTACCCCTCATATATGGGGCAAATGTTTGACAAAACCCGCAACCAAATGAACAACTGCAGGTGGCACAACCCAAGTGCTTTCGGGGATCAAGTCGATCGCTCCAATCCGCAGACAACCCGCTCGGGGAAGGTTACACGCACCAGCAAGCGTTTCTCTTGGTACGGTAGGGATGATCTCAGGGCAAAGATTGAGCCACCAACCTGCTGGCAGTACAAGCCAGGCAACTTCCTGGCCGTTAGACCACTGATTTGGGATGAGAAAATCGATGCAGATAATCATGAGGAAAACTGGGCAGATCCCGGAGCGCCAAATGGTGGAAGAAGCCATCCTGGCGATGGTAATGACATTGACAATGGCTAGTGTGAGGAAGACATGCAGGGCGGTGAGAAAGGGACAGGGAATGGGAAGGGAACACAGGATGGGATGGGGACAGGGAAGGGAAGGGGAAGGGAAACGGTAAAGGGACAGGTATTGTTGAACAAACCCCATGGGGAAATGATATCTCTCGTGCCATTGCTCTGCAGTTGCAGAAGGAAATGTATGAGGCAGACTAGCACATGGAAGGCACACTAGAGCTGGTAGATTTAGAGCCGAAAGCATCGCCCGCCGTGTCAATGTCCTCAGATGATGATACTGACTCTACCGAGGAGTCTGAGGGTGAATATCGCACAGAACATGATACCGATGTGGATATGCGCATGGAGGATGATGTAGATGCACGGTGGGGCGTTGATTTAGATGGCAATGTGGATATGGAAAGGGACGATGACAATCAAGAGAGGAAAGATGAAGAAGAGGAAGATCAAGAGGGGAAGTATGAGGAGGAGGAGGATGAGAAGCAGGATGAGGATGGGGATGATGGCGAAGAACCTCGGACGATTGGCCAGGGGGAGATGGTCAATACTTTGGCTGACGATGTCGATACCATGGTAGACGATCAGCCAATTGTGCTACCTGAGCAAAGACTGGGGATGAGTGAGCGTACCCCACTGCCACAACCTCCGGCACCTGCCCCACGGCCACGAACCCTGGCGCGTCGCCCACAACCACGAAAACCAGAGACTCATCCCCTCGGTGGGCTGAAGTCTTTATGGCAGGTGATGCCGCAACAACCTCTCACAGTGGCGTCAACTCTGCGAGAAGGTGTGGAAGCCGGAAACACTCCGTTGTGAATGTGGATCAACAGCTGCTGGGCTAATCGGCAGGTGGTGACAGTCTCCCCGATGTCCCTCACCCCGATTCCCCTCTTCCGCATCTCCCTCTCCCAGATGTCACTCTCCCCGATGTCACTCTCCCTGATGTCCCTCTCCCCGATGTACCTCTCCCTGAGGTGGACCTGGCTAGCACGATAGGCGAGAAGTGAACCAGTCCTTGCGTTGGATAGGAGGCGATGGTTGTTGCGTTCGTGTTAGGGTCGGGTTCTTCTCTTGTTACTGTTCATTGGTTCCAATCTATCTAACTCAGGCATTGATTATTACATGCGTTGCGAGGATTTTGAATCACTCAGGGTTCATTTTCTTTATGGGTTTTGTATTGGTTTTGTTTTATTCATAGTATTATGGGACGTCATGCATGCAGCGTTTATGCAACTCCTGGCGTGTAAGGAACCTCCTTGCGATGGTATTGAGGCTCAATGAATCTCTCAAGTTAGTACAAAGTATCGTGAGCTTACACCCACCAGTCTGCTCAGGCCCAGCACCAACTTTCGTCCATTTCTACAGTGTATACTACACTACTTGCGTGTTGTCCACAATGCCAGAGAAGACCCCTTTCCGTTGCCCTGAATTTTCCTGTCGAAAGATGTTCACCTCTGACTGCTGGCGACTTGAACATCTCAAATTACACCATCCTGAACACCTTCAAGTTGCACGCCAGAAGAATCTGACTATTGTAAGTGCACCCCGATGCGTTGAACCCGCCCAGCGTCGTGAATTCAACGCTAACAAAGATCCAGTCAAAGACTTGGACCCATCTGCCTACCTGGAACACGTTGAAAACATTGCAGACTGGGAGTCTCAATCACCCCCACATCTTCTGCAGTGGACAGAAACATACCCCAGCGCAGGCGCTCCTTTGAGCGATTACATAGCTGAGCCATGGGAACGCGATGCTCAGGGTTGCCTTGAGGCGACCATACAAAACAATCCCTACTACCTGTTTGGGACGCGTGAAGAGTACAACTATATCTAGTGTGGGATCAATAAGAATGGCATGGAGATGTACTATGACAATGTGTTGAAGGGAGAAAACACCGCTCTGCGTTTCCCAAGCTTCAACAACGTGGATGGCGTGAAGGAGCTTGTAGCTAGCATGCCAGATGATCAGGCTCCCGGGGAGTGGGAACTACACACTCTCGAGGATATGAGATGGAATGACAATCCCCAACGCCTTATCACATACTAGAGTCAAGACATCATCAAAACCATGTGATGGTTGATGTGGCAGCCAGTCTACGCCGAGCATCCCATTGACGCCCCTCAGCGTTTCTTCAACAGCGGTACGTGACCGAAACGCCTCTACAGCGAAATGCACCCTGCATACTGGTGGTGAGAAAGGAGATAAATAGAAATACTCGAGGATAATCACATGCTAATCGATATGAAGTCAACGCTCACATTCAAGGTTACACTGGTTCCCTTGTTCTACATGTCCGATGGAACACATCTCGCGAATTTGGCTGGCGGAATGAAGGAGTGGCCTGTATATATGACGATTGGCAATGTATTGTCGAAGATCCGCCGGATACTATCAACGCACAGTGTCGTAATGGTTGCTCTCCTGCCGATTCCAATCAAGAACCGCAATATATCTCAGAACGGGCTGCATGCGCAGCGGCAAACGAACAGAGAGGTGCTGAATGAAATACTCTGGCGGGTACTCCAGCCTCTCACATTGAAACAAAATCCCAGCACCGGAGCCGGTATTACAACGCACTCTGTGCAGATGGCAACTTCAGGCTTTGCAAACCGGTTTCAGCAGCAAGGCTTGCAGATTGCCCAGAGTTTAGCGATCTACATCATCTTGAGTGGTATGACTGTTTTTGGTGTGAGTGTCCAAAGATCAAACTTGGAAATTATGTCCCTCCTGACCAGCAACACCCTCGGCGGGATCACAACCAATATAGAACACTCAGCGATGCCAACTCTCACGCAGCTGATGCCGAACACTTGTCACGCCATGTCCACCAAAATTTCACCACAATTGAACATATTCCGTGTATTGTGAGCCACCTCCCGAGGCCCGACCTCATCCATACAATCCAGATCGGCATGCTTGACCACCCCCACAAGTGGATCATCCACTTCATGAAGACACACAAACAGCTCGACAAGTACAATGCAATCTGGTTACCTGTGCCTGCTTACCACAACCTCACACCAAAAAACAAGTCATAGGAGGAAGTATCTCAATGGAATGGGAACGAGATTCAGGAAATAAGCCGGTACCTGCTTGGAGTTATTACCCAGTCTCTACAAGGCAGAAGCCACGCTCAGCGTCGCATATTCAATCGCGCAATTGAGTGCACACGGGCATAGTTAGAATTCTATATGTAAGCTCAATATCAATCTCACGATGATGCAACATTGAGCTACATTGAGGATGCCTTAGGGCGTTTTCACACCTTCAAAGATCTTTGCTTCCCCGGCCGAGCCGGCAAAGAGGCGAAGGTCAAAGCGAATGCCATGAGTACAGATTTTGTGACGAAGAGAACGGTAGACCAGCGAACAAATGCTGAAACTTGGACACCGTCCAAGAGTCGGTGCGGAATGAATGCCTAGTGGGATTATATCAGCCACGAGATTGATGTTTCCAAGGAGTTGGATGCCTACATCAACTTTCCGACGATCCACTAGATGTCTCATCTGGTTGAGCAGATTCGTTGATACGGAGCCTTGCAACACTGTTCTGCCAAGAGACATGAAGAAGCACATAAAACAAACCTCAAGGATGGTTGGAACGCCTCCAATCACAATCTCAACTACCTGCCACATGTAATCACCTTTCAGCATTGCAATCTCTGCTTTGAAATGAGAGAGCTCAATCTCCAAGCCCTCGCTCAGCGTCGGGAGAACAGCGCTGCAGCCTGCACAATCCTCCCGTCCGGAGCTGATCTGGCTGCCCCCCTGAGCTCCCAGTCATATGCGAAGCCCCAATTCATGGGACCACGAAACTGCCAGGATTGAAAGCATCCTGACGCGATGATCAATGACTTTAGAGTATTACTCGACAATACGCAAGACGCAACGCACTGCGTGGTAATATACCGCGGCATGCGGCAGTTTATCAAGCATAAGAGTTGTAACAAGTGATATATGTCGGATGAACAACTGCACGCAATGGACAGCTGTATTTACCATGGTATTAGGATTGATGTTGAGCGTTTCGAAGGTGAACGCGTATCTATGATGTGTAGAAGCACAGGAAGCCAGAGCTGGCGCAGAGGGGACCGATGGAATGACTGGGTGTGGGTAAAGCAACGCCCGGGGAGGTGTTATGGCGCACTGAATGGGCGTCTTCTGTGGCAACTGCAACGACAATGCAAAATCAAGCTCCTAAACTAGGATGGAGCCTTCGTTGAGTACTGGTTAGCCCTGGCGCTGACCACAATGCCTGCCAACTCCGGTAACTTGGATTCCGTCTCGCAATTTGTACAAGTGGGAAAAGCACCAACAGCCGTCGCTTTGCATGTTTTCAGTGTGGGAAACATTGTCGGCTGCGCAGATGTGATTCCAGAGAGAGTTACTTGTAGTCAGACAGGAGACAGAAGGAACGACCAATGGATTGTCAATAGTCACAATGATCCGGCGACTTGGAATGATGATTATCATGAATCAAGAGAGGATTGCATTTAGCGCCCAGGTAGAAGGAACACGAGGGGAGATTTTTGCACCGTCACCCATTGCATTGACATCCCGATGCAAGCACGTACCCAATGAACCCATTCTGACCTATGGTCACCCTTGGGCACAACGCCAGAGTGTTCGTTTAAAATAGGAGACCGACAGAGCGAGAAGAAATGGTGAAACTGCGATCTCAGGGCGATATGCAACGCAACGTGTGGTATTGATGCCGGGCGCTGAGTTATTCGCCACGGGGGTGTCCCCGACGGCTCTGATGGAGCACGTCAACTCTGACACAGCCATTCCACCCAGAAGGAAATGTTTTTTGCTGATGTAGTCAATTGACATGTGGCTCAAGTGTAATCCTGCCAAGAATCACTTGACTGAGATATGCATTATTGCTTTACACATAGGTAATATACGATCACATTATGTCTGAAGGCATATGCTGCAATCCAATTATGTATATTCACCCCCTTTAATGTAGCACCCCTAACACTTACACTAGAGTCATAAGTCAATTTGATAGAAACAATGTTTGAGGGATGTAGTAGATTCGATTATAATAATACAGCAATCACACTATAACTGCCATCTGTAGTGCGGATGCAACAGCAGCCTGTGTAGTTTCGAACCGTACCTACTATCCCATATCTAGTGGGACAGCTTGGGGTTATGTTACAAATATGCTGAGTTAAATGTACAGTAGATGAGATATACTGTTCAATTAGGCTGGAACTTCAGGCCTATCTCCCTAGGAGTTGGAACCGCTTACAATAGTCTCCAGGCATCGACCAGATCCGGCCGTGCCTATGAGACTTTTCTGACTGGCTGCATGGATGGTGCTAGAAGCAAACCGGCAGATTGGATTGGGTAAGTATGAAATTTACAATAGGAGGGTGCTGGGTAATTGAAATGAATCCCAATCATGTCCCAAGATGCTTTGTTTATAAAGTCAGCTTGCTATATAACCCTTAAATGATAACATTGAGTTACTATTGGCAATATTATGTCATATGTATAATCACCGTCTCTTCGAAATGGTCCACATCTTCTAAGCCGATTGCCTAGATAGTACATCAGCAATATTCAAATTGGTCCGGAATGCACATGTAAGCCTCCCAGACACTGAGCACGACCTCACCAGCACTTCTAACTACTTCCAGATGCTCCCTGGTAGGGGTTCTCCCTTAACAGTGATAATGGTACTTGCGGTAGTTATATGAATACATATCATAGAGTTACTCTCGGTCTAGTCATATGATATGCATAACACCTACTCATGACATCAGAAGATAGCAAATCACATGTCCTTTAGCGGCAATAAATAGGAATCTCATGTCGATTGAATAAGCAAGTCCCATTGCTTAGTGGATTAACTTGAGGTGATTTAACAATACTGCAAAATCGAAAGAGGCTAGCTTCTGCCGAGCGCATTGTATTCAACCACATTCACATACCTAGAAACTAGCGGAATATGTGTGATAGGTCTGGAAAATACTCCAACTCACAAACTCAGCAGTCGAGAGTCAATATGCAAGTACGTGTGACTTCTGGCGTATTGCCTCAGGCCATAAGAACCACCACGGAACTCCCCGGTCAATGAGAATAGTCTCGGCCTGAGCATGATGTAACTGAGGGAATCATGACGTTGGCTGTAAATCAGAGGCTGGAAGCAACCCTCATCATTGGGTTGAGTTAGTATGCATTGCATAGTCGGACTCATAGCAAATACAAGCTGATGCATCATGCTCTCCATTGGCATAGCATTGGTTGGTCGCCCATTAAATCTATGACACAAGCCAAATAGCCTGGAAAGTGAGGGAATGATTTGCAATAAGCACTGCCGACCAAGATCAGTTACTGTTCCAAGTACTGGAACAAACGGAATGTGAGATGTCTTAGTTAAAGTTTCATCTGACAAGTTGTCTCATATGATATGATGCGATGGATAGCGTGATCCTTTTCAGAAGTGTGATCCTTTGATCTCTCATCCGCATGGACACAATGACCTACTGGGATGTGGGGCATGTTCTTATCGGGGGCATATGGCATTGGTATGAGGTGAACCCGATAACGCTATCATGAAGCATAGTGGTCATAGTGTCGACGTATGCACGTAGAAACCCTTGAAGACCAATACAAGAAGATGGTATTGCTCCGGCAATGAGTAGAACAAGCTCAAGCAGCGATCCACAGTCAATATTTAGAACATTGAAGACGATCTTAAAATATCATCAAGAATTCTGTCTATACTTTTGCAATCATTCCTTCTTTAATCCACCTATATGATAAAGACATCTATGCCTGGACACTGGATGACACAGTCGCAATACGCACTCCAGAAGAACGTTGAACTCCTCGGCGATACAATTTTTCAATTGGAAGAGCAGCATTCAACCCACATCTCGAGTGTGGTTTATGATTGTGTTTATTCAATCCGTATCGGTTACCTAGTTCATTGGTACCTGTCTACAGGGTTGTTAACATTCAAAGTATTTTACAACCAGTCGTGCGACTACGACGAGGCCATTATATAGGCCAACGAACCGGAAGCAATCACTGTGAGCGAATTCACTTGAGAGCTCTTGAGCAAAGGTCAAGAGGTTTAGTCTTAGGATAAGACAAGGAAAGAAAGAGTGTTAAAGATATGCGGCTGTACTTTGTTTTAATGAATGTTGTATTGATTATTGGGATTGAGCACCCCAGTAACACTCCAAGGCCCCCTTAGAGCTAATCAAAGTACTTTCAGACTCTGCAAGAGGCGTCTCAGTTGCTCCAAAAAGCACCTGCCGTGATGGAGGTGCATTTATAATGCTCCTATAGTTGACCTATAGGAGAGTCAAATGGTGGTGCGGCAGAGACCTCTGCGCAGATCTGTGGGAGACTTCGAGAGCACCTGAGACCTCTGTGCTGCTCTCTCCAGCTGTGTGGGAGACATGGTGCTATATTCTCAAAGCACTGGTGTTTGGAGTTACATAACCGAACGGCATTTCATCTATTATATACATCTCTGCACCAGTCATAAGATTCGCTTCATCATAATAAGGCATATACTATGTATCCAAGAGTCTCGATATATATACATACGGTCAATCTGGATGCAGACGGTACTGGTGGGTAATTACAGACACACCTCGAGACACTCATTGAGAGAAGGTAGAGAAGTACTCGGAGGCCATTGCAGTGAGCAAATCGATTTCTCACTGCTACAACCATTCACTATGGCAGGGGGAGGTTGGTGGTAGGTATATGGAGACACATGGAGAACAGCGCCAGACAGAGCGATGTGGGGGGGATGTCGTAAGGAGATACCGAGTCTATCTTTCCAAGTTCTTGGTCCCATAACCACTTGCCCTGCTTTCTCACATCCATTCAATTGGTGTGGTTCATCACAGACTCTTGCCAAGCCTTCATAGATCCATGCAGATTGCGTAGTTCCTCATTGCTGGGAACCCCTTCCTGTGGTCTCACTGTCTTTCTACACTCCTCAAGTCAGAACCACTCTTTCTCGCAAATTTGATTCAGATGCCATGACAGTTCCAAATTCTCACCACACCATGTTCATGTTGACTTAAAGATGAACTTTGAAGCTGCGGACAGGCGAGTTAGGAGATGAACTTGAAGGCCGAGATCGAGTGAGTTTAGAGATGCACCTTGAGGCCATGATCAATTGGGATTACCAGAGTACATGAGGGTAGTCAATCTCGAGGCAGTCAATGTCAAAGGGTTCATTCACGAGGTTGTCATTCTCGAGGAGGTCAATCTCGAGGTGGTCAATCTCACGGTGGTCAATTTCAAGGTGGTCAATCTCTAGCTGGTCAATCTGAAGGTGGTCAATCTCAAGGTGGTCAATCTCAAGGTGGTCAATCTCGAGGTGGTCAATCTGGAGGTGGTCAATGACAAGGTGGTGATTCCTGATGCGGTCAATCTCGAGGCAGGGAATGTGATGGTGGTCAATATCAAAGTAGCCAATCGTGAGACAATCAATCAGGAGGCAGTTAATCATGAGTCGGTCAATCTAGATACGGTCAATCCCGGTGTGGCTAATTCGAAGCCAGTTGTTCCGCAGGCAGTTCATCTGGAGCCTGTTAATCTGCATCAGCTGAATGTAAGTATTTATGTGGCAGCCACTGAGTGTGTTCAAGAGTTGTCGGACAATAATCTCAGGGTGGTCAATGTTACGGGGGTGCTTCCACCTAAGTATCACTACTTACTTATATCCGAAGATATACATAAGAGGATACTAGGTACGTGGCTGTATGACCCTATTGTAATTCCTTGATAAATCTGGCGTTCAGATACTATCGGCAATATTATATTGGCGCGTAATCTCCCAAACTCGTAAGTTGTAAAGGCAGTCATGATTAGCTTCTCGGCAATGGCACGGACGTGTCCAGGGCCGGGTAACCACAACCTTATATAGACGACTCGCGATCTCTCTGAGATCGCCAGCGATAATCTTACCTATCAACTACTCTATTATATTACCACATCCACGTGTGCAACCGTATCTTCTCATATACTCTCATACGTGGCCATATACGGATATACGGCCTTACACTATTATCGCTCTTAATCAATTCGATACGTTTCGCTCACGGGATCTTGCGATTTACCCCTTTCGACGCGTCGCCACAAAATAACGCGTTTTATCAATAAACATGCCTCCAAAGAAGTTTACTAGAACTCAATTGCGCGTCTCTGACATCCATGACAGTGATGACACTCTGCAGACAGCGGCATCGATAGGCGAACGCGCTACTCCAGCAGTTTTACCGGAGGCCGAGATTGATCATGACGATGATCTCGACGATGACCTCGGAGATCAAGGAGACGAAGATAGCCCGATCGACAACGATATTGGTGATCTCCGTTCCCAAATTACTGATGAGGATCGTCTAGACGTGGCGACTCAAAACCAGTTGATGCTGGAAATGCTGCTCGAAAATCAAGCCTAGCGGAAAGCCGAACAGAAACTCGAACGGGAGAGGATGGCGGCCGAACGGGAACGAATGGCTGCCGAATGGGATCAATGGGCTGCCAAACGCGCCGAACGCGCCGAACGAAGCATCACAGGCCCAAGACGGAATATCTAGAAGATGGTGGACCCTGTACGGTACTGCGGCGGTGCGAAAGAGCTGGACCGATTTCTGGACGCGTTACGCTCGAATTTCAACTCCCACGGCCACCTAATCCCACGCGGTCGACCCGATCACGTCAAATACGCGATCTCTCTTCTGGACGCCTGGAGCAATCACCAAAACCCGGCACTCAGACAGACGGCGATGACAGACCCTTTGGAATGGGCGGGCGACTTATCTGCGGAATCCGGCCCATGCCTACAAGACTTCGACCTCTTTTCACAGGAGATAGCCAAGGTTTATGGGGATAAGGATCGACGTCGCGTGGCGGTGATTACGCTCATGCAGGAATACATACCACTTCCACAAGCATCGGTCAGAGCCTATGCGAATCGTGTGAAAGCTAATTGGAGACAGGCTGGGTGGAATCTACAGAAGCACGAAGAAGTCCTCTACGATATTGCCTGGG
>Ga0307515_10010376_pt1 | contig 17850 bp, 10 predicted proteins | sample 17_EM_MG_FD_194513 | JGI IMG/M metagenome (GOLD analysis project Ga0307515, IMG submission 194513) | Populus trichocarpa ectomycorrhiza microbial communities from riparian zone in the Pacific Northwest, United States - 17_EM | ecosystem: Host-associated > Plants > Roots > Unclassified | place... | reverse complement strand
AAGTTACACCCTTATCGCCAACAAACCGCATTCAAATGAGTTCACTAGAAACTTGCCAGCAAGTTCTACGACCCTTATTACATCGAGAAGAAGATTGACAATGTTGCATACCGCTTATAATTACCAGCCAGCACAAGGATCCACCCTGTTTTTCATTTTTCTCTCTTAAAGAAATATATTGGGGATCCTCCACAGGTTACCTTAGAGCTGCCGCCAATTATGATGAAGGAGCAGTTTCTATAACCTTAGAGAAGATCCTTGAGACACGTTGGATTAAACAGGGGGATAAATTTATGGAAGAAAGTTTGGTGAAGTGGAAGCAGTTGCCTGCTGACGATGCTACCTAGGAGGACACCACTCTATTACATACTCAGTTTCCTTCTCTGAACCTTGAGGACAAGGTTCCTGTCAGAGAGGGGAGTATTGATAGGCTGAGAAGATCTGAGAGAATCCCTAAGAAGAATCCCAAGTTTTTAGCTTGAGTGAAGACCAAGTATCAACTTTTATATTTTTTTTCCCTTGCTGTTGTTTTGCATTGTTTGCTCATTCAAAGTTGTTACATATTTCCCTTTAAATAAGGCTAGATAGTTTCCTGAGTTAAAGTTGATTTGTTAAGCTTAACTCTATTTATTGAAACGTTAGCAAGGAATAAGGAGATATCAAATTTCTTTTGAAAACAATTGTGGTTTAGCTTTCACCCTAAGAAAGCCAGAATTCGTTAACATTGTCTCTGCTGTTGATTGGGACCTATCACTTGGCTCCTAGTCCTAGTTAGACCATCCATGACATCCATTCATTTAAATATGGAATATTCAATTAAGTTTTCTCTAACTTAGCATAACCGAGTTATGACTTGAGTGTGGGATCTTGAAAAAAGAAAAAAAAAGAAACTTGAAAGAAAATAATTTGATATACGTATGGGTTTCCATAAAAAATAAACTTTCGATATAACTAATTGTAGACCCACGATATGTCACATGATTTTCTTTTAAAAAGAAGTTCGATAACAAAAAGAGGCTTTTATATCTCAAGTCAAATAAAAAAGAAAACCCTTTAAAAAAACAAACTAACAATGAAACAATTATTATTATTTTTAATTTTAAGGGGTTGAAAATACATCAAATGAAAAAAATTAAAAAATAAAATAGGACGTACTCTAAATTAAATATATTTTAATTAGAAAACATCATAAAAAATTCAAAACACCTGCTTAGTTTTTATTGAAAAAAAGCTAACAAAAAATTCGATGAAAAACTAAATTTAAAGGATGAAATCGGAATGAAGAAAAAAATAAAAAGGACAAACAAAATCAATGGACCTAAAACAAGGAGGCAAAGGCATGCGAGAGCCCAAGCATATTGGTTGGATTGGCCTAATTTATTTTTCAAAAAACACAAAAAAATAATTATAAAGGTTCCAAATTTTTTTGTCAACATAAAAATTAAATTACATACTAAAATAAAATAAAATAAAATGGCGTCAAAGACTCAAACCAATCCGAGTTAGCATGGTAAACCCGTCAATTAAAAAATAATGTAAAAAAATAGCAATAAAAAATGAGAACTAAAATTAATATAAAAATCCAATTAAATCAAATATCAAGGAATGAAATTGAAAAGAAAAATAAATAAAGAAAGAATATAAAACAAAAAAGGAGTAATTAAAAGATTAAGGACTATAATTGAAATAAATAAATAAAATGGGAGGACACCTTTTAATTTTTTTAAGGGATGAAATTGAAAAGAAAAATGCAAAAAAAAAAAAAAGATTTAAAACAAAAAAATAACAATTAAAAAAATGAGGACTACATTTGAAAAAAAAAGCAAATAGAAGGAAACCTTTTAAATGTGGTTGGCCAGCGTGAATCCTGAGGCTATGAGAAAGAAAAAATATTGTTGCTTAGCCAACGTGAACCATCATACACACATTATCCAATGGAAGCATCTCCACTCAAAAGTTTTTGAGACACAATGGTCAACCATTTTTAGCCAACAAAGGAGGCCACAACGCTGCTTGAACACAACGACCCTCCAACACACGCTAGCACGTGATTTTCAAACATCAACCCTTATTGTTCTTAATTACTTTAATATCTTGAAAAAGACCAAACTGACTTTTATTCATATTGGTTATTACAAGAAAAATCAAGATAAAAAATCCAAAAAACCCTTGGATTATAGTTTTAAAATTTTTGATTCAAATGCTAATTGAGTAATTTTACTATGATTGTAAATTGGAAATGATTTAAAAACCATTCATTTAAAGATAATACAATCATTTAACTATTCACTTTTAAATTATAAAGATCAATTGTCCCTATACAAATAAACAATTACCAATAGGTCCTATACAAATAATACAATCATTTAACTATTCACTTTTAAATTATAAAGATCAATTGCCCCTATACAAATAAACAATTACCAATAGGTCCTCATGAAAAACTATCTTACCCCAAATTCAACTTGTTTAAGTTTGAAGAGTAAAATGGTGAAAATACTGTGTTTTAGTGAATAATATATGCACTTATAATAATATAATGTTTTTCCAGTTTTGTTTTAGCTTTGGATAATTCATCTTTTATTAATAGAAAATAATTTATTATATTTTTTTTATCAACATAAATTTCATTTTGTCCATGTAATAACAATTCATTTTTTTTTTATCTCCATTTGTTAAAGTTGTTGGGACTTAATGAGTGATAAATGAAACATAACATGATAAATTTTTTTGGCAGTGATGTTTTCCATGTTGCCATTTCATTGGTCATTCATTAAGTCTTAATGGCGTTAACAGATGAAGGGTTTGTCATTAAATAAGACTTTGCTTGCAGTGATTTATATATTATATTGATAAAGAACTTAATAAAAAATATTTTTTTTTATCAATAGAGAGGTGAAGTACATCAAAATGCCCATGAAAAATATGAAACCTTCTAAAAGGAAAAGAAAGAAATCTAAGAAAAAGTTAAGCCATACTTGAATTATAGTTATTAGACTTAGCTCAATCTGGGGTGTTGACCTAGGACCTAAGTAACCCTGTAGACCGGTCAGGTCTGAAGAAGGTAAAACCTGAACATGCAATTGGCCAGTGAATTCTACTTAACCCATCAATTCAACCTATGACCTAAGTGTCCTAGCAAAACCTGTCATAAACCTTTTTTTATGTCAAAAATTTTTCTTTGATCAAATTGATATTTTTTATTTTTTCTTATAATAACAATTTTAATTAAAGGAGGGACAAAATAAACAATTAGTGGTTCTAGTTAAAAGAGGAACAAAAACAATTTACAAAAAAGAAGAAGAATGGTTTTAGTTATAGATGGATAAGAACAAATTATAAAGAAAGGCAAAAGGTAAGGTCGAGAAAGCATAAGCGTTACTTTGCGTGAATGGAAAGCAATCAAAAGTTTTCCTCTTACTCAGTCCAATCTTATACGTGCAAACCTATCACCTTTTCCTTTATTAACTCATTAAAGTTCACTATATAACCACTAGAAGAAAATTTTATTTTTTTTAATGTGGGATTGAAAGCCCATTAGTATATATACTCTTTATTCACGAGAGAAAAATTGTGTTTTTTCAATGTGAAATAAAAAATCTTTTTTGTTTAAATACTTCAACTTAAAAGAAAAAGATAATATTTTTTCAATATGAGATAAAAAAAACTTTTTGAAATAATCTCTAAAACTTTATTATTTACAATATGTATAGCCTACATCCACATGAATTATTTTAAAAAATTTCATGTGGAATATTAAAACCTCAATTTTTTTTTAATTCTCCTAAGTTGACCTAGGTCAACCCGTGTAACCCGAGACCCGACTTCATGTCCAGGTCAACTCCCGAGCTAAGTTTGATAACTATGACTTGAAGTGTGCTTTTATTCTATTTTGTTTTTACTAAAATAGCCTTACATTCATTTTAAAATTACTCTTAGTTTTGGATAATTACTATTAGGTTTTTTTATCCATTCAATAAGTCTTTCTCTTTACCGGGCTTGGTTTAATGGACATGATTTGTAAAATAATAACAATAGAAAATGATACATAATTTTTAGAACTGACAATAATATAAGATTTTATCATTGGTTTACTAACTCTGCTGCAATTTCTCTTAAAGCACCAATGCACAAAGAAATTTTATTTATTATGATATGCATAAATCGGGCTGTGAAACTTTGATTATAAATCATTGTTATCGTTAAAAAGATCTCAATAAGACGAATCCAATAACACAAAAAAATATCACCAATGATAAACCATTTGCCACCTATGAACCGCAAGTGTGGAACACTTGGGTCACCGTTAATGACCTTCCTTGGTGTTGTTAGATTCATTTCGTTGAGATCTTTCAGATGATACCTGTTGTGTTGCAATCAAAGTTTCAGTATGTCTCTAGAGTCTTTATTCTATTTCTCTGCTTATGTGCAATCCATTTCATTATTTTTTTTGAAATGTCATGATTTTGAATAGCAACAAGCTTGAATATCATGTTTCATAATTATAACATGTACAAACTATGTTATTTCGCCAATTATTTTTCAAAAATATGTTATTTTACTAATAATTAAAATAAAAATATGCTATTTTTTTAAAACAAAATTCATAAATAGCCACTTTTGCTAGTCCACTAGTTTGATTCTCAACTAGTCATTCAAACTAGTGACCATTACAAGAGTTTAAAAACAAACATTCTTAAAGCATAAAGTGGATTATTCTCTCAATTCAATTATTGTTAGATTATTGCAAAAATCATAACAATAAACATAGTAAGAATCAATCATGTAGAAGGATTTTTAGGAAAAATTATTTGTTTTCTTAGTTTTATTCTTATTTTGTTTAGGAAAATCTTATTCTTTATGATGTTTTTATTCTTCCTATTTAAAATAAGAACAATTCAATTTCGGAATTTTATTTTTTTCTTATACAATATTGGACTATGACTAGTAGAAATATTATTGTTTAGTTTTATTTTCAAAAAACAATTTGAAAAGAAAATATTCAATAATAAAATTTTAAATTAGAGTTTTTACGTGGTGACCTTATTCAACAGAATTATATATTGCTTATGTTTGTTGTCTTTCTTATGTTGTTTCTATTTATGTCAATTGGTATCAGAGCCAAATAATTCCTAGTTTTAGAGGCAAGTTGAAGAATTATCTCTTCAATTAGCAGAGATGAAGAAGAGAAAACTAGAGGATTGTGATCACAAATTCATAGCTAGTTTTGAGAACCTGTTTCAAAGGCATGACTATAGAAGGTATCTTCTTGATCGAGATGATTATTAAAGAGATTTTGGTAATCTCTTTTATGTTGAGATAGATGTTGATTAGTATTCTCCACTAATTTATAATATTTATTTTGGTGATGATTATCTTTGTAATGACAACATAAATAATGACAATAATTATATCATCAATAATATTTTTATTGATAAGTTGAAGTTGAGTGTAAAGAGAATATGAAAGGTGCTCAACAAATTTTTTTTATTGATAAATGTTATGATGATCCTTTTAATTACAAATTTACTATTATCACAAAGGTAAATTTGTTCAATGGTTATGTGGATATAACACATGTTGATGAAACAAGTTTGAGATTTGCAATTCATTACTTTAGAAGCCAGTGGAAGATAAGTCATTTATCAATTGATGTTTCTTATGCAAAGTTTAATATGAAAGAATTGAAATTCATATCTAAAATTGTTATACACTTGAAGCAAATGAAGAAAAGAGGTTAAAGAGTATTGATTAGATATCCACGAGATTGAGACAAAAATAATTTAAACTCGATGATAAGTTCTTTTCAACTAAGGAAGACTTATGCAAGGGGATTTTTAAGGGAAGTTATTTGTTTCCTTAGTTATTTTTATTCTTATTTAATTTAGGAAAATATTTTTCTTTATGGTGTTTTCATTCTTCTTATTTACAATCAGAATCACTCAATTTAGGAATGTTATTTTTTCTTATATGGTTTAGTCCTAGGACTCATATAAATATTGTTGTTTAGTTTGAGTTTCAAAAGACTATTTGAAGAGAACATATTTAGTAACAAAATTTTGAATTAAAGTTTGTGTGTGGTGACCATATTCAACATAATTTTGTATTGTTTGTGCTAACTATCTTTCTTGTGTTGTTTTCCTTTACGTTAATTAATCATTACTATTTTTAATTAAAAAAAAGTTTAACCAATCAATTCAATGTAAGTTGTTAACCTTTAGTTTATATTACTAATATCATTTATGCATTTAATACAATTATTCACCAACACCAACAAAATCATAACATGTGGAGATTATATTAACTAAAAAAGCAAACCAAAAAAATATCAAGCTATTAGAATAACTTAGATAGATTACCAACCTATTTTCATCTTGATTAGGTTCCAACATGTTAATAGATTCTTAATCTAATTCTTCTATTAGTTTAAGTTAACAAAATGGTTTATTAGTGTGAAAATCACGTAATTGCTTTTTATCTTATTAAAATCCATGAATTTACTAAAATTTTCCACGTAATATGATAAAAATTGACTATAGAAACAAATATAAAGGTGTTTTATTTCTTAATTTAGTTTGATCTATTGCATGGATTTAATACAATACAAAACAAGAATCTTAGAAAATCCACAGGTTTTATTGTGGAAAAAGAAAAAAATCATGTATGCTTTGATGTTATTACTTAACAATTTTGTTATCTAAAAGCATATATCTAATTCATAATTAATTTAGAGATCAATTTGATGATATAAGATTTAAATTTGTAGTATTAAAAATAATTAAAAGAAGAAAGACCAAAATACCAACAAAACAAAAAATAAATAGGGATTTTTTCATTTTTGCACGAAAACATCATTTCCATCCCTAAAGACTTCATTTATGCATATTTGGTCCCTTTTATTGTGGTGTGTACAATATCAGATGATAGATCTGACTCATATTAAAGGGAGTTTTAGATTAATAAAAATATGATTTGAAAGGTACATTAGTTGTCACCTAATATTATATTCACTAGAAAATCTAATGGTCTGCGAGAATTTGGGTAAAGGGACTAGTTGTGCATAAGAAAAAAACATCACCCTTAATGCACCCTACCTATGATAAACTACATTATTTATTAATTGTTTTTTTCTAAGGTTATATTTCTATTTGTTGGTCATTTTAAGGTTCAAGAAAAGTTTTTCTCGGTGAGAAGATCTTTATCTTATTAGACTAAAACTTAACTATTCTAAAACCCAAAAATTATATAAAATACATATCCCAAATTTAAACATAATGATTTTTATGGTGTTTTTTGAGATTCTGGTCAAATCCTAATGGATAATCACAAACTTGTTATGGTGCCCCTATTATTTGAGTTTTTTTCGTATTTTTTCAAGTATAATAAAATTCAATTTCTATTTTTTTTTTATAAAATATGCATGAAAAATTTAGAATTTGGTTATATGCAAACAAATAAAAATGTATTTTCGTATTTTTTAAATAAAGATTTTTTTATTTTTTGTATTTCTAAAATTTTGAAAAAAAAAATGAATATTTAATATTGAGTCAGTATCTTACAATGCAAGCTTACAACCCAAATATTAAATAAAATGGTTAGAAAACATGTGAGAGACCCATAAATAATTTTAAAATAGTACCTGAATGTTTTCAGAACTTTTGGAAATTATTTGATGATTTGTTAAACAAAAACACAAAAAATAAGTATGACATGTTTGTCAAATATGTTCTTAACTAAAAACCAGAGGTTTTAAAAATACTTTTAAGGATAAAATATTGTGTTTTTTTCTTTTGAAAAATTTAAGACGTCCAAACATTGTCTTAACATAAATGAAATTAGCTTAGTTACGTGGACTGGGCTTCCTGACCCAAAGACCCAAAATCATAAAAGAAATAACAAATATCAAAGAGGGAAAAAAACATTTGAATACGTTTAAGAACACGAAAAACACAAAGATGACCCTAGAAACGTGATCTCAATAACATACCAGATTACATCGAACTGAAAATACAGACATATATGAAAACAACATTCAAGCAAGATTTTGAAGCTGAATCATCACGATTAATCAATTTTATGCAAAAGACAGTGAAAGAAACGAACATCAAAAGCTATTAAATCAGTGTTTTTAAGCCAAAGACCCTACATTAATGATCAACAAATATGCATGTATATATGTAAGAACCATCAATCAATAAAAAAGACATAAAAATCAATGACTTTAGAGAAAGTTCAACGAATGAATGCCAAACCAGAAATGCTATCAAACCTATAAATGTCTAGTAAAGGCAAAATGCAAAAGAGAAGCAAAAGGAGCTTAGAAAATAGTATAAACTTAGCAACCAAAGCTTAAACATACTCAAAACAATTTGTTTGAGTCATCAAAACAAAACGAAATAGAGAATTAAAGACAAAATAGTAAGCAAAGTTAAATAATGACAATAAACAAAAATAACATTTTCTTAAATATGTTTTGTTCTATTAATTAAACTCACTGTCTTGAAGCTTAAACAACTTCAACAAACCCAGCAAGCTAACCTAAAATATCTAAACCACAACAATTTCAAAACTTAAAATTGATTAACTAAACATCAAAGCATGCAAAACAACATTCTATACTAACATTTGTCATTCTATTATCATATTATAACACATCAAAACAGGGCAATTAAACAAAACTTGAACATATACAAGTTATATTCAAGGCATGCTTAAACATCTCAAAACAAGAATCATGATTTTTAAACAGCAAAATGACTTAAAAAGATGCTTAACAAGCACTATAAGCAGCAATTTCAAAGGCAAAATAAAAAGGGAAGGGGTGTGCTCATTGAGCTTCACCCACTCATAAAAGTTTGAAAGTTTATTTTATAAAGAGAATGTTAATTTCTTATTTGGATTCTTTTTTTTTTCTCTTGATTTTCAGTGTTTTTTTTATCACAAATTGATCTACATTGCCCTCATTCCTTCTTAAAACACAATCTTTCACCTTTGCTTCAATTGTATTCTAAGTATTCTATTGATTTCTATGTATTTCCTTTTTTTTTTCCATGTGATTTTTCTCTCTAGGATCCCCCTTGTCCATATATTTTTTATTATTTTTTTGTATTTTGATATTTTTTAAAAAGACAACGTCAACACCGACTCAATAAGAAAAATAAACAACGATTTTAAAATGAATGCGTTAATAGTTGAACACGTTGAAAATAAGTTTGAATTCTTTTTAAAAGATATTGAAAATGCTGAAAGTAACACAAATACATCAAATATATATATTTTTTGGATTTTCTTGAAAGCTGATAATAAAATGATGAAAAAAAATCAGATTATGACACCTTTAATGGTAGTTTTTTAAGTTTAGGTTCAAAGCTTCATTTTTTTTTTGCATTCCAATCCCTATTTTTTAAGAAATGAGAGAAAAGATAATAAAAAAAGGGTGAGAGAAGATAGTCAGTTGGCCACATTCCAACTATAAAAAAATAAGTTCCTCTTGACCAGAGGAGTGCCATTGGGATGAGTTAGGAGTTTCACTTACTAGAAAAAGTAAATTAGGGCTTAAAAAATATTTTTTTATTTAGTTATTTTTTTTTAATTTTGATCAATTTAAAGGTGTTTGGAGGTTGAAAATCGATTTAATAAGGTACTTGTGGTGTTTGTTCGACCTTTTTAGGTAAAGAATGGTTGAGAAATGGTTTTTAGAGTCTAAAAACTCTAACCTAACTTTCTAACTATCAAAAACTTTACTAGTAGACAATGAGTCGTTTGTCATTATAAACGATGCGTCGCATGTTTATTTTTATTTTTTTATAGAAGACCTAATTTAACAAAAAAAAGGGGAAAGAAAATCAAGTGCGCAAGCCGAGCTAGGCATTCAAGCCCAACCTTTTAAGGTCAAGCACCTGACCTCTTTCTTAGCCCTTCAGTCTTTTTTCTTTAATTTTCATTAAAATGCACTAATAAAATAATTAAAATTATATTTATTTTTGTTATTGTTTTTAAAAAATATTACAAGTTTTTATGGTAATATTAATTAATTAGTTTTTAATTGTTATATACTTGGTATGCAAGAAGAATAAAAATTTGCTCATCAACATTAAATGAAAATAAATATCTTTTTTTGTTATTTTTAATAGAATTTTGGCATGATTTATCATGTTAATTAATTTCTTTCCTTTCAATGTTATACAAAATATCAAGGCATTATTCTAATGGTTTTTATTATTATTAAAATTGGCTTTTGAGATCATTATAAATTTGTATTTAAAAAATATTGCTTCTAATTTTTTTTTTAAAAAAAACAAGTTTATGTTAAAGAGTTTAGATATAAGAGATTCATTTTCCCTACTTATTTCAATTATTTCAAATTTTTATGAACCTTTATTTTAATTTTGTTGCCTTTAATTCCAAAAAAATGTGGTGCTAATAAAATATATTTTATTTAAACATAAATAAATACATGACTAAGAAAAGAATAATTCATGTTACAAAATGTATTTTTCTGTCTGGAATTTAAATTGTTGTCTTCCGTGTAAATATCTATTTTAATTGTAAAATAACTAAATAAGTTTTTTTTTTTTACAACTCACAACATCATTGGAAAATAACAAGCACAAAGGAATTAAAATAATATCATTTTTGGTATGCAATATTGTTCATTTGCCTAAACTCACCGTGGACAACATTATTCCATGAACAATTCTATCTTTAAAATTTTTCATTATTGTCAATAAACTTTAGTTTTTTTTTCCACATTCATCATTGCATGTTTTGTTTGGTGATATTTCATTTGTTGAGATTTTTTTTTTTTTCACATTCAATGAATTCAAAGTGTTTGACAACTTTTTAAATTTAATTAGAGACCAATTTAATTAAATTTACGGTATAAAAAACAATTAAAAAAAGAAGAACCAAATAAAACAAACAAATAGTTTTTCATTTCATGCAAAAAAATTCATTTTTCATCCAAAAAGTCTACATTTACACATTTGTTATTCTTTTGATTTTAAGATTTTATATTTAGGTCACTTCATTTTCTTTTTTTTAGTTTTAGTTTTTTAGTTTTGGGATAGAGGAGAAAAGGTCATATTAATAGGAAGGTGACCACATTCTAGATATATATAAAAAAAAGGGGTAAAATTGGTATTAATAGGTGTATCTTGCCTAAAATTCATTTTTCATTCAAGATTTTGTTTATTTAATTTGATTCTAGATTTTTTGACATTTAGATTTTTTAAAGAATATTTTGAATTTGAAAATGAATTTAATAAAATTCTAATAAAGTTCTTAGTATGCTTACTGTGTGTTTCAAGTTTTTTCTTTTTAAAAAAATAGGTTTCTAGATTCTAAAAACTCAACCCAGCTTTTCAACCACTTCACCAGTCAACGACAAATCTTTTTATATATATATATACGGCAGACAACATTTATTCTGTTAGCCTAAGACACGTGCTGGCCTAGCCTTCTATAGACGTCTAGACTTCCTTGTATCACGCTAAACACACTGGCCCACCCTTCCAGCCCCATTCACCTACCTCTTTTTTCATTGCTTTTTAGATTTTTTATTTGTTTTTTTCCTTAGGTTTTGAATAAATAAAATAATTATTATAAACCTAATATTAAAAACTTTTTTAAAATGTGATTATAAATATTCAATAAAAATAAACTTTCTAATTTCTAATTTGTTATTTTTTAAATTATAATTTTTTAACATAATTTTCCTTGTATTAACTATTCATTTATCTACTTCAATTGCATACAAAGTATTAAATATTATTTTGATATATTTTTAAATAAATAAATACTTTAAAACACATCATATACGACGCTCCTATCTCCTAAACATGCACTTAATCAATCTTCGAACGCATCACCATCCTATACATAGTTGCAAAAACAGTGCATGGCATCCACTTTGAATCATTCATAGGATAGAACAAAGAAAATGAACGACTTCTCAACCTTGCTGTACATGAGGGACTTAATATAGTGTTTGATTATTTGGTTGAAAACACAATGACAATAAAATAAGTTCATCCATAAAACAATTTTAGATTGGATTTTTGTAAAAGAAGACAACATATATCAACAAACAATATTTATTATTTTTTATCCCTAATATATGCATGGAAAAACTCTTAATTTCAAAATTATCAATCCAAGAAATATAAAGATAAAAACAATTATTGTCATAATTTTAACTCTCGACTCGGAACAAAAGTCAAGAGGGTCAACAAGAGTTAAAAAAAAAATTCAAAACAACATCGTTTTGACCAAATTTTTTTAAAAAAACAAAATCATCGAGTTTTTCGACTCGGTTTTTACCCTAGGTCAACCAAATCACAGGTCAACAAATCAAGTCAATCCTTCCACTATTTTTCTTAAACCCAAACCAACCCAAGCCCCAGATCAGTGAAGTCTAATCAACCCGTCAGCCTAGTCGGGGATTTACAACTAGGGTTATTATACTACACTCAATATAAATTAAATTAAAAAATAATAATATCTAATTATTTTCTAAAATATGTAAGTATCATAGTAATACATATTAAAGGTAAAATAGATATTTTCATATTTTATTATGTCTTATACACCATCAACCAAACAAGATTCAGATTCAGTGACCGTCGCTCTATCTTGTACACCTTCGTTTTCTCTCCTATGTCTCACTATCTCCGCCTCTTCTGTTTCGAAACAGTAACCAAATGCTATCTAAGTGTAGAATCATATTATTTTTTTGTCAAAGTATTACTTCCTCTCTTGAGTTTTCCACCATCACTACAGAAACTCTGAAATAGTTTCCACTATAAACAATGGGGCATGACAATGCAGTTCCTTAGAGAATATTTAGTTCAGTTTCATACAAGTTCAAAAGAAAAATAATAGCCCAACAACAACTACTTAAATGAGAGTTTAGTGAAGTAATTGAACATCTACATATACACCAAGGAGCAATCATACTTGCATACATACATATATATTAGAGTGTATGTGAGCTTGCTTTACCAGTCCTGCAGACCACCAAGAGCACTATCATTGAAATAAAAGGTCCAGGTAATCAGAAACCACCTCCAACCATCGACCACCAACCTCCAAAGCTCTAAGTTCTTTTATTTATTTATTTTGTGTGTGAAGACAGGTTAAGAAAGCAAAAGGATGCAGATAATCACACAAGTAGAAAGGATACCAAAAGGAAACAAAAAACAAAAATAAATGAAAATCAATCTGCCATACAATCATTATCACCTTAGTTAAGAACTACAGAAAACCATTACTTGTTTCCCAAAGCTAGAAACTATGATGGATCTATATGTGATCCACCTAGCTTGAATGTATTTGATCATATATTAGAGTCATCCCCTTGGGGCATACCTGTGAAGGATATCGTAGAAGACTTAAATGATCCAAAGTGCAGACAATACCCTAATTAGTTGCCAGCCCTCTTCTCCAGTCAAGATGACTTTGAACTTCCTTCCCCAAAATTACTGAAATAATCAAAATCGATAAATAAAATAATCCATATTATGACCCAAAATCAAATATCTTCTAAATTCCACTAGCAAACATCCTAGAGAAATATTAACATGCATTCTGAACATCATTACACTTCCACCACAAGATAAGCAATATTCTATTCTCACAAACGGTAATGCACGATCAACAAGTCAAGCTACGCAGATGAAAATCATAATTTCAAAAGAAATAACAACATAGTGAACTTCACGTGTTTAGAAGCCTACTCCTAGTCCGTGGACTGGATATTGAATTTTGGAAGTGTGAATAACAGCTCAACAAGCTACAAGATTCCATTCCTTTTAGTCTATTCATTCACAGACCAACATACCATTCCTTCCAGCTGCCCTTACTAGACTAGGCGACATTCCTAAGGCACCAAAGAAAGGCTATTCAATTACCATCGAGAAGGAGAAAGAAGAAGAAACTTTCCCTCATCCGTAGCAGCGACTGCCTAGCTTCCTTGCCTGGCAGCACACTGCTACGCTGGCAATCGTGGCTAATTTCATGCTTATCAATGGCCAACTAGTGATTTTAATTACACACAGCTAATAACATCATCATCATCACAGTATAGGAAACAAAATCCAAGATTTAACCAAATCAGAAAAGAGCAGCAATAAATTTTGGAAAACACCCATATGACATCAAAGATTTTAAAAAAAATTATTTCACAATACCATCATCCTCAAAAACATAACATCATCCAAACACCACAAACATACCCAGAAACCAAAATAAAGGGAAAAGATACAATTAACAACAACAACAATAGCAGCAACAACAATAATAATAATTACTATTATTATTGTTATTATTTCTTGTAATAAACTTCACTTCTTGTGGCTTCCTTTAACACCAGGACGAGGTTTGGAAGAATCAGCAACATGAACAGCATGAAGATTGGAAAGCTTGTCTTCCTCAAAAGGGAGTTTTGGGTGTCGAGCATCATGATGGATCTGCATGGTTTTAAGATCAGGGGCCGTTATCTTGCAGTGAGGACACTCATATTTGGCATGACCTCCTTTTTCTTGGCCTGTCCTGTCTGCTTGCCCTGCTTTTCCTCCACCTCTGTTTGTTGTCGCCGCATCTACTTTTGCAGCGATCTCCTTTGCTGTGTGCTTCTTTGGCTTAGCCTTCCCTGTCATAATTGCTTCGCTTTAATTTATTGGCTTGAATAAATGGCGAAAACCCTAGAGGAGGAGGAACTTTGCTTTCTAAGAGGCTGTCTTGACTCTTGAGCGTGAGGGCCGGGGTTATTTATACAAAAACTAAAACAACTATGTGTTTCACCGGGCACATAGTTATTTCAATTATTATTTTGTACTTAATAATTTTAAGTTTCATTGGATGCTTTCAAAGGAAATGTAATTTTTTCACGTGACGTATTTACTATTACAAATCTAAATAGAATAAAATAATTTTTTTTAATTTTTAAATTGCATGATGTAATATTTAAAATATCTTTAAAAATTAAATTTCTTTAACAATAAAAGCCTGAGTGCTTTTGGTTTTTATTTTTTCTTGGCATAATATAGTTACTAAAATGTCATTAGAATTAATTAATCTAAAATTAAAATTAAGAGTTTTTTTGTTTTTTTATTATGTTTTTTTTTTGTTAACATTTTAGAGGGCAGGGGCAATTTAACATTTGCATGGATTAAATTAAAAAAGAAAAAGGAAAAGCTATTGATGCGTGTGATGCACAAACCAGTGTATGGGAATCGTTTATGCCTTTTGGACGGCACATACAATGTCTACTGGTGGCCGAACACCATATTTAGGGTGGAGTTTGATGTGTCTTGCCTATCCCTTCACAGTGGTCTGGGTTCATATAGCCACCGCATACATGATAGAGCTCCGACGATGTTTTCTCTTTTCCTCCTCTTTTCTTTCTTTCTCGTGAACCTTGAAAAATGTAAAGCCCTTGCAAAAAATTAAAAGTGTGTTAATTGTTAAGTTTATCATATTTAGTCCTTATTTTTTTAATTATATCGAATTATTTTCAATTTGATCATTTGGCTTTTGATTTCTATATAAAATTTGTCATTTTATTTTATGATGTTACATGTTTAACCCTCAATATTTTGATTTCTAATTTAGATTCTTGGCTCTTTTATCAAATTTTAATTTCTTTTCAATTTCATCCTTGAATCCATGATCTTATTTTTAAATTTTTTTATATTTGGTCTTCATTCTCTTGATTTTTATTTTTTGTTTTAAATTCTTTTATGAATTTTATTTTTCTTTTCAAATTTTCCCTTCAATTCAATTTTTAAGGATATTTAAGGTTTGGCTCTATTTTGATTCTTAACCCTTTTTTAAATTTTAATTTGTTTTCAATTTCATCCTTAGATTCAAAATCTTGATTATTTATTTTCTAATTTGTTCCTCATTCTTTTTATTTTTATTTTTTATTTTGGATTTATTTGTTAATTTTTTTTCAGTTTTGCCCTTCAATATAAAACTTTTAGTGAATCATCTCAATTTTTTTTTTCAAATGAGGTCTTTATTATCTTAATTGCTATTTTTTTATCCTTATTTTTTTTATTTCATCATTCGATATTTGATTTATTAGATTTGGTCTCGTTTTTCCCATTGTTTATATGCCTTACTCGGGAGTCAATCTAGGACAACTATCCGGTCATGGGTCAAGTGGGTTGACCCAAGTCAACCAAATCTTGTTGTTTTATATATATATAAAAAAGAGTCAAAATGATACCATTTTGAAAAAAAAATGAAAGAAAATAGTCAATGAAATTTGACCATGTTTTGACTGGATTTGCCTCGAGTTAACTAAAACATGGGTCAACCTGGGTTTTTTACTGTTTACACTAAATCAATTCTCCCCCAATTTCTTTTGAAACTTGGCTTGGTCTAAGCCGCAAGTCACCTGGGTCACGGGTCAACCTATTGGGTCGTGCCAAGTTTTAAAATTGTAGTTTTCCAGATGTAATGCTTATAGTTTAGTCACTAGTTATGGTCATGAATTTATAAAGTTAACACGGGTTGACATTGTTTTCTTTCTCGATTACATCCTTTGATGTTTTTCATTTTGAAAAATGAACTTTGTTATTTTCTTCGGTTTACTTTTTTATTAGGTTATCTTTATCTTGTAATCTAGGTGAGAGGTTTGTTCTGGTGGCCCATTTTTTTTAGGTTGCTTTTTTTTTATCTCTTTTTATTTTTTTCATTTAAAATTCGATTCTTTTTATAATTAAACTTTGTTTTTTCTTATATTGGATTATCTCATTTGTATGATCCTACTCACAAGTTTTTTAATGGCCTCATCCGATTTTGCTGGTACTTTGTTTTTTAAGATTTTTTTCATTGATTTTTTTTTTCGATTTCATACTTCAACATCTTGATTCTTGGGGATTGGCAATCATTGTTGTTTTTTTTTTCCAATTCTCTTTCTATGATGTCGAGTTGTGGGTTTTTTTTCATTCTTTAAAATACATTAGCAGGGCTTGAGCATTGTTTTTTTTTTTACACTACAAAAAAATAAGTCCGGCCCGCAACGAAGTGTCAGCCAACTATCTAGTTTCTTTCTATATAATTTATATATATAGCCAATAAGGCTTATCTACTCCATTGTTTGGGTTGTGAGTGTTACGATATGTTAAAGGTTTTGATGTGTTGCCTATGTGTTACGATATCACTCATTGCAAGCTTCATTAGTTTTTAGAGTTTAGGCCAACCAAGATCAAACTCTTGGCTAAGTTATGTTTATGATCTAGAAGATGATAAAATCATAGCCTAAAAATTAACAATTTTATCAAGTGTTACCAGTATTAATTTATTCATTTAAATGGATGAAATAAAAAATTTAATTGATAATAAGATTGTGATAATCTTGTGATCAAATAAAATAGGGGTTTTATATAAAAAAAATAGAATAAACAAATTTCAACAATATTGATTAATTATAAGTCCTAATACAAATAAAAAATGTTTATATTAAGGGTAACAATATAATATTCATAACAAACTAGAGAATTGAAACTAAATGGTAAACCATAAAATTTCAATTCAAATAATAAATCTAAAGTTTATATTGATTGAAATTGGTGTTGATAAACTATGTTTCATTATCAATCTACTTTTTTTTTAATATGTGTTTTTCATTACTTGAAAATCATAAAGACTTCACACCTATAAATGACGTAGTCGAGAACGAAAAATAACGAGATTTATAACAACACTATAACTATAAAGAGACTCTCAAAATACCTAATTTTATTCATCAATGTCTCCACTTGCCACAAGGCTATTACAATCATATATAGAAAAAAAACTAGAAAATCATTGTAATATTGAAAAAGAAAAAAAAAACTAAAA
>Ga0307515_10010375_pt1 | contig 17851 bp, 3 predicted proteins | sample 17_EM_MG_FD_194513 | JGI IMG/M metagenome (GOLD analysis project Ga0307515, IMG submission 194513) | Populus trichocarpa ectomycorrhiza microbial communities from riparian zone in the Pacific Northwest, United States - 17_EM | ecosystem: Host-associated > Plants > Roots > Unclassified | place... | reverse complement strand
TAGCTCTAAGTAATACTCTTTTCTAGTTAATAAAGGAGTAACTAGGGGTAACCCTACTTGCGTATAACAGGCACCCAATTATCTCCCTAAATAAGTATATTCTTAAGGTTATTAAGCTTAACGCCTAATTAATTTATATCTTTAATGTAAAATAAAAATAGGGTATTTATAGGAACAATATAGAAAGTAATATGCCCTAAGGGGGTTTAGACCTTAATTATGCTAAGAGAGATTGTAGTACTCTTACTAAAACAAATCGTATATTGGCCTACCGTTAAATAGTTAATCTAGATAGAGCTATTAAGTTACTAAAGGGCTTAAACTTAAGGTTCTCCTACTATAAATACTCCTGCGGCTCTAGTATCTAGTATAATACTATAGAAGACGTTCGCTAAGTATCTATTATTAAAGGAGAACGTAGAACTCTCCCTTAGCTTATTAAAGATATCTAACTTTATAATAGAATAGAGCGTAGATTAGTTATTAAGAATAGTAACGGTTTATATACCATTTACCTTACTATACTTAGTGAAGTATTAGTTAGGAAAGTAGTCCTTAATTTCTATATCTATAAGAAGCTGTTCGGCCTTATTAACCTTACCCTTAAGATCTTCTACGCCTTTATATTAAACTAGGAAGCTTTCAAAGTAAGCTATAGTAACCTTATAATTTTTAATATTTCTTATACTTTAGCGAAACTTATTATATGCCTCCTTTTGTTTATTAAGAGAATGCCTAGTTAACTAGCAATTTAGTTTCTTATAAACGTAGCACTTCTTCTAGCAATTACTTTAAAACGAACCTCTATAAGGACCTCCACCTTTACCTTATAGTTATTAATTATACCCTCTACTATATTATCTACCCCGGCTATTATATATTTAATTAGTCTAGTTATAATTATATTAGTTAGGCGGGTCAATTAAAGTAGGTTAGAGTTAGGCGTTAAATTACTATACTTCTTAAGAGCGTAGAGTAGTGCTAATAGAAGATCTTAATTAAGCATATACTCCTTTATAAGTATTTGTAGGATTAAAAAAAGCAAGGTTATATTCTTTAATACTTTAGCATACGCTAATAACTTAATTATATAGGCTGAAGTCCTCTTAATATAATTTAGATAAACCATACTAAATCGTCTAGAGTTAATTAAAGAGCTTTTAAAGATAATTAAGCCGAGGGACACCTAGGTTTATGGCAATAATCCTTAAAAAGGTAGTCTCTCTCCATTCTAATATATACTACTACTTATTCTCTTCTATTTTAAAATAGTATCTTAACTTATATATTATGCGGTTAAAATTATATTCTTTTCCTGCTAAACAATTATAATAGAAGGTACTAGCTCGGCCCTTAAGCATAACAGAATAGGCGTTATGGTATTAATTAGACTCTATTCCTACCTTCTAGCAATAGTTATAAAAGATACGTAGTTTCGAATTAAGAACATTATATAATTCCCTGTTAAACTTCTTCTCCTAATCTAAATATAGCTTCACAAGCTCTGTAAGCAATTTTAAACTACCTCCAATTTAAGATTAAGATAGAGAAGGTAGGGGTTGCGTTATAGGCTGCCGTAGGGACGTAGGTCTAGTCGGTGGAGTCTAAAGGTCGTTAAATTATAAAGTAATAGGATCCTGTGCCTGCTTTTATTAGGGTATAATATTTAACGTTAAGGTTATAGGTTAAATTAGATACAGAGGAATTAAAGGTAAAGGTAGGTTTGTCTCTAGAGGTATATTACTTAGGTTCTATTATAAGTTAAGCTTCCTTATAGTGCGTAGTTAGTGCTTAATCTCTTATGGAGTCTATTCGTGCTCTTTTTTTACGTTAATAACCTACTCCTAAATGTTATCTCTAATAGTACCCCCATCCATAGGTATAAACACTCTATACTCCTATAAGAAGTTACGGAAGTCTTATATAATATCCTTCTTTATAGGAGTTTATGTTTCCTTTATTTATCTAATAAAGTCCTCCCTTACATAGTACCATAGCATAGTGTCGTTGTATTCGCTGTCTTTATAGTATACCATACGGTATAATAAGAATCCATTTAGGTCCTGTTGCTTAGCGTTTATAAAGTCAATTATATCGGTATTCTATATTTCCGGGTTAATATCCTTTTCGTACTTCTTTAGATAGGTTAATACTATAGTAGGTATAGAATTAACGGGGTATCGTACGTTAAAGGTAGGTAGGATTTTCGGTTTTATAGGATCTCGTAGGTTTGCTATTAAGAGGTAGGCAATTTAAGATATTGTTTAACGCGTTTTAGACATCATTTAACGCATTTCGGACGTTAACTTAGGACCTTAGGTTCAGTAACACTTCTAACCTAAAGTACTTAACCAAATCTTTATAAACGCGGTTATTCTATATAATAGACGCAACTTAGTATCTCCTAGTACTTAATAACACTTCTGTTACTAGTTTTCCGTAAGTTTAAGGTAGTATAGTATCGCCAGGATCCATTCTATATAAGCGCATATAGCACCCCTATATAAGAGTATCTCTTCTATTTAAAAACCTAGCTGCTCTATAATTAACTGTATATTTAACCACTAATCAGTATTAGTTACATAGGGTGACTTACCAATAATGACTACTTAAGTGGGTTATAGTGATGTTGGTTAATCTAGCTTCTTTATTAGAATGAGGAAGGGCGAGGAGCCTAAGACTCCTCGCTATGCTAGCGCCGCGGCGTTACGTAATAACCGCTTGCCTCATTCCCGACAGTAAGGTTACTAGCGTCCTACTAAATACTACTAACCTAAAGGAGCTAAATAAGCTGGCTAAGAAAATAGCCAACTTATGGAGCATTATTAATTTAACCTTTTATTGCCCCTTTAGTAAAGAGTATAAGTTACGCAGTAAACGTATACAATAAATAAATCTTAACGCCCTAGTTAAGAAGTTACCGCCTAATATTAGTGGCACTACTTAACAGAAGTTTAACTAATAGATTACCGCAATTAAGAATTAATTTAAGATTAACAACGCTGACTATAACTATAAGCGATATACGCGCTAGGCCATTAAAGGTCTTATAAAAGAGAAGACAGTTACTTAATTAGTGCATCGCCGCCTAGGCGCTAAAGATAAGGGTCCTCTACTATAGGACGAACTTAAAACTATAGTCCAAGACCAGATTAAGAACCCTATAGTAAGACGCTTTAAAAATGCTACTGCGTATTATATAACTGTAATAAAGGAGAACCAAAAGTTTAATACCTTTTTAGCCCGTATACGTAACTTAGAGGACCTCTTCTTATACACCCCTTTTGTTAACCCTAATTAGCAAGTAGATTTTTAGTTCTTACGTCTCCCGACCTACTTATAGGCAGAGATTTTCCGCCAGAACTTCGCTATACGGGTAAAAACCGCTAAGGACCTCTTTGCAGAAATCCGCTGTGTAAAGTAATTGCTTAATACTATAAAGCTCGCAGAAGACCGCGCAGCTAGCAATAGTAGATCCTTACGCCTAAAGCGCGGTTATAGTATAGGCTTTATAGGGTCAGGTTTAGAGAACGGAACCCTAAAAAGGCGACGCTTTCCTAACTAAGCTCTAGGGGAGACTACTTAACAGCTAGATGGCTTAAAGGACCCCCTAGACGCTAGTAATACGCCTACGCATTATAAGAAGAACGTACGTAGTAATTGTAAAGAACACTAGCGGTAAACCGCTATAAATAATGCTTAACTGTTAGGTAGTAGGTCCGTCCGTAACCAGGGTCCTTTAACTAGAGTCTTTTAACCCACTAGTAACCTACTAGTAGTGACCTATACTAATAACTTATACTAAATAGGTCTATTTGTAACTAGGGTCCTTTAACTAAGGTCCTTTAACCTACTAGTAACCTACTAGTAGTAACCTACACTAACGACTTATATTAAATAGGTCTATTTATAACCGGGTCCTTTAACCAGGGTTCTTTAACCCGCTAGTAACCTGCTAGTAGTAACCTATACTAACAACTTATACTAAATAGGTCTGTCTATAACCGGGGTCCTTTAACTAGGGTCCTTTAACCCACTAGTGACCTACTAGTAGTAACCTACACTAATAACTTATACTAGATAGGTTTATCTATAATTAGGGTCCTTTAACTAGGGTCCTTTGACCCGCTAGTAACCTACTAATAGTGACCTATACTAACGATGTATATTAGTAGATAGGTCCGTCCATAACTAGGGTCCTTTAACTAAGGTCTACGACCCGCTAGTTATTACAGACACTTTAAGTACAATGTTATAACTACTTAGGGAAGAATTGGAAGAAGCTAGTTGGTTAATATAAGCACGGTCTAATATGGAGCCAATAGAGCTATATAATAAGGAATGGTAACTAAGGTTATATAATATAATCCGTATAATCTATATAATCTATATAATCCGCGATAGAGTAGATAGAGCACACATATATTATATATAAGAGGGATTTTATAGGAGTGCGGTTGTGTATTTAAGGACCCTTAATCCCTACCTAGATAGTTCCTTCCTTATAGTGATTCTTAGAATATAATTAGAGTTAATCTATTAGATAACTACTCCACTAGTTATTATTACGTTGTTAACTTTAATTTATATTACCTATACACCTAGCCTAATAATAAGTCTATTATAGTACTTGCTACAAGGTTCCGTTATATAATTACTACCTAGTTATGGTATTAAATATAGGAAGTTAAATAACATGCCACCAAAAGCAGCCACTATAACGCCATTAACGGCGGCAACTACTTTAAGGTTAGGAGGAGACACTAATATAGTGGACACTAACTTATAATAACCTGTAACGGTTAGATAACTATAAGAGATAGTTAACTAGTTAATAATAAACAATGCAGCGCTAGAAGAAAGGGTTAATGGGATAGGAGCGGCAAAAATTAAGTTACTATTAATTAAGAGGTACTTAGGAGAAAGATCTAAGCTTAAGGGATTCCTTACGTAAATATACTTTAAAGTCATATAGAAAGAAGCGAAGCTACTAATACCTATAGATCGAATAGCCTATATAGGACTATTCCTATTAGGAAGAGCACTTAAGTGGTTTAAGTTTTACCTTACCGAAATATAGGCAAATGGAATAATAACTACTAACTAAGAGGTACGGTTTATATTCTTAAGCTAGGAAGGGTTTACAGAGCGACTTACGCAAATGTTTAGAGACCTAGAGGCAGTAACTATAGCGGAAAGAAAACTCTAGAATATTACGCAGTAAACCTTAGCAATTAAGTATACAACATAGTTCTAGATATTAGCTATATAAGTTAAGTAGAATAATAAGGCGCTTATAGCATAATATAAGCAAGGACTTAAGGCTAAAGTCTAGGACGTAATTATTCTAATAGAAGATACGGATACCCTATAGGATTTAATAGATTAAGTGATTAAAATTAATAATTGGATCTACTAAAGGGAGTAGGCTAAGAGAGGCTAGGATAGAGTTTTATAGTTATATAAGGCGCAGAGTATGCAACGACCTAAGCTAAGTTAGAAACTATGGTATAGCGCAGAGCTAATAAACCTAAGTAGTACTAAAAAAGCCTATAAGAGATAGGGTAAGAAATTATAAAAACTTAGAGGTTAAGGATCTAGTAATTACAGGACTAAGGAGCAGAGGTTAAACTAGGGATCTTAGTAGCAGAAAACGTTTAAGCAGACTCTATAATAAAAAAAATAGTTTAAAAAAGGAGCTTATATAAATTACGGGAAATAAGGTTATTATAATAAAGACTATAGAAGTGGTTAGAGTCACTATATAGTAAAAGGGACGAGGCTAGTAGACGATATATATATATAGAGGGATAATAATATGCTACAAGAAACAAAAGAGTGTTTAATTAGAAGTTTTGTATTTTGTTATAATAACGTATACCAAATTTATAAGGACGCTAAGTACGGCGTAAGCTATTAGCTATAGGAGCCATATTTAGTAGAATATAAGGGGACTAATAAACCAGCTCGTAGATCGGATATTAAGGATAATAAATTTAATATAGGTGAAGCATTCCGTAATAATAAGGCAATAAAAGCAGCTTACTAGGAGTGTATAGACCTTAAAGATGTTATAAAAGAGGTAGAGGATAATTCCACTATAGAATAGGGAATATTAGTAGGGATTAAGACCCCACTAGACACGATATCTATCGCTTCGCGAGATATAAGAGAAGTAGGACAGCGAGCCATTTCGGCACTTAATAAAGGTAAAAAGCCAAAAGCTTAAGATTCTTATAATGAGATAAGATAGACCTAAGGACCTATAACGGACGATAACCAATAGAATAGGGTAGTAGCTTAGTTTAAAGATATACAAATAAGCTCGGGATAGAGTTTCCTATAGATATAAGACTCTTAAGACGAGATAAGTAAGATTTAAGACTCTTAAGATAAGATAAGAATACTAAATAAGCCTAGTTGGACTAAGGTAGGAGCAAAGCTTAAGTTAGAAGTAAGCTTAGGATTAAGAATCTTATAGAACTAAGACTTTAAAATACGGATAAGGACTATTAATAAGATTAGAGAATCTACGGCATAAATAGTAACTAAATTAGGAGATAGGTATATAGACCTAGAAGACTTACTAGGAAAATATAGTGTTTAGCCTAAGGATTAAAAAGGTAATACCGAAATTAAGAAGTAAGAAGACTTTAAGGATCTATTTATAAGACGCGAAAAGAAAGAAACTATAGAGGAATTTAGAGCAATAATTACCTTATAGCAAGAATAGAAACTAGATAAGAGATTTAGTACACCGGGCCGTATAAAGGGCAGAGTAATAGTATAAAGAATTACTAATAGGTCTAGAGTTGGCATACTAAGAGCTAAGTAGCTTATTAAACTGGAATAAGAAGAGGATCTAGGGATTCTAACTAGGTTTAAAGAACGATATATAAAAGGCTGTTATAATATAGTAATAAGAAGATACTTCCTTACGAGCGAACTGTATACACTCTAGTAGTTATACTAAAGGTAGTATAGGTAAAGATATAATGACGAGTGGGAAGATTTCTATATATAGTTAGATAAGAAAGTTATCTAAAACCACCCAATTATAGAGAAGGCAATAAGTTATATTAAGGAAGCCTTAATTATAACGTTAAAGGATTTAAAGGAGCGTTTAGAGGACTAGAGAAGTAAAAGGCGTATCTTAGTACCTATAAATAAAGTCGTGATATTTAGATTAATACGAGAGAGGTTTAAACTTAAGGACGAAGACGAGCTAAGAGTTAACCTAAAGCACTAAGCATATTATATATTGGCGTGGATTATATATATAGATAATACGTATAATATATATAGAGCACTAAAGAATAAGTATTAAAAATACCCTATAAGAATATATTGGATGGCAGAAGAATAGAAGTATTAAAACGCTAAATATATATATAGCTGGCATTTAGTAGAAGTTTAGGAGTTAGGAGACTTAATACTTTAGCTAAGAAGATTTTTTATAAAAGAATACCTAGACGGATAATAGTGGTGGGAATACTTAGAGAATACGTGTTTATAGTATATAGAAGACAAAAAGCAAACTAAGTATTAGCTAAAAGTGGACTAAGCACTTATAAGATTAAGTAGCTAATAGTTAGGAAAAATAGAGGCTTATAAAACTAGAGGGAACTAGTGGTAGAGCCTTAAACCCTTAAAGGGATTTAAGGATAATACCTAAATCTGCGAATTAAATGGCAAGATTAGCAGTTTAAAGTATTAATAGATAGTGAAGTAATAAGGAACTATATCTTACTAGTAGCAGTTAAAAAAATGGGATTATCTTATAGATAAAAGGAGTAATCCTACCTGTTAGTTACAATTTTAGGAGATCTAATAGCCTATAGAGGAAGGATTATTAACCTCGAAATAGGACCTATTTAGTTAACTATTAAAGGAAGATAAATTAAGATGTCTTTTAATATCCTACCATTAGGACAAGATAAGGCAGTATTAAGTATGCCTTAGTTATAGGAATATAATTTAAAGATTAATTGGATTATAGGTTAGGTTAATATTAGAGATACTTAGTAATATAAGATATAATAATAAACTAAGATAGTATAGTACTAAGTTGGAGTAATATATAAGGAGACTGAGCGAGGCTTAAGTTACGTACTAAAGAGATACTATAAATATAGTAAGAAACTATGGTCACTAAAAAGCGAGAAACTATTAGAGTATATAGTATGGGATTATAAGATAGAGTTAGAACTAGGAATAAGTTTAAGGTTCTTTTTAATTTATAAGCTTACCGAAGAAGAAAGTAGAGTACTAAAAGAGTTTATCTAGAAGAACTTACAAAAGGGATATATTAGACTATTATAGTTATTAGCAGGTTATCTAGTACTGTTTATACTAAAAAAGAATAGCAAACTAAGGCTGTGTATTGACTATAGGCAGTTAAATAGCATCACTAGGAAGGATAGGTATCCTTTACCCTTAATTAGCAAAATCTAAGATAGAATAGGTAATGCGCAAATCTTTATAAAGATAGATCTAAGATGGGCGTACCATTAAATTAGAATTAAGGAAGGCGACAAATAAAAGGCAGTCTTTAGGTTAAAGGAAGGACTGTATAAACTATTAGTTATGCAATTTAGGTTTATAAACGCACTAGTAACGTTCTAGAAGCGTATTAACAATATATTAGGAGAATACTTAGATAAATTTATTATAGTATACCTTAATAACATTATTATCTACTTAATAACTAAGAAAGAACACGGAGAACACGTTAAATAGGTCTTAAAAGGACTATAAGAGGAACAGATACTAGTAGTAATTAAGAAATACGAGTTCTTTACTAGAAAGACAGATTTTGTTAAATTTATTATTAAATTAGGCCAACTTAGTATAGATCTAAGGAAGATTAAGGCTATAGTAAATTGGTAAGAACTAGAGAACATTATATAATTAAGATTATTTCTAGGATTTTGCAATTACTGTAGAAGGTTTATAGCGTAATAGTTAAAGGATATTAAACTATTTACGTAATTAATAAAGAAAGAAGAACTATAGACGTAGGGAAAGGAGCAGCAAGAATTATTTAAAAAGGTTAAAAAGTTATTTACCTAGGAGCCAGTTTTTAAAATCTATTAACTAGGACTAGAAACGGTTGTAGAAATAAATATATTAGACTATACACTAGGGGTATACTTTATGCAAAAATATTAGAATAGATAGCACTTAGTGGTATATTATAGTTAGAAGATAACACTACTAGAGTTAAACTATAACATTTATAATAAGGAGTTATTAGGTATAGTTATATATAAGGGGATCTTATAGATAGGGGGCTATAAGGATACGATTATAAAATAGGATAGATTGGTAAGAGAGACAAATCCTTAAGGAGGTAAGGCCTTTAAAATCGTGGAGACTATATACTATAGGCACGTGCCTCCGGTATATAACCGGCGACCATCTAAAGGGCATCTAGGGGTTGTCCTAAGGGCAACCCAAAGTGTCCGCAATAATATCCCTTACATTACCCCCCCCTTCTTATAGTCGGCCCCTAATCGCTATTACCTTATAGTAGGGAGATTATAAGGGCTCATCTCGGAAGAGGTTTGGAGAGATATTGGCATGCCATTATATATTATCTATCTATCTAACCCCTACTTTAAACTCCTAAAAAACCTTAATAAGGAAAAAATATAACTGGAGAAAAGATGTAAGGATTACTAGGAGACCTATTAAAAGCCTAAAAGTATACCGGTAACTACCTAGGCTAATATAGGGATTTTTATACAACTCTACTTCTAAGCCTTTATACCGGTCTATAATTAATTATAAGTATTATAGGCAATTTGGTGTTCTAGTATAGTTCCATAGAACCTTTTAGTATAGGATTTAACGTACAAAGTCTTAGCTTACCGTTGTCTTTAACTACTAAGATATAGTCTATAATTCTTTCTTATAATCCTTTTCTTATAATCCTCTACGTTACTAACATATTGCTCCCACATTTACCCTTAGGCTATTAGATGCGGTTAAGGTATTAATTAGTTAATTAAAGAGACTTATCTCTTAAGATTTAGTATATATACTTTTAAATATAGTAGTCCTGTGCCGTATATTTGGCGTAGCTCTACTACCTAGTAAATAGGGACATTTCGCAATAGCAATTATAGCTATTATACAATTGTTAAGAACGTCTATAATATTATTCTTTAATACTATAGTATCGTTTTAGGTCTAAATTAACCTATATATATCTTTAATTTAATATCTTAATTACCTTCCCCTAGCCGCGTAGTCAGTTTTTATAAGAAAGTAATAGTTAAATAACTTATACGCGTGTTTCCTTCTTTCTAAATAGCGCTATTATAACAGAGTTATATCGGCAAGGTTGCGGCTATTTACTAAAAAAGTATTAGAAGGTAAAGTATAAAGACACCTTACTTATTAAGCTACTCCTTTTCTTAAATACCTCACTTCTCGCTATTAACCATTGTCTAATTTTGGACGTATCTTCAATATATTATTAAGATTTTCTTCTTTTCTATTATTAATTTAATATACCTCTTTATTCTCCTACTAACTACTCTTCTAAGCAGATTTTATAGCATATCCTAGCCCTACCTTTATATATAGAACCCTAACCTCCGCTAACTTATAACTAGTACTAGTCCTACCTAAATAATTTTGCCTATACGTTTTTAAAAGACCAGAAATCCAATAATAGGATTTTAAAGGCTTATAACAAGACACACTACGTTAGATCCAATACCTTTAGTCCTTATAATTAATGCATGCGTACTAAGAGCAGCAGTTATATTAAGGTAAGTTTTTCTATTCTTAATAGATTTCCATTACTAACTTTAAGCTTCAATAGCCTAGGCCTAAGTGGCAACGATTCTTTAATATCCTTAACTACTATATTGCCCGGGCTTTGTCTTATTTTAGCGCCAATACTAAATATCTTAGTCGTATTTAAGACTATACTATAGCCATCTACACCGCCCATAATTCTTAGTAAGCTAGCTAGCAACGCCTAATATAAGAGTAAGGTTAGTATACTAAGGATAAGGTGCGGGATAGGGGTAATAAGAAGAAGGTCGCTGTCTACTATAGGAAGGAGTTCGCGTATACGCGTTAAGTTTTAAAAGAGTATAATATAATATAGTATTAGGTAGGTTACCCTTTAGGTACCTAGCAGATAGGTAACTAACAATTACCGTAGTAAGGTCTCGGTAGTTTTAGACTATACTAGCTAGCTAACATCTCTGTTTATTCTAGGCTTAAGCGTATCTTTATTAACTATAAGCTTACTCCCTAAGAGCTTCATTAGTATTAGTTTGGACCTAATATTAGTATTAAGCGTTTAAGAGTCTCTACTCTAGCTACACCTTATTATCCTGCCCCTATTTTTATACCTACTTATACACCTACTAAGGTATCTAGATCCCATTCTCATCAGATATCACTTAGTGGCCTAATAGATACTAATCCTACTCCTAATAATAGTAAGGCGTAGTGGCTTTTCAGATTAAATATTTATAGTTTAGACTTTTAGGATTCGTTCTTGTACATAGTAGCAATTAAGGACCTTAATTAGGTACTTAAAAAGGCCTTATAAGGCTTTCGGAAAGGGCTTAGAAGCCCTAAAAATAATGTTCCTAGTATAAATTAATAAATAGAAATGCAATTCTAGCAAAATGCCCTATTAACTCTATGCTATATACATAAAAAGGCTAAGGACCCATCCTGCCTTAGGCTATAGCCCTATCCCTATAGTTTCTAAAGCCTATCCGTTCTATATCCAATTTAACCTATTTACTCTTTTTATAAGCTTTCTTTATAGGTCGCGATAACACTATAGTATTAGAGCGCTTTCTGTAACTTATAGATTATAGACCTTAGTCCTAATATTCTTTTAGAATATCTTCGCAATAATTAAGGTAATCCTCTAGTTCCTATATAGAGTCCTTAGTAGGCCAGCCTAGCTATTTAACTTCAAATTAAAGCTTATTCTTAATAGATTTATAGCATAGTATAGCTTTAACCTTATACCACTTGCCTACCACCTTAGGGTATTTAATTAGGCCTAGACGGAAGTTCTTTTCTAATAGTAGTCTATACTATAGCTTTAGTAGGTTTATATAAAACACTAAATATATATAGGCTATAGATAGGGGTAGCTAGAGACGATAGGCTAGCTTACTAATTCGTTCCTTAACTTAAAAGGGACCTAGGTATCTTATATTAAGCTTCTTTAATAGTTAACGGGTTTTAATATTTGTTAAACGTAATAGAACCTTATCGCCTACTCCAAAATGCTTATTCTAGTACTTGCGATTATACCAAAGTCTCTGCTACTCTTAGGCATTTTATAGGCTCTGCTTTATATACTTTTATTACTCCTCCTATTCCTAAAGGTATCCTTATACTCTCTAGTAGATGTCCTTAAACTTCCTAGTAGGATCCTATAACTAATTATACGGCCTTAACCAGTAATCGTCGGGTATACTATTAAACCTAAATAGTCGGACGCTATAGGCAATCTAGATTAGTGCATACTTATACAATATATATTACTTTAAATTATAAGCGTACTCCGTATATAGAAGTAGCTTATACTAGTTGTCTTACTAGTAGTTTAAATATATCTATAGGTAAGACTCCAGTTCCTAGTTCTAGCGTTCCGTTTACCCATCCATCTATAGGTAGAAAGCCGTACTATAATAGTGGTCTATCTTTAAATAGAAGCATAGATCTAACTAGTACTAACTTATAAAGACGCTGCCCCTATTAGTAATAATAGAGTACGGCTAATCTACTTTAAGAAAGCATTTCTCCTTAATTAGGTTGGCGAGCTCTTATATATTAATCGTCTTATTAATGGAAAAGTATTAGACGTACTTTAAAAACCTATGAATAAGTATAAGGACCGAATTATATATTCGTTCTTAGCCATCTTTAGATGGCGGGAGATCCGTAATAAAGTCTATAGCGTAATATCGCCATAGCTTACTAGCAGGGGGAACTAATTTAAGTAGACCCCATAGCTTATGCCTACGGATCTTATATACTTAACACTTCTTACAATAGCTAATGTACTCCTTTGCTTCCTAATTAAGCCTTAGCTAATAGTATTTATATTAAAGTAATTCTACTATCTTTACTTAACCACAATAGCCGCCTAAAGGATTATTATAATTCTTTATAAAAATCTTCTATTATAGATTTGCTTTTTATAGCACCCAAACCTTACCACCTCTACATAGTAAGCCTATTAGGTTTAGTTCCTAATAGTAGCGCCTAATAGCTTCCTTTCCGTTACATTTCCGGTCTACTTCCGTATTAAGAATAGTATAGAAAGCGTCCCTCCATTACACCTTATAGATAAAATCCGTTAACCCTTCAGATGGTTCCTAGGTAAAAGTTATTTTATTCTATACTACTCCAAGTACAAAACTAGATGGTACTATAGATCTTATAACTCTTTAATGCGCGTGCATTAGGAAGGCCGCTATAAAGTTAAAGTCCTTTAGTTATTATAGGGCTCCAAGTTCCAATTACTCTATAGCTTCACTATTAGTTTAAGGGGATAGCTTAGCAATTAGGGATAGTATATTACTAGGTTCTAAGAATATATTAGGGACGTCCTGTCTAGGTATATTTAGACCCTTATTAGTAATGGACCGGGTACTAACTAAAACGTTAGTGGAAACTAATAGGGCTTATACCACCTAAGACTTAGTACATAGAGCTATAGGTACTTAAGTATCCCATACCTGGAGCTTATTCTATAATATAGGGAGTAAGATATCTATTATCTGTTTTCCTTCTCCCGTTTTAAAGCCTTTAGCATAGTTTAGCCGTCATAACGGTCCATTAGCAGGGTTATTTTCCCCTAGCTTATATTTAATCTTAAAATTAAATCGCGTAAGCTCCTCTGCCTATCTAGCTTATTAAGGTATAAGCTCCTTTATAGTTATAAAGTAGCAGAGATTATAGTAATCTAAAAGTACACGAGTGGTATAGCTCGCGTGCTTAAGGTAGTATCGCCACTATTTAAAGCAGTTAACTATAGCTAGCAGTTCCTTATCGTGGGTATAATACCTAACTTTAGGTCCCTAGAATTTTCTACTATAAAATACTACTGGTCTCTAATAGAGTTAGGTAGCATCTAGATGCCTATTAGGTTGCAGTAGGATACTAATAAGGGCAAAATTCAATATATTAGTGATTATTATTAATAGCTAATCTAGGTTAAAATACCGCAGCAATAGAGCTTCTATGAACTTTACGCAAAGTTCCTAAAAGGCCTCCTAAACCTTTCCAGGCCATAACTATAACTTATACTATTTAGTTAGTCCCTTTTTAGTTTTCTTCCTTACTACCTTTAAGCCTTTTACTCCTTAGGTTGGGTCTTAGGAAGCTTCTATAATATAGTTAAATAGGTATTAGGCAACGTCTAAGTAGTTATAGATAAAGCGCCTATAGAAATTGGCAAAGCCTAGGAACACTTAAATATTCTAGTAGCTCTCTAGCTTCAGCCACTCCTAAATTATCTACACCCTTACTAGGTCTATAACTATATCTATAGGCGTTATAATATACCCCAGGAACTTAACCTGCTTAGTATTAAAGACATACTTTAACGCCTTAGCGTAGAGGCCCTAATTATCTAAACGTTCCAGCACTTTGCGGATATATTACTTATATTAATCCTCATCTTCTAAGTAGATCAAGATATTATCTAAATAGATAACGTATATACGGTTAACTAGTCCCCCTAAGGCTCTATAAATATATAATTAGAATATTATAGGCGCATTAGCTAGCCTAAAAGGTATTACCAGATACTTAAAGTAGCCATATTAAGTCTTAAAAGCGGTCTTCTACTTATCCCCTTTTTTAATACGGAGCCTATAATAGGCGTCTTATAGATCCAACTTTGTAAAAATCTTCGCCCTAAATAGTTAATCCAGCATTTCACTAACTAGTAGTAGTAGGTAACGGTTCTTAATTATAATCTTATTAAGACCGCGATAGTCTATATATAGCCTTATAGTTCTATCTAGTTTTAGAATAAAGAGAATTAGCGCGCCTAACGGCGACTTACTAGGCCGTATCCATCTCTTTTCCAGTAAGCTATTAAGGTACTCCTATAGAATCTTAAGCTCTTTACGCGAGAGGTTATAGATAAAAAGGTTTAGTAGTTACCTACCTTCTTCTAGATTAATTATATAATTATACTCCAAGTTCTACGGTAGGACTTTAGCTCTTCTACCTAAAAATACCCTTAGTAAGTCCCTTAGGCCTACTAGAATATTTAACAAATTAAGGTTATATTTATCCTCTATATTATTATTAGGTAGATCCTGGAGCTCCCTTAGGATACTTACAGGCAGCGTTATGCGCTATAGTAGTTACTTATATATAGTTGCCACTATATATTAAACCGTTTTATACGGTAGCTAATAAAGGGTAGGAAACTCCTTAATATAGCGTTTAAGGTACTATAGTATACTCTCTATATATTACTTAAGCCAGAGTAACCTATAGCGGTTAAAGTATCTTATAAAATCCTTAAGATCGCCACCTCCCTATAATGTCTCCACAACCTATCTAGTAGTTCCCCATAGGGTCTCTATTATAAAGGGGCTATTACCTATACTAGGCTTTATACCTATCTTATTATTAAACAGGGGTTAGATCTAATACTCCTTTAGGTATAAAGCGTACACTATTTCGCCTGGGGCTATATTCTCTAAAATGTTCTTTAGGCTTATTAGTAATATACGCCCTTCTAAATCTTTATTATTTCACTATTTAAAGGCTCCAGTCTTAAAGTATATCTTAGGATCTACTTCCGCAAGCCAAGGGTATCTAAGGATAAGGTTATAACCTATAAAGTTAGCCACCTAAAAGGGTTACAGGCCAACTACCTTAGTGCGGTTATATATATCGGCTACTAATACTATAAGCTTATAGGCACTATATAGCTTAATCCAATACTTATTTAGGAAGCCTATAATAGGTTTCCGCCACCTTTATAATAGGATAAGTTTATACTCTTTTACTAAATTATATTATATAAGATTAATTTCAGCACCGCTATTATATAGTGCTTAGAAATATTATACCTTACCCATAAAGAGTATTATTTCTAGCTTAATAGTAATATAAAGAGTCTCTCCTTCTATATCTTGCCCTAATTATAGCTAGAAAAGGTCCGCAACTAGGGCTTTTCTTTTTTTAAATTATTAGTGCGGTTATTACCCTACTTATTTTTCCAATAAAATCTACCTTTAGAGTTTTCTCTTAACTTCTTAAAGTATTCCTATAAAGGTGCCAGATAGGTATTAGGTTAACCCTAAAAGTCTTTCCCGTTATTTAAGGTTCCTAACTTTAACCCTTCTAAAGTTCTCTTTAAGAACAGCTCCTTTAAAGGTTGGGTTTGCCCTATATTACTACTAGAGTACCTATACTTTTAGTAACCCCCTAGCTTTCTACTAGAAGAGGTCTAGTTCCTTACCATATCTTTAGCGTTTAAAACTACTTATTTAAAATCCATATATATAGTAATCCGCGATAGGGCTCCTACGTGTAACGGAACCTTGTAGCAAGTACTACGATGGGTCCTGTTATTGGGCTAGGTGTATAGGTGATACATAAAGTCAACAACGTAATAACAACTAGTGGAGTGGTTGCCTAACAGATTAACTCCAATTGTATTCTAAGAATTACTACAAGGAAGGAACTATCTAGGTAGGGACTAAGGGTCCTTAAATACACAACCGTACTCCTATAAAATCCTTCTTATACATAATATACGTGAGGTACATAAGGTATATACGTTCCGTTCGTTCTCCACGTTCCTTACGTAGCACGTTATATAACTTGCTTACCATTCCTCATTATATAGTTCTATTGGCTCCATACTAGACCGTGCTTATATTAACTAACTAGCTTCTTCTAACTCCTCTCTAAGTAGTTGTAATATTGTACTTAAAGCGTCCATAACACTATCTCCCTCCTCCTTATCTTTGTCCTTAAAGATTCCTAACATCTCTAAGTCATTTACTAGAGGTATAATATCCGTCTAATTAATTTGGTTAATATTATTACTTATAATACCTAAAGCCTCTTCTTCTTTATACGCGCAATGACGCGCCCGCACTATTACTGCAATACTATCACTAGGTAAAATTATGCCATCTCCGTATTCTTATTGTGCGAAAGAGGGGTTAGTTTACATTACGCTAGCGAGTCCTTCGTCTTAGCAACCCTCCTCTTATTTAGAGTGTACTGAAGTAAATATTTATTTGTCCTGCGACGTTCGCTCTTCTACTAACGCTAAGTATGCGCGTCCTATAACTTTTAATAGTCTTTAAGTTCCCTAAGTAATTTGCCATAGGGTCTTATATTTAATCTGCCGCTACTTATCTAGATAGTAAGCTAACTTAAACCCTTACTAAGTTGGAACGTTCTTGGGATATAGAGCAGAAGGCTCTAGAGGCCCATATTACTGCGTCTGCTCGTCTCCTCCATCTTAAGAAAGTTTATAAGAAGGTTTATTCTAAGGAGTGGAAGCTTATGGAATAAAATCTGTAGGAACTTAGTAATAAAAAAATGGATCCTCTTCTAATAGCGAAGGAAACAACTCTAAGTAGTTCGGCAATTGCTCTTCCTAGGTCCCCTTTAGGTGACTTATTCTTTAGTAATCCTTCTTTAATATTACCTAACCTATTCTCTTCCGATACTTCTATACCTTTCCTATAGCGTTCTTTAAATTCTCTAGTAGTTTCTAGGTAGTCTTATTATAGCCTATCTACTTAACCTTATACTATATTTTATCGTTAACGTCCTTATAACTAACAATCTTTAAAACTTGCTATTT
>Ga0307515_10010374_pt1 | contig 17851 bp, 12 predicted proteins | sample 17_EM_MG_FD_194513 | JGI IMG/M metagenome (GOLD analysis project Ga0307515, IMG submission 194513) | Populus trichocarpa ectomycorrhiza microbial communities from riparian zone in the Pacific Northwest, United States - 17_EM | ecosystem: Host-associated > Plants > Roots > Unclassified | place... | reverse complement strand
CTCCCTACACGATCGACCGCCATCAGCCAGCTCTCCATGAGAGCTCAAAGGTAAAGTCACATTGTCACATTCCCACGGTTGCGAGTTAACTAACTGATGAATAGAGTCTCATCACCCGGTGCGCCGTGCATTGACCGCCTCGAAGTACTCGTCCAATCTCGCTCGATCACGGCCTCCAAGTGTGTCGCCAAACTCGCTCGATTACGGCCTGCAAGTTCGCACGAGCATGGCCTCCAAGTGCATCTCCAATCTCGCTCGATCACGGCCTCCAAGTGCATCTCCAAACTCGCTCTATCACGGCCTCGAAGTACATCTCTGAGTTCACTCGCTCTCAACCTCCAAGTGCATCTCTGAGTTCAATCAATCTCGGTCTCCAATTGCATCTCCAAACTCGCTCGATCACGGCCTCGGTGTGTATCTCTGAGTTCTCTCGATCGTCATCTTCAGGCGCACCTCGAATTGCTGACAATCACCGCGTGCTGCCAGTCCAGATATACCGTGTGTAGATAGGTAGCTATATAGATACATTGATACATAGATTAGAATACAAACTGAATGCATAAGTTTTTGAAAATGGTTGAACGATAAGTAGTAGCTATGATTTAACATTGCCAGGCGTTGTGTAAACGGCTTGAGCATAACTGCAGCCCCTGCGAAGAGTGTAACACACGTGTCCTTCTGATGGTGCGTAAACCTCACAACAAAGTAACGGAGTACGTATGGAACGGGACACGTCGCCTGGGCGACGGGTAGTGTGTAATTCTCCGTCAGAGGGTACGAGGTTCCGTCAGAGCCGTCAGAGCCGTCCGGAACACCGGGGTGTTTCTGACGGAAACTAGAGTTGTTGCTGATGATCGTGGAAACACTAAAACAGTGGCAACACTACCTGGAGGGCGCCAATCACAAGGTTTTGATTCAGTGCGACCACAAGAATCTCGAATACTTCCAGACATCCAAAGTACTCTCCAGAAGACAAGCCAGGTGGTCGGAAGTTCTTTCGGCTTACGACTTTGTCATCGAGCACCTGGAAGGCAGCAAGAACCTGGCCGATGGCCCATCCAGACGGCCCGACTACGAGATCGGCTATGAAAGGCCTGTGGCACGACTATTGGCAACCGTCTCAGTGGAACCATACGACGATCTCATGCCAGCAATCATCGCGACCCAGGCTTCCGACCCTTTGGCTGTGGACGTCTCGGCGAAGCTGGTCGACCGACCAATGATACAAGGCACCTATACCGCCAAAGAGGAGAGCCAATGGAAAGTCGTCGCGGGAGTCTTGACTTAGGAGGGGAGGATATACGTTCCAGCGGTCAATTCTCTACGCGGAAAAGCGATAAGTCTATTCCATGACAACCCTGAGTCCGGTCATTTTTGGAGCTCTTAAGACTACTGAGCTGGTATCTAGGGATTTCTACTGGCCAGTAATGGACTCGCGTGTACGTAACTATGTCAGCGGCTGTGAAGTATGCCACCGAATCAAAGCACAGCGGCACGCCAGGCACGGGATCAACATGCCCTTGGAGACACCATCACGGCCATGGGAAGGCGTCACGATGGACTTCGTCACCGACTTCCCAGAGTCAACGGCATCGGGCTACACCGGGATTCTCGTTATCCTGGACCGACTGACAAAGAAGGCAATCTACTTAGCGTGCCGGAAGGATATCGACTTGCCGGAATTGGCCCGGCTCTTCTTTGAACACGTCATCTGCAAGCGTGGCTTCCTGGACAACATAGTCACAGATCGCGGCACCCAATTCACAAGCCGATTCTGGACGCGGGTATGTTCTCACTTGAGTACTGACCATCGGCTCTCAACAGCCTTCCATCCACAGACGGACGGGCAGACGGAGCGTCAAAACCAGACGATGGAGCAGTACCTCCGGGCTTTCTGCAACCACAAGCAGGACAATTGGGTCGAACTCTTGCCGCTAGCCGAATTCGCTTACACTAACGCGATACACATGTCGACGAGGATGACTCCATTCTGGGCGAATTACCACTACCATCCGGTGATGCAGTTTAAGGCCCCAAAGCAACCATCTATCCTGAATTCGGAAATCCAAGCAGACTCTTTCGCAGCTGGCTTGGAGGAGACTCACCAAACCCTCCGTAAGAATTTGCAGGAGGCTCAGGCCAATCAGACGAAATACGCCGGCGGCAAAGAGGTTGTTTTCGAGGTTGGAGATAAGGTATGGCTTTCAACGCGGCACTTCCGGACGACAAGACCGTCAAAGAAGTTGGATTACAAACGGACAGGACCGTACACGGTAAGTAAGGTCATCAATAAGAATGCTAACAAATCAGACCTTCCGTATACGATCCTGAAGCACAACGTTTTCCACGTCTCTTTGCTCGACCGCTATACACCTCCTACCGCCGGCCAGCCCCCATCTGAACCGCAGCTGACGGTCGTCGACGACTCTGACGAATGGGAAGTCGACCGGATCCTCGACTCTAAGTGGCGCTACCAGAAGCTCCATTATCTCGTACAATGGGCGGGTTACAGTTACATACGGACTAGCTGGGAACCTGCGGAGAATCTCGGGAATGCGCAGGAATTAGTTGATGAGTTTCACTGAGAGCATCCGAGGAAGCCTCGACGATGATTGGACTTGGAGGAGTGGGATTCGACGTTTTCTAGGCGGTTTTACTTTTCTTATGGATCTCGGGCCTGTATAAATGGCGTCGGCACGGGTTTTTACCACCTACCACTGGAGGTGGAGTTTCCCCGTGCACCGAATCCGCCGTGAGGCTGCTCATAGAGCACTAATCGGTTGTGGGACTTATTAAGTCGTGCGGAGGCGTACGCAGTGGTTTTGTTTCTGTTTGAATGAGGTTTCTCTTGTTTATATACGTATGTGGCAGCCCAGGGGGTCTTCTCCTAAAGGGGGGGATCATGTTATGGCAGTCATGATTAGGTTCTCGGCAATGGCACGGACGTGTCCAGGGCCGGGTAACTGCAACCTTATATAGACGACTCGCGATCTCTCTGAGATCGCCAGCGATAATCTTACTTATCAACTACTCTATTATATTACCACAACCACGTGTGCAACCGTATCATCTCATATACTCTCTTACGCAGCCATATACGGATATATGGCCTTACACACTATTGCTATTGGCGATACCTCGTAGAGTTACGAGCCTATCTGAAGCCAATTATCCACAATTCGGTTCGTGTCACCAAGAGCCTTTGAGAGTGGCCTCTCATATACCCACTGGGTACGTATCGGTTTACTGATTGCGGCAATCACCAGAACCCTTAATTTGACTACGCTTTACTGGAGCCAAATATACAGTATTCTGTAACTGAGTTGATTTGCCGTATATTGAACCGAGAGTATCCCGCGCCACTCAGGACATATGAATCCTAGGTCCCACTTCCCCAGACCAAGAAAGTGTAGTCGAAATAAATGTGGATTCGTATAAGTCCATTCGGTCGACTGAGCTACAATATATGGATGATTGGTTATCGACTTATCTCCTATGTGACGCTGCCTATCTCGAGATGTCATAGTGTTCCAATATTGACGACATCTCATCTCATAAGAAATGAACCACTGGAGCATGAGAGAATAGTCGTTTGTTCAGCGACTAGGAATAAGGTTTCCAGCCGATAGGGAATGAGCATTGACAATAAGGACCCTACGACCAATACCGATCTAAAGATGATACACTTCTTACCTGTGCTCGGCTTGATCGCTGTTGTTGATCAATTGGTACGAAGGTAGGATAACGGGAATATAACCAATAGGTGATCACATCCAGAAGGTTGATCAAATTATGAACGCCGAGTAATAATTGATGATTTCGGATTGAATATCCACAGTTGAATCAATGAGTGATCCTGTATGATCCCGGATGAATACCTGTAAAACCAATGGCGTAACAGGGGCAAATCTGGCTGAGGTGATTTTGTAAGTGCTTCGTCATTATGGGGTTGATGAGCATATTGCATATTTGTGTTGCAGACAACTCTAGCAATGATGATACATTATTCAAGGCCCTTGGTATAGATTTGATATTCAGTAATGATCTCTATGATGCATCGCAGCGGCGGCTACAATGTGTGGGTCATGTTGTCAATCTCATTGTCCTGACATTTATGGTTTGCCGAAGTTGATCGGGCCTTGCTGCTGGACAGGATTGTGGTCACCAGTGATACGATGGCTCAATGGCAGCGGATCGGACTTTAGGGCAAACCTCATAACATCACAATCTACTCGCTAGATATACCACAATGACATCAGGAATTCGAGAGACTTGTGGGGATAACATTTCTTCACCAACATAATGCCACTTGTTGGAATTCGGGCTAGATCATGATCAAGAGTATGTTACTCTATCATGTTGCAATGGATGTCTTCTGTACACACCACTCAGATCTTCAGGATGACCGTTCGGATCCAGAGGAGTCAGAGCAGCGTTCGGCTGCTATTGCAATACTAGAACCATTTCAGTCTGCAACTCTGTGAATGGAAAGTTTCTTCGCGGACATACCTAATATTCTGGTTGAACTGGACTTTCTCCAATCTATGCTCACTGCTGTACTTCGGAAGTACCAGCCAAATCCCCATTTCCATATGCAACGAGCTGCTGCAGATGCTGTGTTATGACTAGATAAGTATCGGGAAGCCGATAATACAATAACCAGGTGTATAGCATCGATAGTACTGCACCCAGCGTATCAACGGGAATAGTTTGAAGTAGCTGTAAAGGAACTGGAATGGACCAACAAAGAGCTAAATGATGCCAAAATCCATGTACAAGGCCTTTGGCTGATGCAGTACAATGTATTAACCCACAGCGGAGAAGGAGAATGTCCACCTGATATTCCGTGTTCTAGTCGATTCACGGAGGTGGTCCCTCCGCGGAGTACCTCGTCAGTTCACGGAGGCCCTCATTCCTTGAACGAACTGTCCATTGAGGAAGTCCGTACCCCTCCTCTGTGAACTGACTAGTTCATTCGCGTAGTCAATGAAAATCTATACATAATCTATGCATCATCGGGATCCCTACAATTGGATGCCTCTTGGACGTCCAGATGCAACTACAATTAAGCTGTGCTCCATGTCATCGTTTGAAACCAGCTCATCTTTCTCATATCCCTCCTCATTCCCCTCCTCCTCATAGCTCTCCTCCTCTTCCTATTCCGCATCATCCCCAGTGACCCCTTCCTCCTTGGGAACCTCCTCATCCTCAGTATCCAGGTCTGCCAAATCACTGCTCCCATTAGTGTTGAGTAGGGATTTGGCCCGGTGGCTTCCTTAGTGTCCGATGCTGGTGGACACGGGTATGAGGCCGGTGGCTTGCCACCACCATCGGCCTTGCCTGCCCCCACCAACCTCGTCTGACCCCACCTGCCTCGCCTGCCACCATCTGCCTCGCTTGCCCCCATCTACCTCGCCTGCCCCCATGCTGAGGAGGAGGGCTCGTCACTAGTACTCGGCTTTGGGCTCCGGCTTTGGCAGTCGGCATTGAGTTTTCCTTCTCTCTCTTTCGTATATAAGTCTAGAGGTATCCCTCTATTTGGATCGATGGATAATTGAGTTTCTTCATTCTTTCACTTTTGCTGTCAACAATTAGCAGTATCCTCTGCAGACAGGAGACCAGTATCTATGCAAGCATCTCCTTGTGTATTGGCTCGACGGCGTTTTAGATTGTGACTTGGCTCTGGTGGGGCTGATCTTGTGTTTTGATCGAGATTGAAAGTACCTGATGGCGCCGCTGAAGGTCCAGACTATATGCACTGCGCACCACCATGTCGGGACATGGCAATGAAGTGTGCACTCGGCGTTTGTTTTGAAACGCTTGAAACAAACAGTCGTGCAGTTGCCTTTATACCTACAACGTACTTGGATGAACTCAGCAGGGGACTGAAGACGAGCAGTTTCCAGATGAGTAAGTTCTCAATGGCTGTCCTTTTTGTATGGCAGAATTCGATGTGGGATGGTAGATGTAAGGCTGTCAATATTGTTGTTGTTTAATCATACTGTATTCACTCTTACTAGAGCATAACAGAACCTAATGACCCACTCCACCTCTGGGCGAGTCGGCTAGCGGGCGGAGCTCCCCCCCCACTACCTATCGTCACCAGACTGTCGATATTTTGTGTGCGATCGAGTCCGTGGAACGTACTCATTTGCGCTGTGAAGGATGTACTCAATTGCGCTGCACTGAACGTACACGACTGATGAATGTACCCAATTGCGCTGTTCTGAACGCCTGCGGTTGATGAATGTACTCAATTGCGCTACGCTGAATGTACACAGTTGCGCTGGGTGAATTCAGTAGGATAGAGCGAGCTGAGTGTACGTACATGCCAGTGCATGCACATACAAACGTGCAGTGCAGAGTGTGTGAAATGTTTGCCTGACTCCACGCACAAACTAGTCAGTTCACGGAGGTGGGGTACGGACTCCATGAATGGACGGTTCATTCACGGAAGGTGGGCCTCCGTGAACTGACTAGGTACTCCGCGGAGGATGCGCCTCCGTGAATGGAACAGATCATTCCTCACCCTCCTACTACTCCCTTTACAACCCGGAGAGCCCAGTGTCCGCGTGAACTGGTTCGCATTTGATTGATTTTGGTTTCATGAGTACCGCTAACAATCAATTATATCGCTGATGAATATGATTGATTTGTTGCGTCTCCCTCAGACCGTTTGATTTCAAATCCTATCACCTTCTGGATCTCACAACGGTCAATCTATACACAGTTGTCCAACATGGCCATCGATATTCACTCTATACCCATAATGTCTGCAGGAGTCAACAGATTATTCTCCCAGTGGAAGATTATGTTCACAGACCGGCGCAACAGTCTGCACATTGATGGCCCTGAAGCAGTAGAGTGTATGGAGTCCAGGGAGAGGTTAAGTATTGGATTTCCGGAGGTTGTTGTAAACATGCAGCAGACTCTGGAGATCTGCAAAGCGAGGATAAGTTCGAAATGGATTTGGATGAAGGTGGAATGTTAGATTTCGATGAGATAGAGCTAGTGCAATAGAACATGTCGCTAGTGCAACAGAATGTCGCTTTGGGACTGGTCCAGACTGGAACAGTCCAGTCCGAGACTGCCAGTCTGTGGTCCAGTCCAATCCCACGTGTCTAGTGGGCCGGACGATATTGAGCCCTACCCCAGACCGGGTCCATCCGATCTGGTGATAACACTGCACATTGGGATGTATCAGGCTGTAATACTAACTGACTCACTGAAGGAAGCAACCTACGGGCACCACACCTTCGTAACCTATGACACACATACCCAGTGCCCGACAACTGCACCCGCTATCCCCATCAGCATCCTCACGATACAAGCTCACCCTGGGTGGAGTAATCCCTGCCGCACACCGGGGTACCCTTAATTTGGGTCTTAGTTGAACCTCAAAGCTTATTTCAAGAGCTGCAAGAAGTTGACATTGATGATGCATAACATTGATAATCCCCTGGATCGTAACCGTTGCTGGGCCATACAGGCCGCATACGCAACCACCTCACCACACAACCAAAAATGGTCATCAGCGGCAGTCCATTTTATCAGGTCTTCTGTAGTAGCAAATGAAACTTTCGGTGAAAGCGAATTGTAAATTATATGTGATGTGACTTTGTAAATCTTAATGCCCCACCAAAATTCGCTCTCTGAACTTGCAACCCACCCCATGTCTATGCACCACCACCCACCATTCTCCTTCACGGGTGATTGAATTCCACAAAACGATGCCTTTCATTATTGCGACACCACAGTTACTTGCATTCTGAACATGCTTAGCAAAGTTTGGGTGGAGATTTGGTATTTCTTGCTGGGCTTTCCTGCTGGTAAAGCCACCATCCCAGCTACTTTCCCTTCAGAAGGTGTACTGAAAATTGCCCATGACTCCAGCTCTGGCTGAGGGGTAAAGATATGCCCTCTTTGATATTTGACAAAGTGGGGTTTAGCCTTGTTCACTATGAGAGCTGTGCGATGGGTATTGGTATCCCCCCTCTGAGCCTCAACTCTTAGGTACATTTCAGATGGAATGCCTTGCATGTAATGATATTAGGACTTCAGAGCATGTCCTTAGCACTAAGCTTGAAGGATACTTTGGGGTGTGATGGGCAGAGTTGTCTATCTGGGCTGCACAGTGACGTTTTCGAGTTTTTGGGGAGCTGATCTGGAGACAACCCTCCCAACAAAAACCGCGCTTTTTATCGGCATCTCATTCCTATACAGTCCTTAATTTTTGCCAAAATGCTCCCAAGACATATGAAAGTAAGTTTATAATGCTCCCAGGCCACCCCTACAGAGTTGTGGTTGCATCGCTAAATATTTTCAGCTGGGGAGTCGGTTGCCATGCCCAAACGGGCCGGGAATGCCAAAGTTACGATCCAAGGGATACCGTTGTGTGCAGGATGCAGATAGAAGTGTTGGGTGGTGCGGTCGGCGAAGCCGTCCGTGATCGATGCGTTCCGACTGCATTTGTTGACATCAAGAATCTAGGGCTTCTGGTTGTACCATAGGATGCAGGGGGATTGTGTTATGTATGGGCACTGATATGCTCACAGGCTGGGCTCGGTGGCATGTGGACATGGCATACGAGTGGATATTAATATCGTGATTGCTGAAGCACGGAGAGACAGCAAACGCAATAATTTACCCGCAAACAGTATGTACATCCCAAACCCCCCAATCTCCCTATGCCGCATTAATAACCTCCAACGGCACATCGTCAATCCGAAAGCAACCCTCATACAGCCTCCCTCGCGCAAGCCTCACACGCTCGCCTGTTGAGATCAATCGAGTACGAATAGAGATATTGAATTGACTATCGTACAAAAGTGATTGTCTAAAGAGCAAAGAGAGAGAGAAAGACAGGCAAATATATGGGAAAGGAAAGAGCATGCTCGGCGAAGCCGAGTATCACATCCGGAGACCAATGCCGGGCATCACTGCCGGGGCTAGCCCTACTCCTCGGCATGGGGGCCGCAAGCCACTGGCCTCATGCCCGCAGCCTTAGGCCGTCGGGGGCTGTAAGCCCCCATACGCCACAAAAGCCATCGGGCCAAATCCCGTGCCAACATCGCCGACCTCCTCCCACGCCTCCGTGGTTATCGCATTCGCCTCATCCCACCCGCCCCTTGCTTCTCCTCGCACCTTGTCTGCCACCTTCGCAGCCTTTACCGCCTTCTCCAGTGCCCCCCTGCCACCTCGCGACTCTTATACCGCTAAGACGTCGACCCCCTGCCCTGCGCGTCTTCTCCGTATAGAAGGTATCGAGAGAGTTGAGAAACCCCGCAAGCAGGATCGAGTAGATGTATTCGCATGCGGGGAGGAGAACTCGCACGTAGTCGGCACGGCTGGACTGGAACGGTAGGGTGCTGTATTGTAGCAGTTCACAGCCGCTAGGAGAGGGAAGCGCGCCGCGGAGGACGTTGAGTTGAACAGCGCCCCCGGGGGAGACCGTGCGGCGGAAGCAGAAGAACATCCATAACGCGCCGTCGCTGAGGATGCCGTACACGGGCAGGTTGTAGTCTTTTTGGAAGTTGTCGTAGTCGCAGGCATCGCTCTCGGCCAGAACCTATTAGTGGGATGTGAGTCGGGATAGTAGAGTGGGGGGAGGGGGGTGGAGCACACCTGAACAATTGCATCTATCTTCTCGTTTGAGTCGCCTACAAACCTTTTCGGCTCGGTGAACAGGACGGTGAGGTTGCCGAATGTACGGAACCCAGGCTTCCCAACCGTCCGTCTCGTCCGGGCAGAGCCTTGCCCGACCCTAGATTACAACTTTCCGGGCTGACAATTCCTACCCGCTTTTGCCCTAGGGCTTCCAGTATCTGGACTGCAACCCTGTAGGGCCGTACAGTCTACCCACCCGACGCTTATGGCTGAAAGGTAGTGGGGTGATGAGAAAAAACAAGGTACTTATCCTATCAACTCTGTGAAGGGGATCAACAGTGTAGAACATACGGATCAACAATGTGGGAGCCCCTGTATTGGGGGTGGCAGCGCACACGGTAAGCTCAGCCTAGTTGCCAACCTGGTTGTCGGGGTTGCCACCGGAATTGTACACATCCGCCAACAGTAACCTCCGCAGGGGACCTACAGTCGCCCTGAGCGGGCCCTAGTAATTCTATCCTCAGCCCCGGACGCCCCGGGTCAAACAAACTGTTTACCCAGCCTGGACGGCGGTGCGGGGTCCCCAAAGATTTCAGTCTGGACGGACGGTTCCGAACCCTACACAGAACTGGTATTCAATGCGCCCATGTGTCGTAATGTGACCACCTTGCATTCCCTCGGGGGTATTCCGGATCGGCATGCTGAACTTCGCAACATTCCACAACGGCGCCAAGAAGCGCGACCTCACGTCCCCACTCCCATATAGCTCGAGTGGACCATACACCTGCACCATCTGATTGACGTCTTCACAATACGCTGAAACACCTCTGTTGGCAGTCGCGGGTCACCTCGAACCGCTTAGCGTCCCACATCTGCGAGTGCGGGTCAAGGTTGAACAACGCAGCTATGTCGCTGTATTTTGCCTTCGAGAAGGACACGTTGAGTAGCTCGTCGCTCAGTGCGTGGCGAAGGTCGTCGAACGAGAATTGGTACTAATGCATGACGGAGATTACGGCGGCTTCTGCAGATTTGTATGAGTGGGATGCTCGGCGGAGGAGAACATGCAGTTGCGCCCGGGTGACAGGGGTTAGGGTGCTGGCATCGCAGGAGCTGGAGCTGGGGGTTGGTAGTCGGTGGGTCGGTCGTGGGTGGATCTAGATCCATAGCTTGCGGTGAGGTGGTTGCGCCGGTGGCGCGCCTTGAGCGTGTCTCTAGTTTTGTGTTGGTGCGGTTGGTTGAGTGTGAAGAGGCAGTGGCGCGGGTGGCGCGCCTGGAGCGGGTTTCTGGCATTGAGTAGGTGTGGGTGGCTGAGTGTGAGAAAATGAGAGTTGGTGCGACACCAGTTAATGTTCCCCGTAAGTAGTCTGTCAGCCGTGAAGTGCAACCCCCAAACCTGAAAAGCGTCATGCCAAAAATCATTATAGACGACACGATTATAAGTCATTTGCACTAATGCTGAACCTGGTCTCATGCAAATCTTTTAGCCAGTAACTGCCCTTGCGTATCGTGCGAAGTCATTTTACAGAGGTACTTTACTCTGTATTTCAAGTGTCAAGTCAGACATTGTCTGATCAAATCCATCAGCTTTAGTCCAATCACAAGCTTTTCTATACTTGGGTCTGGGAGTGCAGGATCCGGCGCCCCTGTTCTGACAGGTAACCACACAATACGGTAACATTGTGTCGCCAGATGCAGTTTTAGGTGAAGTGCGATCTCAATAATGGTACAAATGGTAAAGCTGGGGAGTGCACTGACTTCCATCTTGGTCTCACAGCAAAATTTAATACCTGAAAAGGAGCGTTCGATCCTTACTCCCAGACCCGAGTATATGTAATGTGTATAATTGTGCGAACTTTTACCTCCACGTCTCAGATTGATGATATCTCTAATACTCGGTGCATTTTTCAAAACAATTCATTATTGAAGATTTTGAACGATTTTTTGGACTAATCTAAAGCAGCACAATGAATATCGCGGATACTGGAACTTGAAGACTTGAAAATAAAAGTATGCATTATTATGCACATGATGCAATCAGGCCCAAAGTCATGGCCTTAATGATTCCAAAGTTGGGTGAAATGCGGCGGTGGGAGCGTGGCTGATGTGGGAGCGTTCGGTATATATGACGTGGTGGCAATTAGCGGGCAAATACTCGAAAATTCCTTAGTTTTACATATTGCTCGTAGCTAAAGACAGTTAGTTGTATTCAGAAGAGAGCTAGTCTCGGCTCACATGTACATATCCGCGGGAGAAACTATGACCATCTAGAGTACAGAAGTAGTCACGCACAGACATATCTAACTAAATACATATATGCAACATTACCAGACCAGGGAGCTATTCTCCTTCGACGATTGGACTAGTCTCGGTCAAGGCCGCACCATGTCTGGGTCATCAGTCCACACTTGATCATCTCCTAGGATCGGACTACTTTGGCAGGGGATGACTATTTCAGGTAAGGCTCACGTGAGGCCGCTAGACGTCTATTAGCTTCACGTGAGGGTGACTGAAATATCATGTTGATGTGAGGATATTTGTTAGCTCATGGTAACCTCTCAAACTTATGATTATCCTGCCACTGTCACCCACACAAATCATTCAGACAGATTTGACACCATTGCAGTGGACTACAATAGTGAGAGTTGAAACACACTATCCTCAGTTGAGATTCTCATGCCACAGTAACTAGTCAGGCAGGAGATTTTAAGTATTCTCACAATTAGCATTTTGGAGATTCTTGTGCAATGCTACAAAAACTAAAAACTCTTTAACTTCACAGCCAAATAAAACATTACTAGCAGGTATTATGTGATGGGGTTGTCACTTCTGGGTGTTACTTTTAGCTCTACAATTATTTCCTGCTGCACCTGTGATTTTGGATGTGTAGATGTACGTGGGGTGGTGGCAGTGGCAGCAGAATGGTGGTGATGGTGGTGGTGATTGTGCACGTGGTGATGGTGATGATGGTTGTCAAGGACTTATAGGCTACGGTGAAGGTGTGTGCTGTTGAGATCAATCGAGTACGAATAGAGATATTGAATTGACTATCGTACAAAAGTGATTGTCTAAAGAGCAAAGAGAAAGAAACACAGGCAAATATATATAGGAAAGAAGAGGGCATACTCGGCGAAGCCGATTATCACATCCGGAGACTGATGCCGAGCATCACTGCCGGGGCTAGACCTACTCTTCAGCATGGGGGCTGGTGGCAGCCCATGGGGGCCGCAAGCCACCGGCCTCATGCCCGCAACCTTAGGCCGAACGCCACAAAAGCCATCGGGCCAAATCCCGTGCCAACATGTGCTGCTGTGTATCTACTCATTCCCCGCCTGGCGCTTGAAGCGCGGCTGTGGGTGCGGCTGTGAGTGCGGCCGCGGCTACCAAAATCCTGTCAGGGTTCTAATGTGAGCCTGGCAGGCATGACAGACCTCCAGGAGTGCCATGGTTGCAGCTGGCTGCAACCGCTGCAAATCTATCTGCTATCAACTATCATTGAGTATGCAAAATCAAATCAAGGTGAATGGAAGATCAACCTCATATGCGCCTCATATGAGCCTTATACGAAACGGAGTTCACCAGCTAAAGTGACCAGACCGGCTAAGTCTAGATCGTTGCCATTACTGCTGATTGAAGTTGAGCCGCGCGCCGTACGCCAAGATAACGAGCCTCGGTAGTGGCTGCATAAATGGGCAAACACTGTGCGCTAATATTATATGGCTGAGCCTGTCACGCCTTGTAGTGTTCGATCCGGTGCACGGGGAAACTCCTTCTCCATATACAGTACTAGGTATGGTGGCGGCTTCGCCGCCCCCTTCGGTAAAAAAGAATCCTAAACCCCAAAACACATGAAATCCAGCCAGCCGAGAGCCAGGCCGTACAGCCAGCCAAGAGCTAGCCCGTGCAGATTGCGTCCAGCCAGCTGAGAGCCAGCCTGTGCAGATCGCATCCAGCTAGCCAAGAACCATCTCAGAGTGAGTATGTCAGCGTTGTCTAGATCGTCTCCAGCTGGCCCAAAGTCTGCCCGTCCAAATCATATTCAGTTGACCAAGGTCAGCCCGTCCATATTATATTAAGTTGACCAAGAGCCAGCCTATCTTGACCATGTCCAGCCAGCAGAGAGCTAGCCCGTCCACCCGTCTCGATCGTCTCCAGATATTCGAGAGCCAGCCCGTCCAGATCACGTCCAGATCACGTCCTGCCAGCCGAATCCGTCCAAATTGTATCCAGCCAGTAGAGAGCAAGCCGGTCTCGATCGGCTCCAGACATTCGACAGCCAGCCTGTCCAGATCGCGTCCAACTACCGGCAAGCCCGTCCAGATCATATCTAGCCAGCCGGGAGCCAGCCCGTCCAGATCGCATCCAGCCAACGCTTCTAGATTGTTTCCAGCAAGTTGAGAGCCAGCCCACCCAGATTGCGTCTAGCCAGCTCAGATTGCTAACCAATAGCTGTTGTGAGAGCCACTCAAGCAAAGTGCCACAGTTCACTAATCATGACTGAAAAAGACTATCTGCCAACCAATGAGCATTCTGTAATTTGCCACTGTAAGATGGTACGTACCACCATCAACCAATGAGAATGCTTCATGCCGACAAACCATGTCTATATATTATAGATGAATAAAACAAAAACTCCTTCTCCAGTGGTAAGCGGTAAAACCTGTGCCGACCCCAATTCTACTGGGGCCGGTATCCCCTAGTTTTGGTAGCTAAAGCTCAACAGGTGCGCCCTAAGTTTGGGCGCGAGAAAAGAGAGATCGCGGAATGTTTCGCGGGATTGTTCGGATGCAGGGGGACAAACCCACTCCATACGGCAAACCTTATTTACCTTATTTCAACTGCAGAATAGTGCGGCGCTAATAAATGCTTGGTTGGGCATCAAGGAGCAAGTGATAGCAAAGACCGTGGTAGCTTGAGTACTCGCCGGATACAACCTGACCGCTCGCCCCGTCACACCAGAACCAAACCCAACTCAAACATACTCCGGCCTAGGAGTACAGGATCGGATGCTCCTTTGTGGTATTATATTTGGTTGTGAGACTAGGGTGTCAGGAGTGGAGAAAGCCGAGGTGGACGTCAGTGCACTTTACCAGAAACTACATCTGGTACACTCAATTTTACCGTTTTTGTGTGGTTGTTTACCAGAATGGGGGCGGCCGATCCTTTACTCCCATATCCCGTACTTTGAACGCAGTATCAATGGCATGAATATAATATTGCTATATTTGACGCATGCTGAACGTGTAACGTAATGTTTTTGGGAAGTTGTTTCGGGTATTCGAGTGATAGCTACATGATGCAGGTTGGAGCCCAATACGATTCCAAATCATAGTCGCCGTGCCCTTCAAGTTCTGCGTAAGTAGAGGCAGATGTGTAGCTCAGGCAAGCAACCTATCCCATACGTCAGTGGGGGCGTCTAGGTTAGATATAACAATGTACGCGTAGACGTAAGTTTCTGCTTTGCGGAACAATGGAGCAACAACCTTCGTGCAGGCCCCCTTCGAAACTTTATCTTACCAATTTCAAGTCTGTACTCCAGAGGGCAGCCTACACTAGGGAACACTGCGTGGACTTATACTTTCGAGACACGATAAGAAGCGGCACCATGTTAACACTCAAGCTAAAACCGCCGCATAAAAAGAGAGATCATAATTAAATTGAATCATTTCAGTAAGCATAGGTTAATATACCTTACACTACATTCCAACAAAAGAACACCCATGCGAACACACAAAGCAATGCAACGCACGCACAAAAGCATAAGGAAAATTCAAATGCACCAAACGTACGGAAAATTTCTGAAAACCCCGACATATTTCCAAACATAAACTTCACAGATGCCGCCAGTAATCACTCCATTTGGGAGTAACAAAAGTACCATTAGGAGGATCGCGTAGACTTATATACGCTGCTACAGTGATATATAGAATACACAAAAGATACCCTCCCAAAAGTAGTACGCAGAAGATCAAAATGACAAGGTGGAAATATATGCACGCTGTTCTCCAGTCCTCCTTAGTGTCCCAGGCTTGAACTTCGGCTAGTTCGTAAAGGTAAATCACTGCTTGACGAAGCCACTGCCAAGGAGTGTACTGGATCTGATGGTTGTGCCATAGCATCTTCGCTAAACCAACATGATATAACGCTTCGCTGCGTGACATTGATGCACAAGCAATCGCCGCTAGGGGACAAATGCACATTCCGATGCAGCCAATTCTCCATAGCCAGGCTTCGGTCTCGGTTGGAAAATGGACATTCCATGCCACAGCATGGAGCCCCGCAATGATTGCAATGAATAGGCCCTCCAATAACATCATCTTCCGGGTTGCCCCGGCTATATAGACAATGATGTCATGTAGAGCCCTCGAGCATATCGCTTGAAAGGTAGGGGGACACCTGGCGATGGTGAAGTAGCGGTGCAGAGGAAGTATTGTTTTCTGCTGCTGTCCCGAATCTGGATGCCCTTCGGAATCCGGATGCTCTTCTGAATTTAGATGTTTCGAATTAGAGTCCTGGTGCTGTTCGGAATCCAGACCCAGGTCCACTACCACTTCTTCCAGCGCCTCCTCCGGTTTCCGCTGAAGATGTCTTGATTTCGTGTGCTGTTCTGGTTTTGGGTACTGTTTCCAATCCGGACCCAGTTCTACCACCTCTTCTTTCAGCAGCACATCTGCTTGTTTATTCTTAAGTGGCCGTAGTTCTCCCTCCTGATTCCTCAGTTCGAGTTTAATGGGCTCGTTGACATCCAGCGGTTTATTCCACCAACACAAGTAGATGATGGCGGTGCAGCCTACTTGTATTAAACGTGTATTTCTAGCAAACTAAGGTCACATCAGAATAGTTTTCTCATACAGTTTGGTTTGAATACCTAAGAGGAAGTCTGTCCGCCTTTCGAGCCGCACATTGCACTCCTAGCCAAAGCGCTTGCGTCGTGGAGAGTATTTTGGCAATGTTGCTTGCCTTTCCCTTGTCCGTGATCTCGTTCTTATGAAAACCGCAGGTGTCGAAGTATCCTGCATTTGCGTAATGTACAAAACCATGTGGCGTAAGAGTTGCTGTATAATGGGACCTCGTCCTCTCTATTACACCATTTCCGTCTTTCGCTTCTGGAAGAATACCATGCTTCTTCAACCTCTTAACGTGCTTAGAGTCCAAGTGCTTGTCAGATTCCGCGGTGGAATCATCGATGGTAAACCCGCCCATGACGATGAAAAACGCGACCTCCATGCTGAATAATTTCTTTTTCCTCTTTGCCATCTCATTCGTCCATTCCCCATTGGCGTGTTTCTTCTCAACATACGCTTGCCATTCTTTTTGGATCCTCCGCGCCTCCGCTAACTGTCCAAATACGAACACGGCAATTCCTTCAGGATTAATAATTGAGATCACCATTAAGACATCCTTGTAGAAGAGCCGGTACTTGTTGGGCGCATTGGGGATGATGTTGGGATGCATTGCGGTCCACACACAGAACGCAAACGTTGTAGTACAACCGAAAAAGATGCCCCAGGTTCCGCGGCCTTGAGGTTCTGTCGCAAAGGTCATCATCCCAAGGGGGGTTTTATGTTTGGAAACATGGACGCTAGTGGTCGCGTTTTGAAGAGATGCGGCAGATGTCATGGAGACCAAAAAAAGCGTGAAGGCCCAAGCACCAAGTATTACCTTACCGGGAGCTATATGATGTAGTGTCATCGGTAACGTAATGCTGCTGTGAAACTGCTAATACTGTCTCGAGCCGATGATGTACTGGTTGTTTAAGCGTCAATGTTAAGTAACGGATCAGAACCAAGATCCCTACCTCAATGATTCCACCAGTCCGGACGGACCCGGTCTGGGGTAGGGCTCAGTACGGTCCGGTCCAACTGTTAGGTCGGACTGGACCGAGCCCAAGACTGGCAATCTGGGACTGGACGGGCTTGGTCTGGACCAGTCCGCGCACACTTGCAATTTCGACATTGTTTCTTAGTCAAGTACCACTGAAAACATGACTCATCCTCACATTTACCACCGCACACCTCTGGATACCCACTCTGGGTGAAATTATGACAGTTCTGACTGTATATTTGGTGCCATCGAGATATATTCCCACTATTAAAAGACCGATACAGTGAAAAAATACCCTAAACCTGGACACTGTGCAGGACTGGTCCAAATCAGTCCAGGCCAGTTCAGTCCAGGTCCAGAAAAAGTGGGGATTGGTCCGATCCCGGTCCAAAAATTACTCGGACTGGATTGGACTGGACTTGGA
>Ga0307515_10010373_pt1 | contig 17851 bp, 18 predicted proteins | sample 17_EM_MG_FD_194513 | JGI IMG/M metagenome (GOLD analysis project Ga0307515, IMG submission 194513) | Populus trichocarpa ectomycorrhiza microbial communities from riparian zone in the Pacific Northwest, United States - 17_EM | ecosystem: Host-associated > Plants > Roots > Unclassified | place... | reverse complement strand
TTTTGTCTAAAATTGATAAGAATTTATTCTCCTTTTTCCTTTTTTTTATTCTTCCTTTTATGTTCCTGACTCTGGCGTCAGTGAACAATTCCTACGAATATTTCCAACTCTGGCGTTGGTAAATATCACACAAATCCAAAAAATATGATACTCCTGACTCTGGCGTCAGTGAATATTTTCGCAAAAAATGAATTTGAAGAAGAAATTTTCTATGTCATTTTTTTCTTATTTATCCTTTATTATTATTTGTCCTTTTTAGACGGAAGTAAAAAAAACATTGCACGACATATTTGCATTTCACTCTTACTATTATAATCCATATTATATTAGATATGGGTGAATAGTGATTTCCTCTTTCGTTTTATGTGTAATATAATAGCCAACCTATCTTTTGATAATTAAAAAATAATAATAATCACAACAAGAATATTCGTACGTACGAATAGACTTTTTCTTTAGCTACACATTGATGACTATGATTTCGTGGAGGATACGTGGCAATATTTTACTTGAAGTTCCAACCGCGTAAAATATGTCCGCGTAAAGTCCGTATCGCACGCGCAACTATTACTAGTTTGATAGTTTATGTCCACGTTTATTTTTGCGACAGAAATAATATTCCTATAAATTTTAAATATTTTTACTTAGAGTTAAATTTTTTTAATTTGAATATTTTGATAGAATAATATCAAAATTAAATTTTAAAAAAATTAAAAATGTTATTTTAATATATTTTTAAAATAAAAATATATTAAAAAAACATATAATTTTTTTTATATACAATTGATGGAATATTTAAAAAATTTGACTTTGGGTCAAAAATGTTGCAAAGGAACAGGATTGCATAGACCGTTAAAGGCTCTGGCGCCATAGATTTCACTCTTATTTCGCTGCTCATGAAATAACAATTCTGTTACAAAAATAGAAAGCAGATAGCAAAAAGAAACCGAAAGTATTTCTTGTTCCGTTCCGTTCTATAGAATCTAACCAAGCGTAACCTAAGCTGCCCTTTTTTGTTCGTTTACCACCGTAAAATTCAAAAGCAAGTGCATTGAAACTTCCTCGGATTCCTCCGTTCTTTCTCGGCGGCTGCTGCTTCGAATAAGAAATTAACACGTTCTGCTTTTTATTAATAAAGTTGCTTCGTAGAAATTTCTGCTGGAGTTTTGTATTTAAATCAAGGTTGTTTGTTTGCATTGAGGAAAGAAAGAAAGGAAGAGAAGGATGGAGAGGTTAGTGAGTGGGGATTTTGATGTGAAAGCGAAGCATTCATCAGAGGAAGCGTTGCAGAAATGGAGGAAGTTATGTGGGGTGGTGAAGAATCCTAAGAGAAGGTTTCGTTTCACTGCCAATCTTTCCAAGCGATATGAGGCTGCTGCTATGCGTAAAACCAATCAGGTTTATAACTTTTCTTCTTCAATTTCTACACTATCATTCCTTCTTCCTTTCTTTCTCTTATTGTAATTGTATAGGCTATGATTACAGTATCTACAGACGTTGGACACTTGGACATATGGGCATGGGCCGAAGGGATTTTGAAAACAAATAATAATAACCGATTCGGACAATGCTATCGAATATGATATGGGAGTCCGAGCAACATAGGGTATACATGTATAATCCTTAATTGAATCATTGATTTCCATTGGTGTATACTAATGAGATGGGCACCTATGTTTTTTATACAAATATTTGGTTTGATTATCTTTATCACATTACGTCCTTAATCAGTAACTTTAATTTGTCATGTTGGTGAACCGCTTAATAATGCATCAGTATTTTTTTTTTTTTTTCCCAATGTAATTTGTGGAGCTTGAAAATGAATGCCTTTTGTTTTGTGAAAGTGAGATATATATGCTCACTTTTCTTTTTTCTTGTTTTTTCTCTTATATTATATTAGGAGAAATTAAGGATTGCTGTTCTGGTTTCCAAAGCTGCGTTTCAGTTTATCCAAGGTAAGCTTCTTCGGATTTGAGATAATTATGCTTTTTTTTTTTTTAATTATAAAGTTCTATAGCCTCTTCTTATCTGCTAATAATAGAATGTTCGCAGGTGTCTCCCCAAGCGACTATAACGTACCTGCAGAAGTCAAGGCTGCAGGTTTTGACATATGTGCTGACGAGTTAGGATCAATTGTTGAAGGCCATGATGTCAAGAAGATCAAATTTCATGGTGGGGTAACTGGTGTTTCTGAAAAGCTCTGCACTTCAATCGTTGATGGGCTAACCACAACGGATAGTGATCTACTGAATCGTAGACAAGAGATTTATGGGATCAATAAGTTTGCCGAGAGCCAACCTCGGAGTTTCTGGATATTTGTTTGGGAAGCACTTCAAGATATGACTCTTATGATACTTGGAGTGTGTGCTTTTGTGTCTTTGATTGTTGGCATAGCAACAGAAGGATGGCTAGAGGGAACCCATGATGGCCTTGGAATTGTTGCAAGTATCTTGTTAGTCGTGTTTGTGACAGCTATAAGTGATTACCGTCAATCGTTACAATTCAGGGACTTGGACACAGAGAAAAAGAAAATCATCATTCAGGTCACTAGAAATGGATTTAGGCAGAAATTGTCAATATATGATCTGCTTCCTGGTGATATAGTGCATCTTGCTATTGGAGACCAAGTACCTGCTGATGGGCTTTTTGTTTCAGGATTTTCTGTGTTAATTGATGAGTCGAGTTTAACTGGTGAAAGTGAGCCAGTAATGGTAAATTCTGAAAATCCTTTTATGCTTTCTGGAACTAAGGTCCAAGATGGATCATGCAAGATGATGGTTGCCACTGTTGGGATGAGAACCCAGTGGGGTAAATTGATGGCGACTCTAAGTGAAGGAGGCGATGATGAAACTCCACTGCAGGTAAAACTGAATGGAGTGGCAACCATTATTGGAAAGATTGGCCTTTTCTTTGCTGTAGTGACTTTTGCAGTTCTGGTACAAGGGTTATTTAGCCACAAGTGGCAAGCAGGGACTTACTTTCGCTGGTCTGGAGATGATGCACTGGAGATATTGGAATACTTTGCCATTGCAGTTACAATTGTTGTTGTTGCAGTTCCCGAAGGGCTACCACTAGCTGTGACGTTGAGCCTTGCATTTGCCATGAAGAAGATGATGAATGATAAAGCACTTGTTCGACATCTGGCAGCTTGTGAGACTATGGGGTCCGCAACAACAATCTGCAGTGACAAAACTGGGACACTAACTACTAATCACATGACTGTTGTGAAGTCATGCATTTGCATGGAAGTCAAGGTAGTTGACCAACCTACTAAGGCTGCTAGCTTGGTCTCTGAAATGCCTGTTTCTGCTGTAAAACTTCTCCTGCAATCAATATTTAACAACACTGGAGGTGAGGTTGTTGTTAACAAAGATGGTAAACGTGAGATTTTAGGAACACCCACCGAGACTGCTTTATTGGAGTTTGCCTTATCCCTGGGTGGAGATTTCCAGGCAGAGCGACAAGCTGTGAAACTTGTTAAAGTTGAACCTTTCAACTCCACGAAGAAGCGAATGGGGGTAGTGATGGAACTTCATGAAGGTGGTTTGCGAGCCCACACCAAAGGTGCTTCAGAAATAGTTTTGGCTGCTTGTGACAAGGTGATCAATTCAAATGGTGACATTGTTCCCCTGGATGAAGAATCCACTAACCTCCTTAAGGATACAATCGATCAGTTTGCTAATGAGGCTCTTAGAACTCTCTGTATTGCCTATATGGAACTGGAAGGTGGGTTCTCCCCTGAGAATCCTATGCCAGTTTCTGGTTATACTTGTATAGGGATTGTGGGTATCAAAGATCCTGTTCGTCCAGGAGTCAAGGAGTCTGTTGCAGTATGTCGTTCAGCTGGTATCACTGTACGAATGGTTACAGGAGATAATATAAATACTGCAAAGGCTATTGCAAGGGAATGTGGGATTCTTACTGATGATGGTATAGCAATTGAGGGTCCAGATTTCCGAGAGAAGAGCCTGGAAGAATTGCTCCAACTAGTTCCCAAAATTCAGGTGTCATTTCACTTTCTTGTCTATCGAATATCTAACTGCAAAAAATTTATTGGCAATGAAAAGAGTTTGTCTCACCAAGACTAACAAATAGGAATTCATTTGCAGGTGATGGCTCGATCTTCACCTCTTGACAAACATACACTGGTGAAACATTTGCGAACGACCTTTGGTGAGGTTGTTGCAGTGACTGGTGATGGAACAAACGATGCTCCAGCACTCCATGAAGCCGATATTGGTCTAGCAATGGGCATTGCTGGAACTGAGGTGAGTTTATTCTGGTTCTTTCCAGGAACCCAGCCCAACATCAATCTTTCTGCCATCCATAGAATAGGCAAAACAGTGCTAAAGCATGGCTTTCATGCAAAACATTTTGATTCAGTTGGCCATTTGGATCAGATAACTGTTCCCTGTATCTCTTAAAGATATCATGCTGCATTTTGTGGAACCTCTTCCTTGTACATGGTCTTGCTTATAGGAATTGACATTGTATTAGTGTTAATGTCTACCACATATTTAACAGTTAATATGTGGTCCACCTAAAGGTTGATGAAAAGTTCCTTGATTTCTCACATTGCCCTTTGTTATTTTTCACTGAATCCATTGGCTTTATGTGTTAAGAGCCGAGGTAAGTATTTTTGAGAATCACTAATACGAGAGAATGAGAACTGCATTATTCATAATTTCGTGGGAGTAAGTCAAGCCAAGCAAATAGTGGCCGGTTTGGTTTTAGTCATGGACCTCTAGACTTTTATGGAGTAGAAAGAGGTGCTATTCTTGTGTGTTTTTTTATTCAAGATGATAAGAACTTTTCAGTTCTCATCCATTAGAATTTCCAAAATTATACTGGGTCTTAATGCGGAGTTTGACTAATTGCTATTCGAACTTCAGGTGGCTAAAGAGAGTGCTGATGTCATAATTCTGGATGACAATTTCTCAACCATCGTGACAGTAGCCAAATGGGGACGCTCAGTTTACATAAATATTCAAAAATTCGTACAGTTCCAGCTGACTGTTAACGTGGTGGCCTTAATTGTTAACTTCTCTTCAGCTTGTTTGACAGGTATGTAACCAAGCCATATGCTGCATGTAGCTTTCCATGAATCACGTTTCTGCCTTTTGTTTTGCATTATAGAAACCATTCTCTTTCTTGCCGATAATTACTCGTCAAAATGTTTTTCAGGTAGTGCTCCCCTCACAGCTGTCCAGCTTTTGTGGGTAAACATGATCATGGATACCCTGGGAGCACTTGCACTTGCAACTGAGCCTCCAAATGAAGAACTAATGAAGCGTTCCCCAGTTGGAAGGAAAGGGAACTTTATCAGCAGCGTCATGTGGAGGAATATCTTAGGCCAATCTCTTTACCAGTTTATGGTAATATGGCACCTTCAAGCCAAAGGGAAAGCATTATTTAGTCTCGATGGCCCTGATTCTGATCTAGTCCTGAACACCCTTATATTCAATTCATTCGTCTTTTGTCAGGCAAGCTTTTCTACGAATCTCAAGACTATTAGATTATTTTTGAAGCAGCACTGCAGTCTGCGCGTCACATGTTTGACATTACAATAACAGTAAAATTTATCTTTGACTATCTGAATGCTTAAATTTATCTTTGAATATCTGAATGCTATATGTGGATACCTTAAAACTTTTACGGTAGATTTAACTCAAATGGAAATGTTATATTTCTTACTGAAAAGGATTAAGGGTATACTTGCTATGATCATGAATTAGTTTTACCATCAGAGTGGGAAATATAGGTTAATTAGCATTGTTAGAAGTGTTGTTCTCTGAAATTAGAACTTACGAATTCCCTTCTCCTCTTCTTTTCCTTTGGCTCTCTTCTCTCCTAACCCATTTGTTGCTTCTTATGCCTCTGTATGAGCTGTGCAGAAGGAATGAGAATCATGTGCATCACTAGCTAGCTAGCTTCACCTTCTTTCCCAGATTTTATTGGTGATTTACAAGGCTTCATTATTTGCTAAATACAATACAATCCAATAGGTTTCAAGGGCACAGAAAGGCTGTCATTTCCAATTTCTTTAGCGTTGATAAATTTCCAGAAAACCTATTAACGCTAAAGAAATATCACAGCAAGGCTGTCAGTTCTATTGAGAAGGCTATTCATGGATGCCTAATATTCTCTCTCACCTGTAGCAAATATTCTGCTTGTTAATAAAAATCCTTCTCAGGTGTAGTTGATGCATCTCTTACATGATTACATGATGATATGGAATTGAACACTTCATCCATTTTCCTTTGCTGATACTCTTTCCTGGTTAAATACAACCTTAAGTTTTGGCCTAGTATTTATTGCTCGAGTGTATTAGCTCGCTAGGGAAGGCGATAATCATAGTTTGAACTAAGCTTCTAGTTAGCAGTATTTCCAATTCTTGCCTTGATAACTTGCACTAACTAAAAATAACTTCATTTGACTGTGCAGATATTCAATGAGATAAGCTCCCGCGAGATGGAGGAGATTGATGTTTTCAAAGGCATATTGGATAACTATGTTTTTGTTGCTGTTATTGGTGGCACTGTCCTTTCCCAAATCATAATCGTGGAATTCCTGGGAACATTTGCAAATACAACACCTCTCACTTTCGCACAGTGGTTCCTTAGTGTGCTCATTGGATTTCTTGGCATGCCGATTGCTGCTGGTTTAAAGAAGATCCCTGTATAGATCGCGTTTCAGAGATCCCTTCTAAAACTGAAGTTTGGACAACGGGATTTGAGGAGGCCTTTTCAAGCAATGGAAGACTTGTGAAGTGCTCAGCATGTTGTCCAAGAAAGTTTCTTAATTAGTTTGTTGTCTACGCGACCAGGTGCAGAAATATTATTATCCTAGAAACAGTTTTCCAAAACAAATGTTCCTTGATCCTGACTTTTCTTTGACGTAGTGAATATTCCTGGCAACTAAAAAGATGGCAGCAATTTTTTCTTGAATCTTTTGATGGAATTTTGGTAGGTCTACACTCTACAATCATGTAATTGAACTTCTTCATTCATTCAATCAATGTACTAATTCGAAGTTTTTATTTTTAAAAAAATAAATTGTAATGGTTTTTGTTCGCTGGTTTTGAAATTTGGAGATGCTGCACGCATGTGTTGATGTCTGTGCATGTGAGTGTGGTGGTTTGCACAGAACTTGGTAGGAAATTGTGTTTCAATTTCTGCATGCAGCCTGCATGTCACGACATGATCTTTAGATCCATGATTGGTGCACAGGAAAGTTTCATAAGCAGATTTTTTACCTATATTAACCCAAATATACAAACAATTTTTTTTTAACTTAGTTAAAATTCTAGACAGCATTTGATTTCATAATATAAATCAACATCTTAATACAATCCTCGATACAATTTAATAAATATAGAGCACTAACTAGACTAAACAAAATAATATTAATTACAAGCAAAAAAACAGATTATAAAAGTCCAATAAAAACAATCACCGACAAAACTATAAACTTGAAAAAAAAAATAAGAGGGTGAGTTCAATAACTTAGTGAGTAAATAAATTTTAATATACACCTATAAGGTAATACAATAATGAAAAATATATACAAGTGAGTTTCATAAGCAGGCTATAATAAGAAATAGCATAAGGTAAAGCTTGTTAGAAAATCAATATGCAGTGAGCATAACGCTCAAAACTGTAAAATGATCAGTCATCACATGTTAGTGACTCTCCTGACCAATTAAAATTTAGAACTATAATGTGCATAAAGAATAACACTACTATCTATTAGCATGAATATTTTGATTGACATACCATAAGATCATAATCAAACAAAACATAATCATTTTTTAAAGGCTCAACTCATACAATCAACCAAATGATGAGCTATCAATTTAGATATGCATAATATCTTGTATCAATAAATAAATTTCAATAAGTAATTATGCTTCATCATAAACAAAAGATAATGAATAATATATATTTTACAAAAAGGATGATCAATTTCATATTAATAATTCAAATATTTATACTATTCCTGAATATTATTCACTTGATTGACTCAAAAGTACAAGGAATACAAAAGATATCAAAGGAATCTTATTGACACTCATAATGCAGACTATCAGGAGTATCTGAATATATAAAAAGAAGATATACTCAAAACGATGTGAAGTAGATAATATAAGAGATTGCAACTTTAAGATTAGAGACCAAAATGTAATTATAAAACTGAAATAGATCCACCTGATTGATTCTAAACATATCCTAAACTGACCGAATCTAAAAGAATCTATCAATCCCTACTGCTCGATCAACCGGTCAATCAAAATTGACCAATCAGTCAACCGAAACCATCAGGCAAATCAATCAACCAAAATTGACCAAGATTTCAGAATTCTGATCTACTAATCTCTTTAAAATTATAGATCCTTAAAATTTCAACTTACACCTCAAAAATCCATAACAATTTATTCATCAACTAACTCAAAAACACAAACTTCAAATCCCTAAAATCTTAACAAATTCAAAATCATAATTAATAACAACAATCATACATATCAAAGTATAAATCTTATCTTAAAAATCTATTTTCTCCAACTCTCTTCTCTTTCCTTTATCTTTCCCTCTCTTCTTCTTCTTCTTCTTTCTCTTTCTCTATTTCTCCCTTTCGGTCTTCTCTCTTTTAATTTTTTATCTATTTTTTTGTTTTATTTTTCCTATTTATATTTATCAATTTTTATACAATTACCAAAGTGTCCCTCGCTTATTTATACCTAATGTTTACTCCTATAAGGGCTTTCATATTAAGTTTATATTTTTCTTTTGAAAATATTACATTCTCCCACCTTATCAAAGTTTTGTTGTCGAAACTTGACAGAAATACTTGAACATTTACCATTTTTATTGAAAAGATAATGATACCTCTCGCGTATTTTTTCCTCGATCTCCCACATCTCTTTCTCACATGAATGACCTTTCTTCTTCACTTTCACTGAAGCTATTTCCTTTTATCTATGTTTATTTTCTTGTCGATCCATTATAGCTTCTAGTTGCACCTCATAAGTCATATTATCACTTAATTCAACTGGTTGAACTTCTAATACATGAGATGGATCCAGCATATACTTTTGTAACATCAAAACATGGAATACCGGATGAATAACTAACAAGTTTGGTGGTGGTTAACCTGTAAGCAACTGCTCCAACTCTCTCCAGAATCTTATATGGTTCAATGAATTGAGGACTTAACTTGTCTTTCTTTCCAAACCTTAATACTCATATAGTCGGTAACACATTAAAAAACACACAATCACCTGCTGAAAACTCTAAATCACATATTTTTTTATCCATGTAACTGTTTTGTCTACTCTGAGTGGTAAGAAGCTTCTCTCTAATCATCCATATCTTCTTTGAGGTAATCTAAATCAATTATGGTCTCATTATCTTTTTCTCACTAACCTCAAACCAATAGACCGATGATCTATACTTCCAACCATATAAAGTCTCATAAGGCGTCATCTTATTGCTAGCATGATAATTGTTGTTGTTAGAAAATTCTTCTAATACTCTTGTAATCAATGCTACCTTCAAAAACACACAATCACCTACTGAAAACTCTAAATCACGTATCTTCTTATTTGTGTAACTATTTTCTCTACTTTAAGTGGTTAGAAGCTTCTCTCTAATCATACCACAATCACCTACTGAAAACTCTAAATCACGTATCTTCTTATTTGTGTAACTATTTTCTCTACATTAAGAGGTTAGAAGCTTTTCTCTAATCATACATATCTTCTTTGAGGTAATCTAAATCAATTATGGTCCCATTATCTTTTTATCACTAACCTCAAACCAATAAACTGATGATATACACTTCCAACCATATAAAGTCTCATAAAGCGCTATCTTAATGCTAGCATGATAATTGTTGTTGTAAGAAAATTCTTCTAATGGTAGGAACCTACTCCAACTCTAAAATACAACAAGCACTAAGTGATTCGATCCAACTCACACCAGAAGATTTGTTCGTAGTTCCACTAGGCCTAATCATTAGGGCTAGGGCAAAGAAGTTCAAGGAAGCCTTTAATTGGATTTTTCAAAATACATGGAACATGATGGACTACAAAGGAGAAACAACCGAAGAAGAGCAAACCTTAAAAAATTTGATTCATATTCAAAATGGGCTTGAAGACCATGGGTTTCGGTCATATGAGTAATTTCAGCATCAATGAGCTTGTCTTGTCAAGTATTTTATGTTTCCTAATCCAATAAGAAAATCATGAATTATTTGAGAAAAGAAAAGCCTAATCTATCAAGGAGATTTAATTGGAAGGAAAAATCATACTCTACCATGGATATCAAAAGAGGCTACAAATTAGGATTATTGGAACAAGAAAATTTTCCTAGTTTATTTTTCAAAGAGAAGTGGCAACATTATAGGATAAAAATTTTAGAATATTTATTTTATTATTTTCAAGTTAATTAGTTAGTTCTAAATTAAGTCAAACGAACCCATTATGTTATCGTAAATGTTTATTTTCAAGAGTATAAATACTCTTTTTTAAGACTTCATTTTTAGATTTAATTCACATAAGATTTTTGCATATTAAAGCATAGAAAATAGGGATCTTTCTTGCTTGGTTCTTGATTGAGCTACACTCTTCAAATAATTAATCAATCTTCGTTGTGATTTTATACTTCTTGTGTTTGTCTCCAAGTGAAGATGTTGTGTGAGGGTTGTTATTATGGTCTTGGTGCCTTGGGGTAGGTTGTCCATCATGTTAAGCTCAATTGTCAATCTTAAGCCTGAATTAGAAGATCTTGAGTTCGTAAATTGAATTATATTCTGCTAGGATTCACATCTGTTGGTATCAATCTAATCTCAGGTTATATCCCTTATAATTTGTCTCTTTATTTTTCTTGATTGCTTGTCATAAAGTTCTGGCTTCTTGATTAAAAAAAACCTAGTTCTTTTCTTCTTCTTTTTTATTGATAGGGTAAATAGATGGTTTGTATGATTCCTCATCCTCATAATAATTAGGAAGATATGCAAAGTAAAAGCTCTTCGAATCTAGCCTCTTAATTTATTCATCTATGCCCTCCCCGAAACATGTAGATTTAAGAAACCTAACTCGGGAAAAAGCTTCTTACTAGTAAGGGTGAAACACATTAAAAGAGCCAAATCTCTGAAATTGAACTTACTTTCCATAATAGTATACTGGTAGAAGGTGTAAGTTATGACTTGATCTATTAGAGTCAGAACAACTTTTTATCTTAAAAGAAATAGTACTCGATGAAACGATCCAGATTCTACATTATGTTATGGCTAAGGAGAGAGTTGCTCCACAAAGTTGGACATTCAGTCTTCTTACAGTATTATACTAAAAAGAAAATAGAAGAAAAGGCCTTTAAAAAAGAGCCCTCAACTTATGAGAAATAAGTTTACATAGATAAGATAATTCAGTTTGATGTGTTTTTGATATTGTGATACATAATATTTTTCAAATGTGTTTTTCACTTAAAAGTATATTAAAATATTTTTATTTTTAATATCAGCATATCAAAATCATCAAAAAACACAAAAAAAAAAATATCAATTTGATACTCTTTCATGCTAAATATACTTTTAAAATGCACCAAAATACAAGTTAAAACACAATGTGAAACAACCTATAGCCATGACACCCAGGCTGTTCTTGGAATGCGGATCCTGTGCAGTCCAACTTCCTTGTCCAGTTTTGTGCACGCAGCAAACCTTGAGCTTCAGCAATCTCCTCCAGAAATCGTTTCTTTGATAATTACAGTCTAGCCTCGTGTTTGTTGATAGTAGCTGCATCAGCGTTCAAACTTCTCTCATCCATCTCCAGGGGACTTCCACCAGAATTCTTATTGCCTGTATCTGCAGTTTTATCATGGCATTCTCAGTCTGATAAGCTCACAGCAACAAGCACAACTGTTGCACTATTCTTCTAGTCAGGTATTGTATTGAGAAGAGGAAATCTCTCTAACAGTATAGCTCAAGATTCCAGTTTTTTTTTTTTTTTTATAGTTTGTTCTCCCTCAGACAGGACTCATCATGGTCAGCAGAGTAATTAGTACACTACTAACTGAGGTTTGAGACATCCTTGCCCAGCTTGTACTCTTTGAAGCTATTTCATGATGTTTGGACATGCTGCTAAGGCATTGCAATCGTATGACAGCCGTTTGGTTAAAGAACATGAACCTGTTAATTTATAACGGTTTAATGACCAGGAGTAATTTTGTTCCGTCTCAGAAAAGAACAGGAACGATTTTCTCATTTCATTCAACCTCTGCAGAATGAAATAAAATGGGATGCAACGCATATACTCAGCATAGAATTTAAAATATAAAATTTCTTACAGAAGTTCCATTTATTCTTTCATAGCAGAAAACCTCCCGGTTTCATAAAGATGGTAAAACCAAACATGGTCAAGCAACATCCTGGCACTGCATAATTTCTGCCTTGCATTTTCGTCACTCTGTTCCTCAATCCCTCTCTCGATCTGAGGGTAGATGTCTGGCAGAGAAGCCAACATCATATCCAGTTCATTCCATTCCCTGTCTTCTTCTCCAACTAACTTCACACAGACAAAATGTAGAAGTCCCAATACTACTCCAAAGTCCTTCCTTTCAAGGCCAACAACTGAGCCAGTCAATAAAATCACTCCAACTGCATCCAGAATGTTAAACTTCCCCTTCAATAGTGAAACTATCATTTCCATGAATTTCTTAAATGCACGGAATTCTTCTGGTTCGGAAGTTATATCATCCACCTCTTCTGGGTTAGCTTCTCTTATTTCATAAAGCTCAGTCTTTGCTAAAATTATAGGCCACGATGGATAACCAGACTTAATGCAATCTAATGCAGTTATATATGCGCTTGCTACTTGAGTCTTGTTTAGCATGCACGGAGATCCCAATGCAAGAATCAGATCAGGCAGCCAAGACTTGGCTGCAGCAACCAGGCCTGCTGCAAAACCAGAGCCCAAGTGCAATTCAATTGAGGTGATTAGATCAAGCATATCATTGACAAGATCAAAAGCTTCTGGCAGTAGTGGTGAAGTTTCACTGGTGTCACGAAGGATCAGATTGAGTAACTTGGCTGCATAGCTGAAGGAGCTCTTCAGACACAGAAAAAAATCTTTCAACTCATCCTCCTTAAATTGCAGTTTTTCACTAGATTGGTGCTCTAACGCAAAGATGATGTGTTTTAAATATGCAGACGTAAAGTTCAAGCACCTTCCATGAATACGAGATAGAAGGCCCATTGCAATGGAATCAACTATGAGCTTTAGCACTGCAGTAAGCATCTTCACCTTATTTGACATCCCCCTTTCTTTGGTAGAGAGAGATCCTACGTAATGTTAAAAAGTCATCGTTAAATAAAAGTGATTCCTCTCTCTAATGAAAAAAAAGAAGAATGATGGAGATGTTAAAAGCAAAATATTGCATGATGAGATCTCATGTAAGACGCAGATATTCAAATTATAATGCTATTGCAGTCACTAATATTCTAAAATTGAACAGCAGCGCTAAAGGGATGGTGATTTAATTATATACTCTCCTTAATCACTCACCATCATCATTTGAAATAGATGCGTCTGCTTGAGTTTCCCCAATGTTAACTTCTCCGAGCAGCTTATCAATACAATTAAGAAGGTGATCCACTGTCTGGTCCAACACCGTCTGAAGAAAATGAAATTTAGAGGAAACAGAATTGAGAGCACATCAACAAACGTTTCCTCATTCTCAAAAATTGAAGCACGTATGTGAGCAACAGTCACAACTGACAAAGGAGCAGGTACAGTTAAAAAATGCACTCTATTAAAAAAATCCATGAAGATTACAAAGTCTGTTGTGATTACCACAGTTGTAAGATGAGAAAGATATACATGTATATTAGTACAGAACACCTAATGTCTATAGATGCCTATTATTAAAATTCAAACAACAAAAATACTTTCAATTAGCTCATTAACCAGGTCTTAAATCAACAACTGGCAGCTACAAATTATAATGCTTGTATTGATAAGCAACCAATGTCTGATTATGGTCCCCGCCAAAGTGGGGTTCTGGGAGGAATATTCAAGAAACACAGTCCAGCTTCAAGATTTTGCATAAAGTGGCAGCTCTAAAGAATTAAACCAGCATGTTTGTGCTGATGGCATTGGGAAAATAGGGGACCATTGATTTCAGGATGTTACACTGTTTTCCATGTAAAGAATGATAAATTCCATGGCAGAACAAGAGATGGAAATTAAATTCAAGGTCTAATGTGAAGAAAAGGGACATTTAAATTTCTTGCAAAATAAAAAATTCAGGTATTGCCATAGAATGTAAGGCTAAGCAATACAAAACTTGCAAAATCACATAAGGATTGAATGATTTATTGGTCAAAGACAAAAATACAAGGGAGAGTCATAGAGAATAGAGACTTCAATAAAACAAAAGTGAAAGAAAAAAAAATACAACTTGCCTCCAAAATTGATGAAGAGTCAGTCCCCTCACTGTTCTTGCTGCCACTATCATTTGTACTAATGCTTATGTTTTGAAGACTCATATGCAAGGCAAGACCTGAATACGCCAAAACAGGTGATGTGTCCATATACTCGCAGGAGATGCAGTGCTCAATGCTGACCTCTGAAATGACCTTCAGAGCAAGAAATGACGATTCTAGAGCTTGGGACCCTAAAATAGCTTCCCGAGAGTCCTTAGAAACAACCAGGTCTTTAATCTGGCAAGCAATTCCAACAGCAATTGAGTAATCATACTCAAAAGTGGTTGAATTTTTCCCACCTACATGCTTCCTCTTGGCTGAGATTTTGACTGAGGACTTGCATTTCTTCCTTTTCCCAGGGGAAACTCTCTGCTTTGGTATTTCAACTCCAAATTTAACATGGCAACGATAGGCAGCTTTTTGCAAAAGCCATGTTAAAGAATCGAACATATCATCAAAGCCACTATAAGACAACAATAATCTGTGAGCGGACCTTACTTTAGCTTGCATTTCCACATTCTTTGGTAATCCGCAACAATTAGTAACTAGGCTCATGCATTCTTCAACAAGCCCAGCAACATCATCAGGAGAAACAACGGAACAAATGTTGAGTACAGATGGTTGAGCATGCCCAGTGGATGCAGCAGCAAACAAGCACTTTACTTTTCCACCGGTGAAAAACTCTTTAAGGGCATTCTTATAGCAAGGCTCACTGACTAGATTGTTGCATAGGGAGGCAGCGGCAATAAGTAAACCCTCAATCTGATCTGCATGTAGTTTTTCATTTGACAAAACCAAACCGATCAACACTCTGACAAGCTCCATGAGAGACTTAGGAGATGCCCCCTCTAACATGGCAAATTCACAAAACCTTGCACCAGCCATGGGAGACCTTTTAATAAGAGTGACACAACGATTGCATGCCTCTTCGATGCTAACTTTTGAGGGAAAGTATGATGGTATAAGCAATCTAGTAATCTTCTGTGCAACCTGAGAATGATCATTTGCAAGTGTTGATAATAACACATCTAAACCAACCACCTGCAGTTTTATAATAACAGCCAGCCAATGAGAGATATACTAATATAGTAAGAATAAACTCAACCAAGTAACATGAGAAAGATGCTAAAAACAATACAAAAATGTTAATGCAAAAGCAATACCTTATTAAATTGAAAGGATCGGATATCCCTTATAAGGAGGAGGAGATCCATGACAGCAGCACGACTAGAAAGAGCACTATCCAGGATCAGATGCCCCAATCTTGGTAGAAGAACTTTAAGAATTTCATGAGACTGTGGATTTCCAAGCAAATAAATGGTGCCATTCACCGTCGAAAGCCTAACCTCATTGCATATATCGTGTGACATGTCATCAAATATTTTTGTAAGCAGCTTTGTAATGGTTGATGAGGGGATGATTTCCCAAAATAAATGAAGGACACGAAAACAACCTTCTACTGCAACAACTCTTACATCTGGACAATCGTCCATGATCAATCTCTCCATTAAAAAGAACTGCTTATCAAGCAGTGTATCTTTTACTTCTTTCATGGCATCAGGATCTTCAAGAGGGAAAAAATCTAAAAGTAAATGCAATGCATTAAGACGAACATTTGAATTGGCAACCTGTCAAAACGTGCATAGAACAATCTCATAATTCTTTAATCAAATTATCTAAACCAACCAATAATGAATTAGATATGTTGAAAAGAACAATTGCATCCTTAAGATCAATTGTGTATGAGCAACAGCTACCAAGTTAATATTACATTTATTTCACATGCCAACACAAATTGCTATATGCTAGTTAATAATTTATTCCAAACAGATATATTATCATGAAATTCAAGTTTACATGGGATAAAAGAATTGGTTTACCTGGAGGGACCGAAATATCACAGGCTCAGCAAGCCGAAAAAGCAACTTTTCAACCCCATCAGTAATCCTTTGACTAACAAACCCACCCAAAACCCTCCTAACAGAAGCTGCAAACACCCTGGAATTCGCATATATCGAGCCCTCAATCAAACCCTGTAGGAACCCACCCTCAAACTCCTCCTTCAAAACCCCATCAACCCCTTTCCATGCCCGAAACAACACCACTCCATATGCTTCCAGGATGGACTTCCTACCAAATGCAATCTGAGACTTTATCATCGCCAATGCCTCCTTCATTAACTGCATACTCAACCCAAAAATAAACCCCAAGAACTTCCTCCCATCCTCAGTCTTCAAATAAATCGGCGCGATCACAGTCCGAATCAACAACATCTTCAAATCCTCAATGCTCTCATCCTCGAAATCAAACAAAGTAAAAGCCTCACGTAAAGCATAAACTCTATGAACGTCCACTTTCTTCTTCAATGTCAAAGACCGCGAAACCAGAAATGGTAAAGACTGTGAAATCAACATTTCTCTCCCCTGTAAATTCTCCCTCCAATAAACCTCACATAAATTCGATATCTCCAACAACAAACTCGAATCCGACTCAAAAAAGACCAAATTGTCATGAAGCAACTGAACAGATGGCAACAGATCCCGAGGCGAAAACACCTTCTTGGGATGCGAAACGCATAGAAAAGCAACGTGAGCAAGAAGGTGGAGCTTCTCGAGATTATGTTGTTGTGGTTGTTTGTGGAGGTTGAGAGTGGCTTCTTCATCCGTATTATTTTTACGGCCGGATCGACGGCGTTTTTTAGAGGGAGGGGGGCTGGTGGGGTGGCGGAAGGAAAGGATAGAATCGGAAATGAAAGTATGCAGAGAGGGGAGGAGAGAGGAAGATAGAGGAGAAGAGGAGGGGATAGAGTGGATTAAGGATTTGAGTGTTCGTTTTGAGGATTTGACTTTGAGATTGAGTTCTGTGGCTGAGGAGAGGAATTCCTGCGGCGATGAGTTATGGAGAGAAGACGGATGACAATGCCTCTTCTCCATGGAGGGAGAAACTTGGGATTCTAGAATTAGTAAAGGGAGTTAGAGGATAGAAATAAATGGAGGGATTGTTTGTCTTTGTTGTCTGGATCTGTTCATATTTCAAATCAAGGGTTCGGTTTCAAATTCTCAAAGCCTCCCGCCTATTACAGCATGCCTTAGTTTCTTTGATGAAGAAAAGACACAAAATATTTTTATGGGTTTTTGTTTTATTAAGCTCTATTGCGTTTGGTGAAAAATAAATTTTTTTAAGTGGTTTTTTTTAAAAGTGAATTATTTTATAATATTTGATAGTATCAAAAAAAAATAAATTGAAAAATATTTTCTAATATTTAGCTATATCATAAAAAATAAATTGAAAAATAACTTGTTAATATTTTTAAAAACATTTATTAAAATAATGAGAAATAAATCTTACAAATTAAAAAGTTTGATGAGAA
>Ga0307515_10010372_pt1 | contig 17852 bp, 22 predicted proteins | sample 17_EM_MG_FD_194513 | JGI IMG/M metagenome (GOLD analysis project Ga0307515, IMG submission 194513) | Populus trichocarpa ectomycorrhiza microbial communities from riparian zone in the Pacific Northwest, United States - 17_EM | ecosystem: Host-associated > Plants > Roots > Unclassified | place... | reverse complement strand
TTAGAAGCGGTGTACATATGCTTTTTTAATGCTTTTTTGATTTTAACGATAGTGGCCCGTGCGCGTCTTACTAAAAGCTGAGTCATGATGGGTCTGTGGGATGAGCCTGCCCCGAGACTGCCCGCTACCAAGAGCTCCAAGGCCTCAGCGCCAACGCCAAGCTCCAGCTTACTTAGGGGACTATATTTTATAGCTAGTTCAAATCTTCTAATCTACCCGTGTTCAACACCAAAATTTGGTTCAATTTAACGTGGTGCTGCGATATATATAGCTTCAAGTTTGGTGATGCATTCTGCCAAGAAATCGTGCACGAGCTGGTCGCGTGCACGAGCTGGTCCGAACGTATATAGCTTACGAATTTAACGCGCTTACCGATATGGAGGAGCTTCAGATTCAAAAGTCGTCAGATTTACCCAACAACCACCTCATATTCAGATTTGAGCTCCATTTCGGTTACAATATGGAGTTGCAACCGAACATCCCCTAAAAAAAGCCCTCTTCTCCAATCATAAACCTGGCTGAATCTTCGTAGATATAAAATCATGAGCAGGGGAATAGCAGCTTCAGGCCGTCCAAGGCGGCCTTATTTCGCGCCCTGATCACTCCAACATGTCTGACAATGCTGAGTCATATATCACTAGCTCTTTGACTTGTTGCTGCCCCTGGAGATCCTTGAGCATACGGCACACCAGGCGTTCTTTCAAGCAGCGCTTTATGTAGGGAAAGCCGGTCGGGAAAGCCGTTGCGTATTCTCCAAAAAGTATTTCTTTACTAAGAAGCCTAATTGTGTGAATGGCAACGTACTTAAAAGAACTTCCAGTATTTGAGATAACCTTTTGAAGGCGTGCCACGACGGATGTTTGAGTCCCCAGATGCGAACTGTGATTACTGATAGAGAATCTCAAAGAGTCTAAATAAACTCACATTGGTTCATTAATCTAGCCCAGCATGCATGGTACTCTGCATCTGTGTCGTGTAACGGCTTCCTAGTGTAACCAGGCCAGCCCCTAGCCTTTTATGACGCGCGAGTCTCTGATACTCTGTAGATCTCCAGAACTCAGAATATCATCGTGTTAGCAGGCCGTTTATCCAAGCCTCTCATATGACTTGGCGGTTATTGGGAGTCATCTCGTGTCTTTGCCTGGAAGATAGATTACATGAAAGGTAGATTAAGCATGTATTCTGAAAGTTCCCGTCTACTCCCGCGGGGATTTCGAGAAGCCCTATCTCAAAAGTAAGATGACACCTGGCTAAGAGAATTGAGACTTGTTCCGACTAATACCAGTACACACGATATTCCGGAACGAGTCGTCCTTGTTTCAGAATGAGCCGTGTATCGCTTTAATCGGCTTCATTCCGGATTAATCGACTCATTCTGGAATAAGGTAGTGCTCTAAAAGCAATATAAGTAGGTTACCGCGGTCAAGTTAAACTGAAAATTGTCTCTAGTATTACTTTACTATAGCTCTATAATTATAAGGGCTTTTATATAGTGAGGCGACTTGGCTCTCTCTAATTACCCTAATTTGGCTTAGCTTAGCGATCAATTAAATTTTAGCCACAATTAACCTCAATTTTGATGTACGTAGAAATCCTAATCGTTATAAGGAGGCTAGATACGTTATTAACGTACGTAGTAAAGCTTTTCTATACTCTGTCGCGAATATTAGAAATTTTCCGGAACGAGGAAATTAATCCGGAATCAAGCCGATCAAAGCGATACACGAACAAGGATGACTCGTTTTGGAATGAGGCAGAAATGTTCCGGAATATCGCGAGTACCGGTATCAGTCGGAACAGACTTCCGTTGTTGATACTAAGACTTACTGTTATTGACCTTACCTGGGACATAAAAATCATAGTTATACTCGTGAAATCTTAAGTTCCCTTGAACTTTTTGTTCTCAGTCTAAACTGGTGTAATTCTGACCTGGTAGAAGATCCTCCGAATTTCCAGGTTTTCAGAGCATTGTCTACTAATACAAGACTTGTGATTGGTCCCTCCCCATGCGCTTCAGCCTCCTCCCCAAGAAAACTTCAGGAGAGCTGAAAGTACCCAGGACTGGATCGAAAGGGGCCATTACTCATATTTATAGAGTATAGGGTACATGCATACGGCCCCCTCTTTCCCCTCTTCCAACTCAGAGCCCCGTCGATCCGGCTGAGACGCCACGCGAACCGGAGAATTATCCCTGTTTCAGTGACGAGGGGAAAAGGAGGCTCTGTTGCTGGACCTGAAACGTCAAATTTTTTGTTTTGCCATGATGAAAATAGTGCTGAAAATTTGAGCTCTCGTTCCCAAGGTGATGGATTACTTCAGCATCAGAGTTCTAGGCACAAGGGGGGCCTATACCAACGGTGATTGGCTGCCTTGGGGCCCACATAGGGAGTTACCGTGGTCCGACGGGTATGTTTATCAGGAAGGCACTGGCACTCTTGAAACATCTTCCCGCACTCTCCCTTTCCTTCACCTCATCTAAATTGAAGCCCTGCTATCTGCGCCTGCTTTTACTGCTTTAATTGCCTCATTGCCTATTATCATCATCTCTAAACTTCATCGACAATCACAGATAGCTCCCGCTATGGCCTCCGCAGCTAGGCCCTTCACCCGCGGCGCGCTGCGATTAGCCCCGGCAAACTTCAAGGCAACCGCCACACGCAACGCACGCTTCGCAGTCCCACGACAGACATTCCCCCGACAATCTCGTCGAGGATATGCCGATAATGCAGCACCGAAGTCTGGCAGCAGCGGCCTCCTGTGGGGCATTGGTCTTGCCGCCCTTGGTGGCGGAGGGTTCTACTACTACAGCCAGAACCCAGACCTCTTCTCAGGGAAGGAAGTTAAGCCAAAGGGTCCTTTCACTCCCAAGTTCGAGGACTACCAGCAGGTTTACAATACTGTGGCAAAGGCACTGGAGGAACATGATGAGTACGACGACGGCAGCTATGGCCCCGTCCTGCTAAGATTGGCATGGCACGCCAGTGGAACGTAAGTAAAATAGGATCAATCGAGAGAGAAGGTGAAATTTGATGGCTAACATAAGATAGCTATGACAAGGAAACTGGCACTGGCGGCTCCAATGGTGCCACCATGAGATTCACCCCGGAGGGTGACCACGGTGCAAATGCTGGCCTGAAGGCTGCTCGCGACTTCCTAGATCCTATCAAGGGTACGTCTACACATCGGCAATTCCGATCTTCTCTTGGCCCCCCTATATCCTAAATTAACCCCCCTATTGACAATCTCTAGAAAAATTTCCTTGGATAAGCTACTCTGACCTCTGGATTCTTTCTGGCATCTGCGCCATCCAAGAAATGCAAGGCCCACACATTCCCTTCCGTCCAGGTCGTACAGACCGCGACGTTTCCTTCTGTACTCCTGACGGTCGTCTCCCGGATGCCTCCCAGGAGCAGAAGCATCTGCGCACTATCTTCGGCCGCATGGGTTTCAACGACCAAGAAATTGTTGCACTATCAGGTGCCCACGCTCTCGGGCGTTGCCACACTGACCGAAGTGGCTATGACGGCCCATGGACCTTCTCGCCAACCACCCTCACCAACGACTACTACAAGCTCCTGATTGAGGAGAAGTGGGCATGGAAGAAGTGGAGCGGCCCCAAGCAGTTTGAGGACGTGACGACTAAGTCTCTCATGATGCTGCCGACAGATATGGTGCTCATCAAAGACAAGAGCTTCAGGCAGTATGTAGAGAAGTATGCCAAGGACAATGATGCTTTCTTCAAGGACTTCGCGGATGTGGTAACAAGACTCTTCGAGCTGGGTGTGCCGTTCACAACTGGCGAGGATGCGAGATGGACGTTCAAGAGCAGCTTCGACGAGGCGTGAGTGGCTTGAAGAGTTAGTACGCTGATGTATTTTTGAGGTAGTTCTTGCTTTGGAGCCTGAGGCATCCTAGAACCGACTAGAGGCTAAAAAGCATTTGAAAACTTACTGTAGCTATGGTGTAGGAGATTGGTTGAAGTTTGTTACAGTTAGAGCAAGCTGTTTCCGGCCTCTTAATGGTTTGCTTTCTTGTAACATACCTAGACCACTTTCAACAAGAATTCCTTATCGTCTGCATTTCGTATTTTGCCATCCAATCGCTGACAACATTGGGCTAATACTGGTATTCTAACATTGAAAGCTAAACAGAATTAAGTTCGCTGAATATAGTGATGAACGGAATGGTTGAAGTTCTAACTACGACGAATATAGGCCTATATGGTGTAGCAGTCAATAAGTGATTGCCACGGAAACAAACCAGAGAAAGAACAAAGGGAGTCTGTGACTCTTCCAGATCCTTCCCCATATAGTACCCTGATAATCAGAGACTTGTAACATCGAACTTACAACTAACTGATCTGATAGAAAATGCACAAAATAAACCGAAACAACAAGACAACAGAGCAATCACCTCTAGCCGTTGTTCCCACTACTACCCTCTCAAGACCAACAGGCAGCTCAATCCACCTGCAAAAGCTCCACAATCTTCTTCTGCTTCTCCTTCCACTGCTTCGCCCTCTCACTTTCCTCTTCACAAAGATCCTCCATCGCCTTCATACCAATATCTTGAACCTGTTGCTTCAGCGCTGCGATCTGCTTCGGAGGAATAGAAGGCATCGGATCCAGCGGACCGTATTGAGACGGCGAGGGCGCCATTGCGCTCCTCCCCTCGCGCCTCCCTCCCTTCTCCCAAACGACCTCAACAAACAGCCCATCCGTATCCCCGTCACTATCCACCATCCCCTCTTCGTCCCCATCGTCCTCGCCCCCCTCATTCCCAATCCCAAGCACCTCCCGCGCCCTCTCCTCCCCCATCGCTGCAGCCGCAACCCAATACAGCTCCCCAACCACGCCCTCGTACTCCCCCCGCAGCCTCTCGATCTCCTGCTCCTCTTCCTGCACCATGCGCGCAAACGCCTCCATCCGCGCCGCCACTGTCGTGCGCGACAGGAAGCGGCGGCCCTTCGCGTCCGTGTTCCACACCTCGAGCTCGACGTCGCCGAGCGTAGACGCGAGATCGTCCTCCGCTGCCGCGCACGCGGCTTGGAAGAGGGTGCGCTTGCCTGAGGGGAGTTCGACGGAGGCGGTGGCGTGAAGGTTGGCGAGGAGGGATGAGCACGCGGCGTGCAGCGAGGTGGTGGCGTTGCTGTGGAGGGTGCTGCGGTAGGTGGTTGTAGTTTCTGGAATCAGTTAGGTGGGCTTGCGGGCGAAGAGGGGGTCGAAGTGGGGGGAATGAGGGGACTGGGGGGGCTGGGATGAGAGGGGAGTGGGAGAGCCATACCCTTGAATGCTACGGTGAGGGGATGCTGCTCGCTCAGTCGGACTTCTCCTGGTTTCTTGTGGATCGATGAGACCTGGGGTTTGTGCGATGCTTTGCCAATGCCATGGCTTCTGTTTGGGGCTTTAGCTACGTTGGTGGCGGATTTGAGGGCGTGTCCTGTGCTGGGAGCTTTTCTTGTCGGGGGATGGGGACGTTTGAACATTGCTGAAGTTGAAATGATGGCTTTTGGTTTTTTCCTCATGGCGGGTTCATTAGGATGCGGAGGGCGCAGTCCTGGCTCTAGTGCAGCACGCCGATTCGCCATTCCGGTTATTGAGGGTGAGCGGAGAAGTTGAGCAGAGAATAGAGAAGAGGTAGAGGACAGGATCACGCAACACCTCAGTTTCAACAAACTACAAATGGGTAAAAATACGTCTAAGAGGTACAAATAGAAGGAATGTCTATATCATATTTAGTTTAAAAGACCTCGACATGTGCGAGCAGTCATAGACTTGATTAAAGTAGAAAATAGTAGGTAAGGCCACCACAGTCTAATTTGTTCCTTCAAGACGATATAGGGAGAATATATAAGTGGATATCGAACTGAAGCCCAACTTCGTCTAATAAAAATTATATACAGAAATGATCTTACAGTCATATGCTGAGGTCGTTCCCGGTATTCTTTACATTTCATATCCCGTTGCCCCACACTTTTTATCATTCCTAAGACAGCTTATCTCAGACACTTAAACGTGAGTAGTCCATCACATCTACTTTGATTCTTCTGCTGGTGCCGCAAGTACATTCTTTTCCTCTAGCATCTTCGCCAATGACCCGTCTTGGTGCATGCTCATCAGGATATCACAACCACCCACAAACTCCTTATCCACGTAGAGCTGCGGTATTGTTGGCCATTCTGAATACTCTTTGATGCCTGTATGAGAACTCGTCAGCCACGCTCTATTAATCCCAATTACCACCTCAATCCACAACTGTAATCCGGCACAGACTCTTGCCACCACCCATGATCCCGTCCGTTCCACCCAGCTAAACTGGCAAACTAAGAAAAAATATCAACCCACCTTGCCTCAACTCCTCGTCCTCTAACACATTGAAGGCCGTAAACTTGCTTGGATCGACCCCCTGCATACCCAGAACCTGTATGCTCGCTCTCGAAAACCCACACTGCGGCGTTTCGGGTGTTCCCTTCATGAACAGCACAACGGGCGCCGACGCCACCGCCTTATCAATCGCCACTCTTGTTTCCTGCGACAATAGCCGGATTTGCAGCGGCGAGAACCGGGAGAGTGCGAGAGGTTGAAATGCGGTGAGAGGGCGGGCACTCGCACGGATGGCCTACAGTGTATTAGCTTGAGAATTGGGGAGGTTTGCTGGAGGAGAAGGGTAGTCGTACGGATGAGAATGTTGTTCGCGAGAACATTGTCACAGTTGCGGCTATGTGCGTACAGCTAGAGAGGTAAGAATGTGATGTTGGAGGACCTCCGAAAGTTCGCCGCAGAACAAGGTCAGTTTGCGCCAAGAAATGATCTGATTACAAAATCGTGTCTTTTTCACACTGCAACCTTCAATAATATGAGTATCTATATCAAACGGTGTAAGACTTATATTTTGGGTTTCCGTTTCTCGGCATGCCCTTATATTTAGTTGATGGCTCTAGAAACCTATACACCCTACCCATCCATCGGAGAATTATCACAGCAGATAGAATAAATTGCTGGAAAGCTGACTCAAAACCCTGGGCCGAATAGCATGTTCAATAAGCGATTGATTGAGATTTTTTGTTGAACGAGCTCCATCACCTCAGGATATTATCAACCCAAGTGAAAGCGGTTTCACGAATTATATAAGACGCAGGTCGTGTTTATATACTACAGTGCTAGTATCAGAAGCTCGCTACAGACATCTCCTCTTACATACAGAGTATATCGACAATATTTTACATGCGGAAAAGACAAGAAAAGGCCGTAAGTGAAATCATGAAATATCAACATGTTGAAATACAAAACCTGGAAGTCCAAAATGCTCACCAGATCGCCGATCCGCAAAACCAATATCCTTCGACCTTCCTTTTAAGCGCCGAATGCCATCTTCATCTCTTGAGATGCCAAAAAAGAATAAACCAAAAAGAAGACATCTTCAGAAAATATATAAAAGCAAGAACTTTATGGCTCACCGGGGCGGTCACGACTTCCTTTCTCTATGCTCGACCGTCGGGAGTTCTTCGTTATCTTTATGCCCTTTCCTCTTAACTCCATGTCCCAGACCCGAAAATCTATCCCCTCTCCTCTACAGCAGCCGCCTGCTCCGGCAGTCCATCCCCGACACCTGTCTCCGCCTTTCTCGGATCCACTATCGCCTTTACAGCAGGAGACCCATTCAACCAAAGCGGCAGCAGCGCCCCAAATGCGAAAACGGCTACAACAACGCAGTACGCATATTGTACATTTTTCGCCTTCAGCACACCGTACGCAATGGGCGGGAATACCGCACCACCACTTATTGCTGCGGTTAGCAATATACTAGCGTCTTTTGTATTTCGGCCCATTCCGCGGAGAACCTGCGCAAAATTCAGAGAAAAAATGGGTCCTTCGAAGAAGTATACCATAATAACGACTGAAGCAGGAGCAGCGCCATGGCCGTTCATTGCCGCAACTGCAAACGCGATGGCGCCAGCATAGCAGAAGAGGAGGATGTAACGGGGTTTGATAAGTAAACCTGCGATTGCAGCTATAAAGCGTGACACAGCGAAGGCGGTGTGACCGACTGCTTGGTGGCCGACGTAGCTTAGCCCTGGACGTACCATGGCGAGGTACTCAGGGAAGGTAGTAGATACTGTTTCTTGACCACCGGCGTAGCAGAATTCAGAGAAGACGCCAAGACAGAGAGTTATCCAAATTACTTTGACATTTAAGACCGATGTTGTGGAAGGTGTAGGGATGCGATTAGACGCTTCTTCTAGCTCGTCGTCGGTAGCTTCAGGGAGAGGAACGTAGTAGTATACAATAGCGAGAATGAAAGTAAAAAAGGAGATGCCGAGGTAGGTCCATTGAACATCTATAAGTGAACTGGCTTGAACTTTGAAGAGCACTTTCTTCGCGAGCAGAGGCGAAACAATACTGCCGATCGCCTGAATGCCTTGGGAGAGGTTTAGACGCACCTCGGAGTATTCAGGAGGCCCACAGAGTGCAATAAAGGGGTTGGCAGATATTTCCAAAGTCGATAGTCCAAGACCGACAATAAAATTCGAGATCAGAAAAGCTAGGAAGGAGGTGAGAACGGCAGACGGCCAGAAAACGAGGGTGCCGCAAGCATAGATCACCAGTCCAACGGTATAGCAAGCCTTGAAACCCCATTGCTTAAAGACCAGTCGACCAAACGTAAGTGGGGCAACAAAGTAGCCTCCGAAATAAGCACTGTGGAGGCCCACAGATTGTCCCGCTGACATATTTGCAACGGCCTGGAATTGTGCGTTCAAAGTGTCCAATAGCCCATAAGCGAAACCCCAGATGAAGAAGAGTATCGTGACCATTAAGACTGGAAAGACTGACTCCCTGTTGGACATATGGACCATGCTTTTCTTCTTCTTAATGTTAACAAAGTCGAAGAATGTAGCAGTGGGACGCCTAGTACGCATAGTTGCGTTTGTTGCCGCTGTGGTATACGTATCCGTCCTTTGGCAAGCCTGAGGCATTTCATTCATGTCAGGAGTAGTCAAGAAATCCATCATACCCAGAGTTGCCTCCGGGTTTGCAGAAGCAACCGGGGGTGGCTTCTTCAGTGGGGAGTCTGGAACAGATGGAAGTGGCTGATGATCTCCCATATCACGATTCAGCATACTTCCACTGTTCGTCACAGATTTCTCCGTTTGGCTAGTATCGCGTAGTATATGAGGCAGAAAACGCGATACTAGGGGTTTCAACGCTGGCACACAAGCGCACATTATGCCGACGTTGATCTCGATTGCTGACCACATAAAAGATAGCGATGCATACCAGGAGAAATCATCAGCCTCCAAGTTCCTGGAGTTGCCCCCCGATGGCAAACTGTGATTCTGGATATCTTGGAGGTGATTTTTTGCGGCTTGCTGGAGGTATGCGATTCTAACGACATCGACGACGGCGACGAAGACACCAAATCCAAAAGTGATGATAAGGATAGTCTTCTGCTTCTTCGGCAACCGCATGCTCGTCAGAATGGGCATAGGAAGAAAAAGGATAGCAAGATCAGTGATAATATTTAGCGGCGCTGAAGAGAGATATAAAGTCACGATATTCGTGCAAGTTGCCGAGTCTGGAACTGGATTTTTGAAGGCCGCAGTAACCGGGCGACATTGAAAGATAATGAGGAAGGTCAATGCTAGACCTCCAATATTGACGACAGCCAGCGTCACGATGGCCGCCCAACGAAAGATCTTTTGGGTCTTCGACAACGTTAGGTAGAATATCAGGATTGACGTTTTGGTAGCCATCAAGGCAGGATTCTAAGGAGTCTCAATGCCTGCTAATATGTATCTATGGACGGATACTAACATATAGGACCGAGAAAGCATATTCTGACTTCCTCAACGCCGCATCCCATTGTGCAGGGACATCGACCTCATGTCGACCAAGCCCAACAGAGGTGCCATAGCATATTGCAAATGAGGTTCCGAACGCGAGGCACTACACGACGTTCTTGGATAAGCCTTCCATTCAGACTATACAACCGTGTTCTAGTGTTACTACTCACCCAAGCCAGTATCATGAAATGGTCATCCCAGCCGAGTCTACGAACTATGCCAATCCTCGAAATCAATCTTAATACCACAAAGATAGTCGAGCACACGAGCATAGCTGCGGTGACAGCTAACACTATAGGGCTCCTCGACGAGTATCCGTAGTTTTCACTCGCCATGGTACTTGTCGCCTAGGTCCACAGCGGACCATGATATCAAAGGGAGTTTGAGCGCGAACAGGCGGTTCTTCGAGGTATCGAGGGAGTCACTGTACAGCCCAACATGGCCTCACACACTGAAGAAGCAAGAGAATGATTCCAAAGACGTTCAGCGACCCGGGGGATTGGTATACGCCAGCGAGGCGGTCGAGGCAACGACCTGGATGACAATACGGTTGGGAGAATAGTTGAGGGCAATCAAGGGCCGTTGTGCGCGGATTGGGTCAGGCAAACCCCAGAGTTTGCTTTTGACGCGGCACTTGGGACGGCACAAATCTCTGACGGCCTGCATGTCTAGTGTTGGGGAATGAGTCGTGAGCGGCTTGCCGTTAACAGTCAGTCAGCCCTCCAACAGTCGTAATTGGGTCGTGTTCGTTTGCAAAGTGCGGAGAGAACCCAGCCTCCACGTCACTAGGATCACTAGGAAGACTGCCCACACGTACCCCGGGCGAACTTTCAACAGTGCAGAAGCGAGGCGCAAAGGATACTGCAACATGCGACAACACGAGGCCAGATTGAAGGTCAGCTTGGGGAGAAGTCTGCAACGGAACCATCGCTCCGCGTGGTGCCCCAGGCCCTCTATCGCAGCGCAGATCTTGCACATCCCACACCTTCGCTTGGCAATCCGCCAATGGCGAGCGTATCGGCGTTTTAATCCACGGGAGCGCCAAGAAAGCCCAAATTTCTTTTCAGGAGGACGGCAGGTCGGTCAAACCACGCTAAAAAGTCCGCCCACCATAAGCACTAATGCACAACCCCTGCACTGGGTAATCTCAGCTCAAAATATAAGACTACGTGGTCAACCGACCCCGTAACGCTCGTTCTACCTTACATCTACCTTACAGTGACCAAGAAAAGTGACAGCAATGGGTAAGCAGGCAACAACATGCTCGTAACGTGTTTGGATCGTGTTCTAATATTACTAGATCTCTCCAATGATTATCAACCCCTAGATTTTTCTAGTGATGATGAGAATATCTTTGATACTGATATAGAGGATAGTATCCTTGGCTTAGAGGATAATTTTCTCGAAGAGAGCAGAACACTGCCTCAGGATCAAGTTGAGGTAAATAGATTGTAACATGATTTGAACACGTTCTCATCTAGTTAATAATATATTAGCCGGAAAACCTCAATATTTCATTCCTTACAAAGGCAGCTACAAACCCTCTTACAACGCTTGTAATTGAGGATTGTTTAAGCCTTCCAGAATATCCACAGACACTGAACGAAGGATATACTTACCGTGTTAATGTAAGAGGTACAAATGCGGAACAAGCAATGCAAGTAAGTTAATAAACTACGAGACATATTCCAAACATGTTTGTATTTTATTACTAACGCTTTTAGATCCAATACGGAACAAGACAAGTTCATCCTCCAAAGAATGTAACATCAGTTCTTCTTAACGCAAGAGGTAAAAAGCATAAAATGCGTTGTTCAGGAATAAAGCATTGCCAATACCTTCGCAATACGTTGCGTTCTCTAGAACACAACAAGGTCTCTGAAGAGACATGGAATTTGATACAGAAAGAGCGGGCACCTCTTGATAAAAGCGACCCAGATATTCGCAGACGTAATGCAAATAGGTATAGAACAGGTTCTGAATATATTTCTAATCTAAGCTAATATATCACAGTCTATTTCTAGCTGCTCAGAAGCGATTTCGGAATGGCAATGCCTGTAGCTCTCAAGGAGAGAGCTGTGCGCTTGCTATTAAGCAACAAAAATACTCTGTAAGTTAATAACCATTTAAAATATATTTTGAACGTGTTTTTATATGGTTAACAACGGGTTTATATAGGATATCGCAGATGTTCAGCACTCTTTTCTTACTTGTACACAGGCTACAAATGAAACATATTTAGGGCACTTTCGAAAGCCGTTGCCAGCAAATGACAAGTACGATATTATCTACTTAACCTCTCTTATTGACCTAGGGGTTATAGAACCCGAGTCAACTGAGCAATGCGGGGTTATTGAATCAAATCTATGCAGGAGGATTGACTGTGGTAAGAAAACATGTTTGTATCGCATTCGCATTATGTTTTTAACGGACCTCTAGGAATCGACCACCCTCAGGGACCAGGGAAACTTGTACATATGGACTGTGAGGTTACTTTCCACGTTTTTGTACCAAACGACTTGGAAGAGACACCTTATATTCATTTTACCTCGCATGGCACACATAGCCATGCGCCACCTCCTCCAAATAAGCCACCTATGCAGATACTAAATGAGGTACTCGAGTTGGTGCGTCGGATAAGCAACCCAGATCTAACACTAGGTAAGATGATACAAACGGGTTTGGAACGCGTTCCTCATATATTTCTAACATATTTATAGGGCGGTTTCTTCGAAATCCTGTTCTTGAACAGTTTTGTAAGCAGTATAAGAAGGCATCCTTAGCACAGATTCATGCAAGCTTTGCTACCATGGATCGTATCAGCCGATTGATTCAGAAAGAAAAGCTTACTTTATATCCTGAGGGAAAAGGACTAGCAAGAGTCGAATTTGAGTTTGATCAAAGGCATCGAAATCCCGAAACAGTATATAAACGTATTCTGACCATGTCTGAATGACATTGCTAACATGTTATAGGCCTATATTCAACATATCTACAGCGATCGAAATGGGATTATGATAATCTGCTTCTTACAAGAGCAGGCTAAGATCTTTTTAGCTCAAAGGACGTTTGAAGTTGATATGTCCTTTAAACGTATCCTTGAAAGGAATATGAATGAGATTGTATTCACAGTTTGGCTTGAAGAGCACGGTAAAAGTATTATTATAGAATATATATGTTATAAATAGGTTACTAACCAATTTGTATAGTTTTTACTCTTGCACGTGTTATTACCAATACCTCAACAAGGCGCACTTATGAGTTGTGTTTTGAGCGAGTCTTTCATTTACTTTCCGAACATCTTCGGAAGAGGATTCGCTGGAAGCATATTCATGGTGGAGAGGAAGGCTTTGAAGCTGTTGTATCTGATATGGATGGCAAGCAAATGGCTGGTAAGATATCTATGAGCCAATCAGAACATGTTGCTAACGTGTTTGTAAAGGCTTTGGAGGATATCTACAGCATATTGACCCCCAAAATCGCGAGTGGACGTGGCACCTTAAGAAGACTCTTGTCTTCCGCGGTATTCACTTTCTACAGAGTATTTCGAGGGCTGCCGGCAACCACAACGAAGCCTTTTTTGTACAAGAACGAATGAAGTCTCTTCTTACATGTAAAAGTCAGCCAGAGTACGAAGAACTTTGTGATTTACTTATTGGTAAGCTATTCTAAATTCATTTCTAACGCGTTTAAATGATGTTAATAACACAGCCAATGAATCGCAACCAATTGCCAATTGGGCAATTCACAAAAGGCACCCTGTTATTGCTTCAGGATTAAATAAGCACTGTTCTTTAGTCAACCACAAGCTATTTGATAGCCTACGACATCATACTAATGCAGTAGAGCAAACGGCAAATAAATCTTACGCATTTGGTATACGGCAGTATCTTCTTCCTGCAATTTTAGGGTATTAACGCCTTTGTAACCTGTTTATAACATGCTTATATTTTATTTAGCGCCCGAAAGATCGATCGACGAGATGTTGATCAGTATTTTGCTGGAAATCAATACGGAATATCCCATACACAAAGAGGTATATCAATGTTAAGCCGGTATGCGGATCATATGACTAGGGAGAGTACGTATAAAAAACTCCTTCGTATTTACTACCTAACATGTTTAGAACGTAAACGTAAAGAAATCCAAGACGAGTTACAGCGAAATGACACTGATGACGATGATAACGATATTTTATTTCAAGCATCATCATCAGGTGTAGTAAGAACACGCTCTAGATCTCCTCGAGGTTCAAGAACACCAAGATCTCGATCAGTGTCCCATTCGAGGCTCTCTTCTGTTGCATCTGATAATTCGTAAGACTTTAACATCATAGTATAGTATTTTGAACTTATTACTAACCTGTTCGAGGCGTAATAGTGGTGGAAGATCTCATCCACTAAAACGACAGGCCCTAAGCATCAACCAGGATCTTGAGGAACAGCGCCAAAGGCTTGAAATCCGTAAGATGGAGCTGGAACTAGAAGCAAAGGAGCTAGAGAACATGGAAAAGAGAATACAGCTAGAAAGAATGAAGGCTGGGCTGCGATAAGGTTCAGAACATGTTTTACGCCTGTTTTAATTATAATACTCGGCGGCCAACAGCTCATTGGATTATCAAAAATTGCATTACCAACATCCAAGTAAGTCTGCCTCTGAAGATACGCGAGAGAACTTAGGGGATTACTAACAGAAATAAAGTCCGTGGAAATTCCCTAATTGTTCGAGAGTTAGCAAGAATTCAAGGCTTCGCTAACAACTTTATTTTCTACGCTCCGATATCGTCCAATATACCCAGGTGCTAAACGCAATTCTACCTCCCATGCTAAGAGGATTGGGGATACTATTATTCATATTATACAGGATTGTCGAGTCGTCCGGTTAGAGGGAGGAACGAACGAAACAGAAACAGATACGAGAGGTGCGAAGCGGCCAAGAGCCCAAACATAACATCTACGCTTGCATTATGAATGGGACTTTGTCACGCCCGGCTAAGGTATAGCAGAAAGGCATTGCATCTTTGACAGTACATTACTTTGGAATTATTATTGGCGTATTGATACTGTGTGTGGATGAATCTCTTCCGTTAAGTCGAGGACTTTTGTACATATAATAAATTTTATGTGAATGTGGTATTTGAGTTAGAGGGTTGACGCTAGGGATGAGGCAAGTGATCGACCAAGTTCCGATCCGATGGTTTTAGAACTGACACATAGTTACATAATGTATCGGAAAGGAAGGAAAGCACATACATCATCTTTTGTAATTCTATCTCCAAGATTTTGAAGCTCTTCTATGAGTACAAACTGAAGGTTGGAAGTGGCTTTCGAAGTTCTGGGAAGTGTATTTTGATATATGTTGACATAGGCCTTTACGATGGTTTACGTCACGGAGAATGGAACTTATAGCTTCTTGTATCTATTTTGGAGATGATTTGGTGCGTATTCTTTCTATCGCTTGCACCGATAACTGCGTCCAATAAATTATGAGGTGCATGCACGGGCGGTAAGTCATTCTGCCGCATTACCAGTCTCACAAGTACGCGTATGATCACGAAACCTTGATCCTATTGATCCTATTGGCTGGCTCTTATCGATAACCGTAGGACCCAGGGGAAGGGATAGTTGATATGAACGGCTGTTAACAGTCAATACTATCAACTAGATAGAATATAGAAGACAGAAGGCAGAAGACTAGGACTGAAGACTGAAGTCTACAATCATGATCTCAAAACTTCGGAGCTTTCACATTGGTTCCGTCATGTATCATGTTTACTTTTTCGGGATCTGCCACCCGGTAAATTCAGCTGCAGGCCGCCAGGTAGCCATCGTGGGGTGTGCTGCGATAATCTGCTAACCCTACAATAACAACATTTGACGCTGCGACACTTTTGGAGTTCTTTCATGAACAATCCTCTCCCAACGAAGTGAAGATGTATACGGAAAGTGATCCGCTCCTTCCCACTTATGAACAGGCCACCGGGAAAGGGCAACGCCGACGTTCCCGCCAATGTTCCCCAGTGTGGCCTCTTGTCCTCTTTCCTTCAATAGGTCTCTTCGTTACCCTCGTCCTGCTCTCGGTGTTTTCAAATGATTTTTCAACCATATTCGAGCCCAAGCCCAAGCCCAAGCCCATACCGTATCACGTCGCGGTCATTGGTAGGTCATAGAGTCCTCAAAAACAAGTGGAATGTAACCGGTAGTAGGTGCTGGCCCAGCTGGCGCTTTTTCAACAAGGCAGCTCCGTAGGCTAGCGGGAAAATTGGATAAGCCTCTCAGTATAACTGTATTCGAACGAAAGAGCGCCGTGGGGGGTCGTTTAGTACCAGACTTGCCTCTGTATCCTTTCGACGATGCTCTGCAGCAGCCGCTTCTACCGGAATCAGCCAGCGCTCGCTCGCTCTCCAATGGAGCCATATTGGAAGCCGCCAGAGAGCATGATATCCCTTTTCGTCCTCACGATCATAGTGAGAAGATATTTTAGTATGATTATCTACGCTCCACACTCGTTCACACTTTCATATGCTGACATATTCAGCAACATCAAAGGCTCCTCCGAATTAACACGCCCATCTTCTAAGGCCTCATTAAGCTCCTGGCTGTGGGAGCTCTGGTGCTTTGGCTTCTCGTCCAAAAACGCCAAAGCAGTGGGCAACACGGCCAAGAACCAGTTTCTTCAAATATACCGCGAAACCGCGCCTATCAACTCCACACAAGAGCTCGTTCGGCGACATGGGCTCGGCGATGTTCTTGCCAACGGAGGGTTACAAGCGCTCGAAGGCCATGGGGTATCTCACAATTACGTAGAAGATGTCTTGAGGGGAGAGATTGCCATTCAATATGGCCAAGACATGGAGGCATTAAACAACTTCGCCCTTGGCATTGGAGCATACAATGCCGACGAGGGGAGGTCTCTGCAAGGCGGAAGCATGGTGTCTACCCTCGAAGCGATGCTCGATAGTAGTGATGTAGACCTGCGGTTATCCACCGAGGTGTACGGCTTCCGGAGACTGAATGCAACCAAATGGCTCGTTGTGTCTCGACAACCAGGGACCTCAGGCGAAGAAACCATCGACATGTTTGATGGGGTAATATTCGCTGCTCCGTTTTTCCCTGATGAGTTTGAATACCGGGACACGACGTTTCAAACGCCTCCACAGATCATTGATTATAAGACTCGGCATGTTACTTGGTTTGCATCGCCGGTGCAGCCTGATCGATACGCACTAGGCGTAAACGTGGCGAAGCCATTCCCGGATAGGGTGATTATGAAAATACCTGACTCCTGGCCTCATTCGAGCACTGGCCAGGGCCTCATAGAAGTCCTGGATATGGGAGCAATAGCCCAGCGAAATAGCGAGGGGCCAGGTAGCCAACATGCCTACAGGGTACTCTCGGATGCTCGTCTCGAGGACGAACACTTACTAGCCATTCTTGGTGGCATGAGTCCGAGCTGGGTTGGCCGTCATGAGGTTTGTGCCGTTAGTGAGGGAATCTGTAATTTACGCAAGCTGACGATGCGTATAGATAAAGACTGCATATCCAAATCTGAGCCCACGATCGGCTTTTCCGCCAATGGTCCTCGACGACAGGTTCTGGAGTCCTCTCAGCATCGAAGCAATTGGCAGCTCTGTAGAACTCAGTGCGTGGGCCGGTAAAAACGTAGCGTCATTGGTGGTGACGGAGCTAGCAAAACGCTCAGATGTCTAAAGCGGTGATCCCTGAGCTGGGTCACTCAGCCTAATGAGATGAGCAGCGACGCTTCGAGAGTGATCTCTTGTTTGGGGAAGGCCCCACGGACGAACCCGAAACCTAGTTTAGGGCTGAGACTTGTCTCTCCCCTGACCTTGGAATAATGACTACAGGCAAAAACTCCTTAATACGATATCGGGTATAACGATACATTTGGTATTACGATCTACACGTCCTAATCAAGCCTTTTTTGGTGTACCTAACGATAATCTGACTTTTGACGATACCGTTAAGCTCTACTACCAATATCGGTATAACTA
>Ga0307515_10010371_pt1 | contig 17853 bp, 13 predicted proteins | sample 17_EM_MG_FD_194513 | JGI IMG/M metagenome (GOLD analysis project Ga0307515, IMG submission 194513) | Populus trichocarpa ectomycorrhiza microbial communities from riparian zone in the Pacific Northwest, United States - 17_EM | ecosystem: Host-associated > Plants > Roots > Unclassified | place... | reverse complement strand
CTCAAAACAGAATCAGAACTGGAATTACAGTCTCTTCGGAAACAGATTACAAAGGAGAGCAGAAGGGGGCAGGATCTGTCAAGACATGTTAAGGAACTTGAAGAGGAGAGAGATGCACTCAAAACAGAATCAGAACTGGAATTACAGTCTCTTCGGAAACAGATTACAAAGGAGAGCAGAAGGGGGCAGGATCTGTCAAGACATGTTAAGGAACTTGAAGAGGAGAGAGATGCACTCAAAACAGGATGTGAACAACTCAAGTGCTCAAATGAAGGAGAATCCCTGAATCAATTGCGAGCTGAGAATGAGGATTCTAGGGTTCAGCTAGAAGAAGTCAGGCGAGAACTTAGTCATCAAAAGGAATTGAACACCAATCTTAAGTCGCAACTCCAGAAAACGCAAGATTCAAATGCTGAGTTGATTCTTGCTGTGGGAGACCTTGATGAAATGCTGGATCAAAAAAATGTGGAAATATCTTCTCTGTCTAGCAAGCTTGATGAGGTTCAGGAGGAAAATTGCAAATGCAGCAAGAAAGAGGACAGAGACCAACAAGCAGTGCTTGCACTGGAAGAAAAGACTAGGGAAGATAATGAATTATGTCTACTGAAGCAAAAGGTGATAGACCTATCTGATGAAATTGATGTCTACAGGGAAACTAGAGAAAAGCTGGAGAATTATATCGAACAACTCACACAAGACTGTGAAGATCTAAAGAGAGAAAACCATGATATCTCTTCCAAGTTAGAGCAGGGCAAGCTACAAGAACACAAAACCTCAGAATGTTCAGCTACTATTAAAGAACTTGAATCACAGGTACAAAGATTAGAGGAAAAATTGAAGACGCAGACAAAAGAATTCTCAGAATCTTTGCTTTCCATCAACGAACTGGAAAGTCAGGTCAAAGGGTTGGAGAAAGAACTGGGAAAACAGGCACAAGGATACGAAAATGACCTCGATGCCATGACACATGCCAGAATTGAGCAGGAACAGAGAGCTATCCGTGCAGAAGAAGCCTTGAGGAAGACAAGGTGGAAAAATGCTGTTACAGCAGAGCAGCTACAGGAGGAATTCAGAAAACTTTCAGTGGAAATGGCAGGAAAGGTTGATGAGAATGAGAAGCTGACAATGGAATCTGTATTTGAAGCAAACGAGCTCCGAATACAGAATAGAGTTCTAGAAGAGAATCTTAAGAAATCTAACGAAGAGCTTGCAATGATGACGGACCAGAACAGAGTAAAAATGGAAGAATTGTCAATGCAACTAGATTTGAAAACAAAACATATGGAGCAGATGTCAGTGGAACTAGAAGATGCTTCCAACAAACTGAAGCATGGAGGAGAAATGCAAGAGGCTTTTCTAGCGGAAGTTCGAATGCTGAAAAGTGAGATAGAGACCCTAAGAAAAGAGAAGAATGACATCTCTGAACTGGAAAAAGAAGTGAAATTAAGAGATGAAACTGAAAAATTGAAGACATCGTCTGAAGAAACAAAGATACTAACAGAAATACAGAAAAGTGAAAGAGACGAAATAGAAGAAATATTTGCATTGACAAAGAACGAGGCAGAAAACACGAGGCAAGAATTATTCAATTTGAAGTCCTTAAAGGATGAAAAGGAGGCAATGATCAAGAACCTTTCATTGGAACTTCAAAGCCTCAGAGATCTGCAGATTGAGCTAAAAAATAGCCTGTCCGCAGAAGAACAGGAGAAAGAAAAACTTCAGCAACAAGTACTCGAATTAAAAGGTAAGCTGCAGAAGAAGGAACAGGAAAATACTAGTTTCATGAAGAAACTCACATTTTCAGATGAAAAGAACTCGGTGCCAATGGATGACAGAATGCAGATCAAATGTGCTGCAACTAATACTGCAAATGTCAATGACTTCCAAAAAAGAAATATTGGGGAAGACTTGCTGAATTCTGAGATGCACACTGCAGGAAGCAAGGGTATTGAAAGGTACAATTTCAAGTTCTTGTTTATAATGATTATTGTACTTTCTCATATATCTACCACCTTTTTCTGAGTAATTAATTTCCAACAAGGAGATAAATCGAAGCATGCATTGTGCATCCAGATATGTTTTAGTTCGTGATCATAGTTGTCACTGAAATTAGTTTCATTCTTCAATATTTGTTATGACAGAGAAGCAAAAACTTGCTCGAAGGAAGAACTGAGAGTTGGCACTTTCCACTCAATGGATGAGGGTTACCTGATTGAACTGTTGACAGAAACGGCACAGCTAAAAGAAAGGAACAAATGTATGGAAACTGAGTTAAAAGAAATGCAAGAGAGATATTCAGAGATAAGCCTCAAACTTGCAGAAGTAGAAGGTGAAAGGCAACAGCTTGTCATGACTGTACGCAATCTCAAGAATGGTAAGAGGAGCTAGCATTCTAGCTCTCTAAGATATCGGATATCAGACACAGAAATGAAGCACTGGTAATGCAGCTGCTAAAGCGAGCCTCTGATGAGCAAGATTGTTGCTCGACTATTCTTTATGCATCTTGTAAATGGAAGTCTAGAGGTGCTCGAGAAGCAGGTCCAGAGTTCAGAAAGGGATAGATGTTTCCTTAAAAATATAGTAATTACACACTCCTTTGCTTTATACAGATTTTGTGTATTCCTTATTTGTGATGTTCATGTAGCTAATCTAGTTGAAGTATTGGTGCCTAACCTGAATTGTGGCTGTATTGCAGAAATTAAAAGCATTAGAATTTTAAGATATTCCAATGAGTTTAAAAATTGCAGACATCACTGTCTAGAATTTTAGGTTAAACAATGGAAACAGTTTTATGTTCATGACTTCATTCATACCTTTCACGTTAGTTCTGCCTGTACTGAACGTGTTTTAGAAATCCACTTATATCTAAGATTCTTTGTTTCGTGAATTTGTCGAACTTTGGTGTATGATACAACCATGGATGTGACAATGATATCTATGTTGACCGTGTTGAAAGAAATTAACCTATCATAGCTATGTCCATTAAGGAAAAAAATTAATTGCTTTTTACAGAACGCAAAGGTTATGATATTCCAATATTATAGAAAGCACAGGAAAGGGTGGCATTGTTACAGGATTTAAAGAAAAGCATAGCATTGGTACAGATGTTTAAGGACCAAAATATAACTTTATCAACATAAACCCAAACATCTATACCTTTCTTTCCCTTCAATTTCTCCTGAGCTTTTTGCTCATACGGTGGGCACTTCCATCACTCCAGACCAGCCTAGTTTGGTTTCCACCATCCATTGCAAAGGATAAAGTCTACATTTGATGAAGCTTCTTATTATGATGACAATTTAATACGGAAAAATGCCTCATACAAAAGGGTTCACATACCATACCTGTTTTGATCTCTTATCCTTGGGTGTCCATGATGGAATTAGGGATGCGGAAGTTCTTTCCTTCTGGGATGAACTTGACAATTGAATAGGTTGTTTCTGCTTCTTCTGCTCATATACTTTTCTAGGAGTGCTTCCTCCCTGGTACTTGAAAAAATCAAGAATAGACAGGCTTCTTCTCTCAGTAGCCTTTGATGTATTTCCTGAATTCCAAAAATCTGGAGTACATGTATCAGGTGGAAGGGACTGCTGCCGCAATCTGCTCTTTTCCCTTACTCTGTTAAGAAACTCTATTGTCCAGGGTGAACCTGGTTGTGGATGAGCAGAATGGATGGCTTTAGAAAGTGGTGTTCCACTTCCACCGCAATGTGATATCTCCTCTTCAAATGGAAACCTAGTGGATTTTCCTGCAGCTCTCAGTGTAAAAGCCTCCTCTAAGAGATTTTTCCTGGGTTTTACAGGCACTTTTTCATGCTTATCATCTATAATTGGATCACCACGATTTTGTGGTAACCTTTGTCTATCACTTTCTATAGGGGTCCATAAATCTGGACAAGAGTTTTTCTCAGCGGCCGTTGGATTATTAGGGTGACTATTCTTACCAAATGACAGTCGTCTTGCAGCTTTCGACTTTCTTGCAGAATCTTGTTCGATATCAGTATCAGGCATCCAAGGTGAGAAATATGTAGAGTTAGCAATAGAAGCAACGTCTTTCTCCAACGAGACGGGATCATCAGTGAGGTCTATGACTTCACCTCTAAAGTATTCATGCAGGTTGTTAGCGTTAGATTTACAGGGATTGCCACTGTCTAACTTCAACTCCTTCTTGATATTTATTTCGGATGCCCGATTTTGACCCAGAAATATATCGTTCAGTGGTAACCTGGGCTGTCTTCTGTCATCCCGAATCAGAGGATCTTTGAAGTTTCCAGAATAAAGTGGTTTTATGGAAGTAGGAAAATCCATCACCGGAGCAATATCCGGTACCTGCTTTTGACCAAACAAATCTTTCAAAGATGAACTAGGTTGCTTCAACTCACCAAGCATCTCGGGATCTGTTGAAGTCCAACAATCATATTGCTTAAACACTCCAGGATCCAGCATACCATCAGTGAATTGGTTCAGTGATTCAGATTTCCACATGTCATCCACTTGAATGTCAATTTTTTGAAGGCTATTTATGCATTTTCTTCGTTTTCTTTCAGAATCAATATGAAGATGAAGTTTATCTGAGTCAGGACAAGAAGATGCAGAGGAGGAACAGTCTGTCATTATGGATCTAGAATCCTCCCGCTCACCATATTTGCACAAAGCACTAAACAGAGCAACACTTTCAACTGGAACATGATACTGTTGGACTGCAAGGATCCTGCGTTCATGTGACCATTCAAGAAACTCAATAAGCATGCCTCCAGAAGACAGAATTGCATGTGCTGTCAGTGGATTAATTGATGGAAATTTGGTAAGGAAGGATTCTGCAAGAGTTTCTGATTCAGGCATTTTAGGATATCTGCCCCTGGAAGACTTAGTGGCATACAAAATACTGTTTAATATAATTTCATCGGTCAATTCAGCTGAATAGGAAGAAAAGAGCTGTAGGTCAATTCCCAGGCTTGCTGCAGCTGCGTAGAGTCCATCAGAGAATTCCATTACAGTAGAGAGGAATCTGGTTTCTCCCTCAAAGACCTGCAGAAAATGTAATATGAAAGGTAAGAAACAAAGTTCCAAAATTATTCAAGAAGGAGAGGTAATTGAGAAGAATATCCTAAAGAAGAAACCTTCATATATCAGTCAACTGTATTACTGGCCAAAGTAAAATACTAATACATGCACAATATAATTTATACACCAACGGATTTAAATTTTTTCCAAAATCCCTTGCAAGAAAAGATAAAAATTGCTTAACATATGCACATAATTAATGTCAAGAAAGTAATATCTGATGAAGCTAACCTATCAAAATGATCATAATTTAATGTACACCACTAAGATGCCATTAATTATGAATATGCTGGAGAAAATGCTTTCAGAGTTCCTTTTAGACATTTTTGTGCTACGACAAAAGTTAATGTTTCCTACTGCTTGGAAGAAAACCTGCACGTACAGTGATTCAGTAATTCAACAATTATATGAAAGACCCTATCCAGCATAGTATTGTATTCAACCCAGAGCTTTTTCATTCATAAGTGGATTGCTGCTTCACCATATCACAAGAACTCCAGAAAAATGCACAAGTTTCATTCTTCTAAAGACTGGACTACTCTACATAGAACTGGAGTAGAAACAAAACAAAGGAAAATATGTGAATTATAACATCATAATATACAGGAATTACCAGAATGCAGCCACTGAAAGCGAAACTCAGCAATGTCAAAACATTTGCAGCAATATTCTCAATGCACAGAGGCAAGCATGAAGAAGCTTCATCTGCAGCTGTTGCTTTCTTTCCAATATTTCCACAATCATACCACACTAGGCAAATGGAAGAACTAATAATCACGTCAACAGGCAGATTCAAGTCACGCTCCACAACTTGTGCTCCTTCTTTCTCCATCGCAAGAATTCTTTGGTATGTACTTCTTCTGGATACTATCATTTCCTTGTCAAAATTTTGAGTATTCACAATAATGACGATGTCAGGGAAATAAATCATGTCCCCTTGAGTCTTCTCAGTTTTTGTTGCATAGGGTGCATAAGGAAGTTGCAAAGGGATGCTGCAAGCTTCAGCTTTATCTGCAGCTTCTGAAGATGTCATATTAAACTTGTCCTCAATAGGTGCAAGATTTAGCAGTTCCTCCAATTTCTGGTCGTTGATATTCTCATTCATACCAGGAACTGAATGAGATTTGCTTCCCTAGGATGAAGGTAATGCTAGGTTAGTGATATTTAGTAGTAGAATTATGTTTGCATAATAAGTTAACATTGTAATTGAAAATATAATTTGCAAAAACATCATTAGGAAGAGAGAGGCAGTTTATGGGAGGAGATAAATCTCAGTAGAATGTCAGTATGATAAATCTCAGGAGATAAATAATCTTATATTTACCTTAATTCTGTTCACACTCAAAGCAAAAAACTGTTACTGCAATGATTAAGGAAAAAAAGAAAATTTCTTCATATAGTAAGAAGGCAACAGGCCCAGACTGGAAGATTTGTTTGACTTATTTAAGAAATTTACCTTGGGAAATGAAGCCCTAGTATCAGGAATCTTGACTGTAGATTCATTTTTTCCCCTAGCAGTAGCTTTCCCAGGATTCAAGAAATAATCAAGATCATTGAATTGCGACGTAGAATTGAACAACAATGAAGCCTTCCTGGCATTTTCTCCAATTAATGTTTCTCTATTTCCTGTTTCTTGACGTCTATCCAAAGACTCACTTGAAGCACCTTCCACAAGTCCACTGTTGGGAGTTTCAGAAATCACATTCAACAGTTCCTTATGTTCTTCCATATGTGCCCCACTCAAACCATTATCAGAGAAAACAAGGTCAATCACCAACTTTCCACCATCAAAGGATTCCCTATCAAAATCAATGTTGTGTGAATCCAACTCCTCCAACATTTTTTGATATATGGATGAATTTTTACCGTTGTAATTATCCTCCTCCAAAAGATGCCAATCCAAATAAATCCCATGGGATGCAGATAGGGGTTGTGGCTTGAGTTCAGCTAGTTTTTCCTTCATAATGGCATAGATCGAACTTATCTTGTCAGGATCAGAAAAAATAGGTATAGGCAGAGATTTGAATGTGTCATCTTCCAGTGTTAGTTCACAACTAACAATCAATTCATCAAAATTCTTAAAATTCATATCTTCTCTGAACATCGAGTCACATGTTTGTGGTTCATCTGTTGATTGCATTTCAAAGAAGACTTCGTAAAATTGAGATGAATCCGTCTCAAGGAATTTGAATTCCTGAAAAATAACTGGGTTCATTGGTGAAAGACAATCTGCAGAGTCTTCACGACCCTGTGGAATTTCCACCATGCTTATAATGTCCATTCCCAGGGATGTATCTAGAGAAGCCAGCTCAGGTTCAAGGCATTGCTTTTCTGGACAATGCTTTGAAAGAAATTCTAAGATATCAAAGTGCATCGAACCCAATAGCTCGTTCCCGTCAATATGCAGGATATTTTCTTGACCCCATTTGGACTCAACATGCTCAAGAAATAAAAGAAACTCATCTTCCATGGATGGGTTTGTGAAAGTTCGAAGACTCATCTCTTCAACTTCTAAAAGAGGGAATGTGTTATGATGAAAGTGTGCTTGCTCCTGAACAGAACCATCATATTCCAGCGCACAAGCTTTTTCATCCATGTCAAACTCTAATGTGACATCTTCAACAGAATAAACTGATTCTTGAACTTTGTCAGGATATTGCATTTCAATCTCAGGCCTGAGCAGATCCTGCAAGTGTAGAAAAAATCAACAAATAAATAAAACCACATGATGATTTATGAATGCCATAATCATAAAAACCTGAATCCTAGTACATATAACTAAGTAAAAAACGTCTAGACCAGACAACTTTGAGCAGCAAAATCTTTGTCTAAACATCGGACAATAAGGGTAAGCAATGAAAAGCAAGTTATCGTAGTACATATAACTAAGTAAAAAATTATAACCAACTTTCCAAAACTGAAGTGAATGAACAACTCATTAGTATTTGTTCATTTCCTTCTGAAAAAACAAACAAACAAACAAAGGTAAATGAGTGAAAAAGGTGACTGCAATCAGCACATCATAGTCTTTTCATATATTCATTACTGTATTACACCATTTTCCAGAATGGATCAGATAAAAGAAACAACGAGACCATCACTTGATGAATTTGAACTAGTCACCATAAAATGCTTCTTATATTTCCAACCAAATCTTTTAAACTATATATATATCCCAAAATTACAAGAAAAATGGCACAAAAGAGTCAAAACAATATTTTAAGAAAAAGAATTGTCCAAAGATTTAAATATTCCAATCCTCATGGAGTCACTTACCCTTTATCACTTTACATAACAAAGACTCTGAGTTATATAGCATGGCTCAGACACTTACCAAATCATTCTCAATCTCAGAAACTTCAGAGAGGAGTTGCATCCCTTCGTCAGAGAAGCACACATTCTCCTTCAAAAGCACACAAAACAAAGCACATAAGCACAAAATCTCCTGGCACGAGCACAAGGAAAATGTATCTATACCCGCATATATACTCTCTAAAATATTCATCTTTACCATGAATGTATCAATCTCTGGTGCTTCCAATTGTATAACTTCAAGCCTCTCCGAATGTTTATTATTCCCATTATCTTTCTGCAAGACCAAATGTCCTTTATAAATCAGACAAATCAAACCAAATTAATTTCAAAAAAAAAATTAAAAAAAAAAGTTCAAACATAATTCCAATTTCACTCGTTTCGAAACTCAACCTCTTGAGCTGAATCAGTTCCAAAACCTCTCTCTATCTCCTCCTCCTTCTGCAAATTGAACACCAACTGTGAATATATACAAATATAATCTAAAATCACTGTTTCACCTTGAAATCATTTAAAAAAACAGCGCAAAATAAGCCAAATTTAACATTATCAATTAAAAAAAGGCTAAAAACATAGGCTGTTAATTCAAAACAATGATAATTTAGCTCTCTTCCATTTCCAACTCTGGTGTTTTTTAACTTAATCGAAGCATAGTGAGAAAAAAATAATTAAGAAAAAAGAACTTAAATTAAATTAAATTAAACTATAACTGAAATAAAATAAAATAAAATTATAACTTAATATAATTTTTCTAAATACTGATCGAAAAATAGAAGCAGAAAAAAAATATTAAGGGAGAAAAACAGAAACAAAACAAAGAAAAAATGATCTAAGATATAAAGGCTCCAGTTTCGAAAAAAAATCCACGAATTTGAAAGTTATCAAATAAATTAAGGATAACGCATCATAATCGACAGAAATTAAACACCAAAGAAAAAAACTAAAACAAACACGATATTTTGGAAATAGACCTGATGAAATCGATCAGGTAAGAAATCACGAAAATCAAAGTCGATGAAATGAGGAAGCACTGAGGAGATGAATTTGGAGAGAGCGGAATCGATAGGAGGTCTTTCGATCGGGAGAGAGAGCGTTTCAAGAGGATGGAAGAAGCGAAGGAGACGATGCAGTTCTTGCTCCGGAGGAGTAGGAGGAGCTAAGTGAGGGACTGGAAGATTTAGGAAGCTTAGGGTATCGACCGGAGAAGAAGAAAAGTAGTCTGTGTTTAGAAATCGAGTTCGCATTTTGTTTCGATACAGAGAGAGAAGGAGAGGTAACGGACTACTACTTACTTTTTCGAAGCTGAAATTGAAATTGGCGCCTGAGTATTTAAATTCTCCCACGGGATTGAATGTATGGGCTTTGCTATCCTCCTACTAAACATCGGCCCATATAAGAGGTGAGTAAATTAATCGAATTATATGCAAAAGTTGACTTCAAATTAATCGAACTGAATAGTTTTTTCTTTTATTTTTTCATGATCTTAGTTAAAAACAATTAAGAAGAATTATTTGATTCGGATTTAAATCAAAATTAAAGTATATTTAATGGTTTTTAAAAATATAAAAATTAAACCAAATCAATTGACTTGGTTGGCTTTTTTGAAAAAAATCATTTCCACCATCTTTTATCTCTCTCCTAAAATAAGTTAAAATAAGTTGAGTATGAGTCTATTAAACTTAATTTTCATAATCGTGGTAATAAACAAAATTAGAACCTATTAATTTTTGGTTCCATGTGATCCCAAAAATAAATAAATAAAATCATATAGCTATATATAAGACTAGCATACCTTCCTTTTTATAACTTTTTTTTGTAGCTAATCATATAAATAAAAGATAATTCAAAATGCTTAATTGGAACTTTCTGGATTGTATTTCTAATTGCCGAAAAGTGAAGCAAGTTTTAAAAAATTTAGACACTCGATTTAAAATACAAATTCATTCTAAAGAAAATACAAATAATAATAATATATATATATATAAAAAAAAAAAAAACTTAATTCCTGAAAGATCAACATGTAATATGTTTGAGGCTTGGAGCCCAAAACCAAAAACGGAAGCAGCAAGGTAAAAAAAAGAGGAGCGAGTCTGCATGTATGTTTTTAAATTAATATAGTGTTGGATTTGTGCCAGCAATGTCGTTGTAGTATAGTGGTAAGTATTCCCGCCTGTCACGCGGGTGACCCGGGTTCGATCCCCGGCAACGGCGTCTTCTTTTTGTATGTTGTTGAGATTTCAGGTCTTTGTTTAGAGTTTTTAGTTTTTACCACAACACAAGTAATGGGAAGCAGGAGCAAAGGCACAGGCCATCATAGCATAGTATTACTGGAGGACAGACTCAATGAACTTTATATTACAACTCACTTGACACTATTTTTTTCAAGAAAAAATACAAACAAAAAAAACTCATGTGATTTAGTTAAAAAAATTAAATTAACCTGATATAATCTGATAAAACCCCAGCCATAAAATCAATAATAATTTTTTAAAAAAATAAAATGATCATTTTAATCCGGGAGCCGAACCTTATCGGGGTGGAGTTTTAAGAGTACGGATATTATTAGCTAACACTCTACTCTACGTGTACCGATCCTGTCCCTGTCCATACCATACAGGCATCCACACCTTCTTGAGTCACTGCCTGCCTATACAAATTGATATCTCTTTGGTAAAGTTTATCCACTCTCATCACTCTCTCCGGCATTGCCACCACGTGTACAAGCACCTACAATTACGTGTCTGGAAACGGAGCTTATTATACACGTGTCAATCGCCCTTCAAGGCCACCTCCATGCAAATGTGGCAACGTTACTGTCTTGTCCCTCTATAAAATTATTCAAATTCTTCCACTACTGCATGGTTATCCTTTTCTTTCAGTAAGTAACTGTCTAATCTTTGGCAATTTACTGTTTTCATCATGGAATCACAAATGGCACGCCCGCATGGTGTTCATGACTATGAGCATGACCCCAACAATGTTGGACTGCATCCTGGTAAGAACCTTATTTAACTTGCAATGTTCTTGTAAAGATCATGCAGGCTGAATATATTTGGTTAATTACTTGTAGGCTAATTTTGTTCTTGTAAATGTGGCTCATGTTTTTGTGTTAATTTTTAGTGGTAGAGGGTGAAGATGGATATCAGCATGAGAAGAAGTCAGTGTTGAAGAAGGTGATGGATAAAGCCAAGAAATTGAAGGACAAAGTCAAATTACATGGTCATGGCCATGACTATCATGAGGGTCATGTGCCTGATGATCATGACTTGTATGAGGAAGATGATGATGAGGATGAAGAAATGGTTGAGGACCCAGAAGTTCATGGCGCATCAGGTTTGTTGCTACTTGCTTCAATGTCGATCAACAGTTGGTAATGGCCTTGCTTGAGAAAGACAGGCTTAGATTCGTGTGTCAATAAATTTTTGGAATCTTTTTATGGTTTTAATTGAAAATCAAATCTGCAGCCTACGATTCTGCTGCTATTAGGAACTCTGTGCAAGGACAAGGTCTGGGGCTAGGTAACCCTAGGACATCTTATGGAAATCCAACAACAATGCAAAAGGAACATACAGGCACTGATCCAATGAAGAGCTTTCTTCCTGGGCAAGAGGTTCTTGTTGGAAGGACAACTGCTATAAAAGAAGTACCCCATGGCCCAGTTAATTCACCTGCATATGTTTCTCCAGCAACAGTTGAACAAAGAAGAGATGCTTATCCTGTTAAGGGTTTTGTTCATGAACAAGAAAGGATTCGAGGGCAACCTGAAGTTAATTTGAAAATACCAGTAGGATTGGAGGAGGATCCTCATGCTCCAAAGGGTAGACTTGGTGATCATGCTCCTTCGAATTATCAGACTAAAGTCACTGATCCAACTGGTTCTGGTAAGTTCTGTTCAATATAGGCATGCAATCAATGCTTTTTGGTATTGATGATTGAGCTAATTTTTGTCTTCCAAAGGGTCTAATTCTTGCACTTTTCAGGTGGGAAAGAAGCAGGAATAACGCCAATTCTTTACTCTTTCGACAAAATGAATATCTATGATGAATCAAGAGGAGAAAAACAGAACTTATCAACTGGATCGCGTGATGGTCAGCTCTCCTTGCTTCCTACCGGAAGCCATGACCAATTTTCTGCAGAACCAACTCCCCCAATATCCATTAGTTCCCAAGAGAACCCTGTATCAGGTTCAAAGTCTTTTGTCACCTTGAAATCCAAGGAGCACACACTTGGTGGCATCGGTGATAAACCACCAAATCAGAGTGGCTACACTGAAAAAATCTCCTCTGCCACTTCTGCAATTGTTGACAAAGCAAAAGCTGCCACAAATGTCATGGCCTCCAATCTTGGATATGGAGAGAGAGACAATAATATTAAAGAACATACAATGACACATGAAGGACAAGGACAAAATGCTGCGAAGCCAGCATCGACAGTTGAATATGGAAAGAAAATTGCAACAACTGTGACTGAGAAACTCACTCCAGTGTATGAAAAAGTTGCTGGTGTAGGCAGTACTGTAATGTCAAAACTCCATGGCAATACAAATGCTAGCACTAATACCTGCAATGAAGCAGAAAGCAGGATTGAAGGGAAAGATAAAGGGGCGTCAGTGAAGGACTATTTCGCAGAGAAGCTGAGGCCAGGAGAAGAAGATAGGGCGCTTTCTGAAGTTATTTCGGAGACTTTGAACAAGGGAAAGACTGAGACAGGGATGTGGAAGAACGGTAGGCCAATGGGAAAAGTGACAGACTCAGAGGAGGTGGAGAAAAGGTTAGGTAGTGGAGAAGAAGAGAATTCTGACGAAATAACGGATTCGGTCTCTGTGCATATTCCTGCCAAGGGTGTGGTTGATAAGCTCAAAGGTGCTGTTGGTTCTTTGTTTGTCAAAAGTGAAGAATCTAGGGCATCTCAGCAGCATCCACTTAGTTCCTCCAATGCTGGTAAGAATTAAATACTATCTTGAATTGGGTTTGAAAATTCAGCTTTCGGGATAGAATCTGAAAATTAAGACTTAACTGGTTTTTGTGATGCTTTTTGGTGTTTTGGGGTTTGCAGGTGCTGAAGGGTTTCCTTCTACTTATGCTAGTGGTGAAGAAATAGGAGAGAAGAGACTTCAAGAGACAGGAAACTGAGGAACATGCAATGTCTAGTACTCTTAGAGAGACTCTGTGCGTTTTACATATGGTTTCTACTAGTTGTGAAAATGTTGTTTTTCTTTGGTGTTATGTTGATAGAACTGTAATGAAACGGTAATGGCAGGCACTGTATGGTGAAAAATATGGAATTTGATGCTTATTGACTTTCAAGATCGTTAACATGCTGGAGTTAGGTAGAAAAATCCAATTTCTTTTAGACTTTGAGACAGCTGAACACAGATTACTCAAATTAGGGATGAAAAAAATGAGATTTTGAGTTTGGATTTCTAGCTATAGTTTCCAACCTTACAAAGTCAACAACTAAACCCTAAATCCTAGTTCTAACGTGGCGTAATATGGTGGTAAGTTTCTTAAGGGACCTTTCCAAGAAAAAATCGGTGGCCTCCTTCCTTTATCCCCTTGAATTTGAGGTTCTGTTTGCTTACTGCTTCCCCTCCCAAGCAACTCATCTATATAAGTTTTTTCCCTCATAATATACACTGACACCTAGGATGTGCGTGAGATTAGATTGGTGAAGTTTGAAGAAAGAAACAGGAGCAGAGCTATCTTGAGTGGATCAGTCTCATTATCATCGCTTATTGAATAACTGTGTTGAATCAAAACCAGAAGAAAACGAAACAAACTTGCTGGACAGCATGATTAATTAGAAGCCATGGCAAATTCTCTCCAGAACCAACTCCTCCTATACCTTGACTCCATTCCCTTCAAAGTCAAGACACCGAGAACACAGACATAGTGAGATTCCTGTCAAACTATCAATCTATAGCAGCTACGCACACAGCAAAAACCTCTGCTGCCACGTCTGTAATCGCTGATAAAACAAAATCTGCAGCAAATATTGCAACTTTCATCAAGCTTGGACATGGAGAGAAGGACCAAACTAAGAAACAAGACATGCAAGGACAAGACACTGTAAAGCCACCGTGTGGAGTTTCTTATGAAGGCTGTACTGTGATGGCAAAAGTCCATGGCAGTACGTGGTACTTGTTGGGGAATTTCGTCTCCCGCGTGCGCGGACCGGTGGTGTACTGATAATTGCTCAAAGAAGGCTAAGCACACTGAGACACAATATTTAACATGATTCGGCAAAACCGCCTACATCCACGGGAGAGTCCATATTATTAGAGACAGATAAAGAAAGGATTACAACATACATGGAGGAGGAGGATCACTTCACTCAAACTCTATTCTCATTGCTCTCACACTGCTGCACAAGGCAGCAGAGTTGCTGCCCTTGGCAGCCCCTCACTTTCTCTCTTGGTCTCTCACATTCTGCACTCTCTTTCTCAGTTTGCTCTACTCTCTTGCTGTCTATTTATAGGCAAAAATGGTGCTGCTTCACTTGTTCTTTTGTCAATAATGGTGGCCACCAACTCCAGCTCACCTTTAACAGTGGTGGTTGCCAATAGTCAATGATTGGTGTTGTTCATTTGCTGCACATGCAATGGCAACAAACCCAACAATACTACTGGTGCTTGCTAGCATTGAAGAAGAGGGGTGTAATTTGAAAGCAAGTTTTCAGCTTCTACAGCACACCTAATTAAATGGCCATGTAAAGTCATGGAGCCTTTGTAAATTTGGTAATGATTCGTTCTCATGCCAGTGGAGAAGGTGCATGGGAGAGACTTCTAAGGCCAGGAATCTGAGCATGAGCAATGTATGCTCAATGTTTTTGCAAGATTGTGTTTGTTTTAATAGAGAAAAGTTGTTTTTGATTTCTTTAACAATAAAATATTCCTCTGGAAAAATATAATACGTGGTTACGGTTAAAATTAGAGTGTATATAAAAGTTGTTTTTAAAAGTGTTTTTTATTTAAAAATATATTAAAATAATATTTTTTTTTATTTTTTAAATTTTATTTTTAATATTAGCATATTGAAACGATTCTAACATCAATTAAAAATTTAAATATAAAAAATTTCAAAAAATTTATTAAACCACAATAATAAACAAGATCTAAGGAGCCCATTGCATAGATCAAATCTTTTACTTTTTTATTATCATGTTAACGTTTGTGCATCCAACTATTAGCAAAAAAAACTAAAACTCCCAACACAAATACTATATCAATTTTCTTGTAGCTCTAGATTTATTATTACGTTTGGAACAATAAAATTATTATTTTATTCTTTTCAAGAAAAACAATTGGCTTGCATATTGGGGGTAATATGAGATTTTTATTATTTTTTTACATAATAAAATGACTAACTTACCATTTAAAGCAAAAGAAATATAAAACTAGGCATGGAGCTTTTCTTTTTTACAACATAGTAAAATGATTTAAATTCAAATTTCCTTCAAATGGCGTGCATAGATTTTTTCATCTTTTTATTATGTTTTTTTTTTTTTGATTAAAATCAAGTATTTTTACAAATATAAAATATTATTTAAAATTAAAAAATGATTAGCACGAGCTTATCACATGAAAGTGTGTTGCTTTGCCCGAGCTCTTCAAGCGGCGCGTCCAACATCTCTCAACGATCAAATGTCGGCTTCCATGGAATTGTTTGAATCTTCATGGAGGCTCCTCCATCACTGGGTATGTGGCCAAGAGACCTCCAATTTGGTATCGACAATCTTTTATTTCTCTTTCTTTTCTCTCCCTCCTTGATTTATACGTTTGACCCTATAAAGTTTAAAAGCAACCCTTCACTTTTTTTTTTCTTTGGATTTGGTCCATGCTCTTTTTATTATTATTTTTTATTTTAAATAATTCATAAAATTGAAATTTATTTTTAATTTCATCCTCTTTTGATTTTATCATATGTCATATTTGGTCATGTTCTTTTAATTATTATTTATTTTGTTTTTAATCATTTTCTTAATTGAATGTTTTTCAGTTACACCCCTCAATATTTGATTTTACTTAATTTTTATGTCAAATTGTGTCCTTATTCCTTTAATTTCTATTTGTTTTGTTTTAGATCTTTTTTTTTTATTGAAACTTTCTTTTTTGATATTATCCCTCAGTTTTTTGTTGATCGGGAATTTAACTTCATAATTTTTTCATGTTTTTCTTCTATGGGGTAATTTCAACCTCAAGACCAGGGTCACGGGTTTGAAATGTTAGACCATGTTGACTTTGGTATTTTTTTAGGTCCTTTTTTTACAATTGATTTTTTTTTCAATTTCATCCTTCGATGTTGGGTTTGTTAGATATTAGGCTTCATTTATTTCTTCTTCTTTGTGAGGTTGTTCCAATCTCATGTGTCAGATCGCGGGTTTGGAGGGTTAATGCAGGTTAAGTCAACCTAATTTTATTTTGTTCGATTTATCTGCTATTATTGCATTTTTTTTTGTCATATCATTAAATAAAACGAGCTTATTAGATTCAATTAAGTTAATGACCCAACTCTTAGATTTCTCTTGCTTATTTAAAAATGCTATCATCACCTGAGCAACTTTTTTTTTTCAAGTTAGAAAAAGTTCGGGAATTGAACTTCTTGATTCAACTCGAGTCTAGAATTTAATGAGTTGTGAGTTTGAGAGATTAGCCTAAATTTAAGAGGTTCACCCGAGTTTGCTTAGTTTGTTTTTTCTTTTTTTAAACTCGTATTTTTTCAGTTTCATCATTGAACATTTATATGATTAGAAATTGGAGTCAAGTTTTTATATTTGTTGTTCTTTGTTGAATTTACTTTGGCAAATTTTTTAGATTGATATTTCTTTTTCAATTCCATCTTTCAATATTATATCAGTTAGGAATTAATTTTCTTTTTTAGTTCAATCCTTTAAGGTTGGAGGTGTTTTTATATTGGGCTTAATGATTTTCTTTTATTTTCTTTCTATTTGTTTATCCATGTCCTTCACTTAAATCGCGGGTTTGGCAGGTTGACATAGGTTGTCTTTGATTTTTTTTTAGGGTTATCTCTTTTAGATTTTAATATTATTTATGTTTTGTCTTTCAGCATTAGGTTATTTTAGAATTAAACTTCATAATGTTTTTTAATTTGCACTCTATTGGGTTATTTCATTTGTATAGCATAAGATGCTTGTCTGGTTTGCTGTATGTTTTTTTGGTTGTTTTTTAATTGATTTTTTTTTCAATTTCATCCTTCTACATTGTATTTGTTTGGAATTGAACTTTGATTTTTAAAATTTTTTTTTATCTTTATTGGCTTATTATAATCTCATGGCATGACTTGTATATTTGACATGCTTGCTTAGGTTGGCTCAAGTATTCTTTTTTTTTTTTTTTGAAGTTTTTTGTCTTCCATATTTGATTGGCTAGAATCTTAGTTTCATTATTTTTTTTTGTATTGATAACCATATTTTTTTACATGTTCCATGATTTTTTTAAATAAATCCATTTGTTCTCGTT
>Ga0307515_10010370_pt1 | contig 17854 bp, 11 predicted proteins | sample 17_EM_MG_FD_194513 | JGI IMG/M metagenome (GOLD analysis project Ga0307515, IMG submission 194513) | Populus trichocarpa ectomycorrhiza microbial communities from riparian zone in the Pacific Northwest, United States - 17_EM | ecosystem: Host-associated > Plants > Roots > Unclassified | place... | reverse complement strand
CACTCGGCCTGCAGGTCGTAGGTCTTGGCGCGCACCGGGTCCAGCTGCGGGTTGCCGATGCTGACCGTCTGCGCGTTGGTGTTGACGGAGGCCGATGGGGCCAGGTCCACGTACTCGGGGCGCGACAGCGTCTTGCTGGCCGAGAAGCGCAGAAACACGTCCTTGGGCAGTTGCGCGGTCAGGTTGAAGGAGGGCAGGTAGTCGCGGTAGTTCTTGTCGAAGTTGACCGGCGTCAGCGTGCCGCCCGCGTTCACCAGGGCTGATGCTGTGGCCTTGGTGTCGGCCGCGCGCACGCCGACATTGCCGCGCAGGATGATGGAGCCGACGTCGTAGTTGAAGTCGGCCGACACGTAGGCGGCGTTGACCGTCTCGCGGACGGTGCGGTTGGACTGGTTCAGCGTGACCAGTTGCGAGCCCGGCACGGCAGCGCAGTTGCACTCGATGTCCCAGACCTGGCGGAACTTGTCCAGGTCCACGGCGACCCACTGTGTGGGGTAGCCCGAGCCTTCGAGGCCCTTGCCGAAGTTGGAGATCTGGCGCGACACGCTGGCCATCGTGAAGCCGGCCGGGTTGGCCAGGCCGTTCCCCGTGCCCGAGCTGATCTCGAAGTTGTCCCAGGTGTTCTTGCGCGCCGACAGGCCGCTGCGCAGCGTGATGTGGTCGTTGACCTCCCAGCTCGCACCGATGGCGTTGGTCTGCAGCTTGTTGCCGGTGTCCAGGCGCCGGCCCACGAAGGAACCACGCACGGTGCCGTCGGCACTGGTGGGCGCGAAGCTGAAGTTGGCCGGGTTGGACACGTCGATGCCGAAGTTGATGTTCGGCACGTTGCGGTTCTGGCGGAAGTCGAACGAGAAGCCGTCGATGTTGGGTGCGTCGAACTGCACCGTCGTGCGCATCGGCGAACTCAGGCGGTTGTTCGAGACGCCGGTCATCAGATCCACCTTGATGCTGTCCGTCAGCTTGTGCGTGGCGGTCAGCACATGCTGGCGGAAGGTCGTGTTGTTGACGTCCAGAAGGCCTTCGGAGCGCACGTCCACGCCGTTGAACTTGCCGTATTCCCAGCTGCCGTTGCTGTTGAAGGACGTCTCGACGATGGACGTCATCGGCTTGCCGTTGGAGCCAATGGGGCGGCCGAAGGAGATGGCCGAGATGTAGTTGTCGTAGCGGTTGTTCTTGAACTTGCCGGCCAGCAGGTCGAGGTTGACGTCGGTGGCCTCGGATGGCTTCCATTGCAGGGCCGTCGTCATGCCAAGGCGCTCGTACTGCGCGACCGAGCGGCGGTAGCGCGGGATGCGCGGGTGGAAGGCGCCGCTGCCGGCCGCCGGCGTGGCCACGGTGCCGCCATAGTTGTCGGTACGACCGAACACGTCGTTGTAGGCCGTCAGCGTGGACGTGCGTGGCTGGCCGTTGCCGCAGTTGGCCGCGTTGATGCCCTTGGCGGGCGTGTCGGCCGGGCTCTGCGGCGTGAAGCCCAGCGGCGAGCAGAAGCCGCCGTCGGCGTTGGCGCTGAGCATTTCCACGGCCTCGTAGCCTTCCTCCGTGGCGTTGCGCTTGGAGTAGGCGCCCGAGACCAGGAAGCCGACCTTGCCGATGTCGGAGTTGGCCTGGGTGGAGAACAGCGCGGTCACGCGCGGCGCGGGGTGGCGCGCCAGCGTGTTGTAGCTCTGCTGGACGCCGAAGGTCAGCGTCTGGCCCTTGAAGTCGAAGGGGCGGGCGGCGCGCAGGTCCACGGTGGCGCCCAGCGAGCCTTCCTCCACGTCGGCCTGCGAGGTCTTGCGCACCTCCAGGCTGTTGAAGAGCTCGGCGGCGAAGACCGAGAAGTCGAAGGCGCGGCTGCGGTTGGTGCTGCCGTTGATGTCGGACGCACCGGTGGCCGAGATGGCCTCGATGCCGTTGATGCGCACGCGCGTGAAGCCGGCGTTCAGACCGCGCACGGTGATCTGCTTGCCCTCACCGCCGTCACCGCGCGCCAGCGACACACCAGGCACGCGCTGCAGCGACTCGGCCAGGTTGGCGTCGGGGAACTTGGAGACGTCCTCCGCCTTGATCACGTCGACGATGCCGTCGGCGTTCTTCTTGAGAGCGAGCGCGTTGTTCAGGCTGGCGCGAAAGCCGGTCACCACGACCGCGTCCAGCTTGTTCGGGTCTTCCTGCGCGAGCGCACCGCCAGTCACTGCGCTGATCGCCAGTGCGATCACGCTCAGGCGCAACTGTTGCTGGCCTCGGTCTCCATGGTGCTTGTTCAATCGGGTCTCCTGTCGTCGTTTTGATCGTCCTGATGAGGACGGGGCAGATGGTCGGCAGACAGCAGAGGTGTCGCAAGACCGCCGGGGCAAACGCTCAAGCGACTGCGCGGGCTGTGATCTGTGGGATTTACAAGGCGTGCAGCGACGTGGAGCTGGCCGCGCAGCGTTCCGACGAGCGGGTCGGAAGCCATGGTTGCGTTGCCGGGGCGTTGTCTGACGCGGCCCTGGCAGGCGCGGGCCTAGTCTCGCGACATGGCGAACTACATCGGCACGGCAGGCTGGTCGCTGCCCTCCGCGCATGCCGGCGCCTTCCCCGCCGAAGGCTCGCAGCTGGAGCGTTATGCGGCCGTGCTGAACTGCGTGGAGATCAACTCCTCCTTCTACCGCCCGCATCGGCCGCAGACCTATGAGCGGTGGGCGGCCAGCACGCCGGCGGGGTTTCGCTTTGCGGTCAAGTGCCCGAAGCAGATCTCGCATGAGGCGCGGCTGGCCGGCGCCGACGAGGCGCTCGCGCGCTTTGTTGGCGAAGCCGGTGCGCTGAGCAAGAAATGGGCGGTGCTGCTGGTGCAATTGCCGCCGTCATTGCGGTTTGACGCGGGCGTGGCGGGGCGCTTCTTCGACAGCGTGCATGCGGCCTTTGGCGGCGCCGTCGTCTGCGAGCCGCGACATGCGAGCTGGTTCACGCCGGAAGCCGAGCAGTTGATGCTTGCCAGCGAGGTGGCGCGCGCAGCGGCTGACCCGGCGAAATTTCCTGGTGCCGAGATGCCGGGCGGACATCCGTCCGTTTTCTACTTCCGCTGGCACGGCTCGCCACGGATGTATTGGTCGCCCTACGACGAGGCCTGGTTGCAGGAACGGGCCAATGTGCTGAAGACGCTGTCCAAGGGCGTCGCTCGCTGGTGCGTCTTCGACAACACGGCCTCGGGCGCAGCGCTGGGAAATGCGCTTCAGTTGCGAGAGTTGCTCTGAGCCTTGATCCGGTCGGTGGCCGCGCGTTACGCGCCGGCGCTGTTTACCAGTTGCAACCCTTGCCCCTTGCCGCGTCCACGGCCAGCGGCACGATGGCGAGGATGCCGGCGCCGCTGTAGGCCTTGCGGCAGTCCTTGTTGGCAGCGTCTTCCATCGCCTGCTCCAGCTTGGACTTGCGCTCGGGCGGCGGCGGGATGAGATCGATGACGCCGGTGCTGCGCTTGGCCGACATGTCGCCGCGCGGCAGGGACAGGTTCAGCGGCGTGCGCGCTGGCGTGCTGGCGGCGGCCGTGGCCGGCAGAGGCGGCGCGGGCAGGTCCGGTCCCAGACGTGAGCCGGCATCCGGCGAGCCCGCCGTGGCCTTGGGTGCGGCGTAGGGGTTGGCGGTGGGGTCACCGCGCGCCGGGCCGGCCGGTGCGTTGACCTGCCCGGGCAGGCTGCCCGTCAGCTCGGACAGCGTCGCCCCTCCCGGCGTGACGGCGGCCGAGCGGGCGTTGGCGGCGGGCTGCATCGGCGCCACGGTCCTGCCGCCTTCGGTCGACTCCAGGCGGCGCACCTGGGCGGGCAGGTCCTGCGCGCCTTGCAGCGCCGTCGTGGCGGCGGCCGGCGTGGTCGCACGCAGCTCGCTGGAGCGGGCCAGCGGTGTGACGGCGCCCCCGTCGACCGTTGCCGATTCGAGGCGCTGCACCGGCGATGGCAGCGGCGTGGCCGGCGTCAGCGAAGGCGTTGCAGCGGTGGTGGCGCGCAAGTCGGCCGGGCGGGGCAGGGGGGTGGCGGCACCCACGGCGGCGGGCGCTTCGAGCCGCTGCACGGGCGCCGGCAGGTCCGCGCCGGGCGCCAGGGCGGCTGTGGGGGCGGGCAGCATGCGCAGGTCGGCAGGGCGGGGCAGCGGGGCGGTGGCCTGCGTGGCGGGTGCGGCCTCCAACCGGTTCACGGCCGAGGGCAGGCCGTTGGGCACGGGCAGCAGCTCCGCCGGGCGGCTGGACGTGCGCAGGTTGGCGGCGGGCTGCAGCGGCGCCATGGCAGTCTCGGGCGGCGCCTCCAGCCGGCCAAGGGTGGCGGACGGCAGCTCGGGCGTGGGCAGCTGCAGCGGCGCGCTGCGCGGGGCCGGGCTGAGGTCCTGGCGCTCCAAAGGGCGAAAGCCCTCGGGCAGGTCGAGGGTGGCGGTGCTGGGCGGCGCGGGCGAGGCCTCGTCGCTGCGGGCCGCCTCGGGCGGCACCTCCTGCGGGTTGAAGCGGCCGAGTTCGGCGGCGCCGGGCGCGAGGCCGGTCGGGCGCTGCGGGGTGCCGGCACCTGCCGTACCGGATTCAGCGGCTTCCGCAGGCGGCGCGCTCGCATCGCCGCCGCTCTTGCCGAGCAGCTTGACAGTCAGGCTGCCCCAGACGCCCTGGCCCGGCGCCGCCGTGCCGGCGGCATTGCCGAACATCAGCACCAGCCAGACGTGCAGCAGCACGGCCAGCAGCAGGCAGCGCTGCAGCTGGCGGGGGTCGGGCGGCGGGCGGCGGAGGGCTACAACAGTCACTGCGGGCGCATTGTGTGTCAGCCCGGCACCGCCTCCGTGAGAGGGCCATTGCCGATGTGTGACCGCCGACAACGTTGTCCAATGCCAAGGATTACGCACCCGACGGACCGCCATGATTCGCTTTGCTCCCGCCTCCCTTGCTAAGCCGCTACTGGGCCGCGCGGCACTGACCCTGGCCGTGGCGCTGGTGACGGCCTGCGGCGGCGGTGGCTCGGCCGAGGCGGCCGGCGCCAGCCCGGTCACTGCCAGCACACCCAGCACGCCAGCCACCACGACCTGCACCAACCCGACCACCGTGATGCCCAACCAGAGCGGCGGCGCGCTGCCCTTCTGCGCCAGCTTGAGCGCTGACCCCGACGGCGACGGCCGGGGCACGGAGGACGGCAAGGCCTGCCAGATGCGCACCGGCTTCGACATCACCGCCGCGATGGGCAGCGGCTGGAACCTCGGCAACACGCTGGACGCGACCGGCCAGACCGCCGACACGCTGGCCGACGAAACCAACTGGGGCAACCCGCGCACGACGCAGGCCATCGTCGACGCCGTCAAGAAGGCCGGCTTCAGCTCGCTGCGCCTGCCGGTGAGCTGGGACGACCATGTCTCCGGCAGCGGTTGGGCCATCCACAAGCCCTGGCTGGACCGCGTCGAGGAGATCACCCGCTACGCGCTGACGAGCGGCATGACGGTCATCGTCAACATCCACCACAACGGCGGCTGGGAGGCGCCGACGCTGGCCAACGAGGTGCGCGCCGCTGTCGTGCTCGGCAAGCTGTGGCCGCAGATCGCGCAGCGATTCGAGAAGTACGACCACCGCGTCGTCTTCGAGACCATGAACGAGCCGCGTGTGTCGGTCGCCGGCGTGGACGACTGGTGGGGCAAGCCGGAGTACTACGCGGTGCTGAATCGGCTGAACGTAGTGGCGCTGAACGCCATCCGCGCCACCGGCGGCAACAACCTGCGCCGGCTCGTCATGCTGCCGGGCTATGCGGCCACGGCCACGGCCGAGCAGACCAACGCCCTCGTGCTGCCCAAGGACAAGCACATCGCCGTCTCGGTGCACGCCTACAGCCCTTATGACTTCGCGCTCAACCAGAAGGGCGGCTCGGCCTTCAGCGGCCAGGCCGAGCTGGACGAGATGTTCGCGCGGCTGAATACCAAGTTCATCCAGAACGGCACGCCGGTCGTCATGGGCGAGTGGGCATCGACCGACAAGAACAACCTGGCCGAGCGCGTCAAGCACGCGGCCTACTTTGCGCGCGGCGCCCGCAAGGCCGGCATCCCGGCGTTCTGGTGGGACAACGGCAACATGACCTGGAGCGCCACGTCCACCGACATCATGGGCGTCATCGACCGCCGCACGCTGGCGGTTGCCAGGCCGGAGATCGTCGACGCCATCATGTGCGCGGGTCGCTGATCGGCTTCAGGGCCACCCGGCCATCGCGTGGATGACCGGGGCCAGCCAGCGGCCCTCGGCCGTGACGCTGCGCTCGACGATGTGCGTCGCGCCGCCCGCTTCGCGGATCAGCACCGTCGAACAGCGCGTGCCATAGCCGACATCGGGCATGCGGATGAAGCGCGGCGACAGCAGGCGCTCGCGCTCGAGGCCCACGCCGGTGTCGGGCAGGGCGGCATCGGGCGCGGGCCAGGGGTCGGCCAGGGCGCCGAGAAGTCGCTGGGTCAGGTCGTCGGCATCGGCCGCCTGTTCAAGCGCCTCGGCCATGACGGCGCGTAGGCCTACGGTCTTGGGCCAGAGTGTGTCCAGCGCGGCATTGGACAGCGTGTGGATGCCGGCGCCAAGCGCGACCGGCGCCGGGCCACGATTGCTGATCCAGTGCCAGTCGTCGCGCACCAGATCAGCCGTGATGAGGTTGAAGCCGTTGTAGCCGCCAGCCAGCTGTTGGGCGAAGTCCGGTGCGCTGGCGCTGCTGTTCAGCCAGTCCACGATCAGGGCGCCGCGCGACGGCGCATCGGCGTTCTGGCGACCGGGTTCGCGCACATTGGTCAGCAACGCCAGGCGGCCGGCGCGCGTGAGGCCAAACCAGGTGCCGCCCGCGCTGAGGTCGCGGCCAGCGAGGATGCCGGGCTGGTCGGCCCACCAGGCCATGGGCGCGGCCGCGCGGGCGAAGAACTCGTCGCGGTTGGCGGCGATGACGAGCGGGAAGCGCGTGTGGGCGTTCAGCGCGAACGCGGCGAGGCACATGCCTTCAGCACTCGACGATATTGACGGCCAGGCCGCCGCGCGCCGTTTCCTTGTACTTGGTCATCATGTCGGCACCCGTGTCGCGCATGGTCTTGATGACCTTGTCGAGGCTGACGAAGTGCGTGCCGTCGCCGCGCAGCGCCATGCGTGCCGCGTTGATGGCCTTGACCGAGGCAATGGCGTTGCGCTCGATGCAGGGGATCTGCACCAGGCCGCCGACCGGATCGCAGGTCAGGCCCAGGTGGTGCTCCATGCCGATCTCGGCCGCGTTCTCCACCTGCTCGGGCGTGCCGCCCATGACGGCGCACAGCGCACCGGCCGCCATCGAGCAGGCGACGCCCACCTCGCCCTGGCAGCCGACCTCGGCGCCGCTGATGGAGGCGTTTTCCTTGTAGAGAATGCCGATGGCTGCGGCGGTGAGCAGGAAGTCGACGACGCCGCGGTCCGTGGCGTGATGAACGAAGCGCGTGTAGTAATGCAGAACCGCCGGCACGATGCCTGCAGCGCCGTTGGTGGGCGCCGTGACGACGCGGCCACCGGCTGCGTTCTCTTCGTTGACGGCCAGCGCGTAGAGGTTGACCCAGTCCATGACCTGCAGCGGGTCGCGCAGCGCAGCCTCGGGGTTGGCGGTCAGGTCGCGGTGCAACTGCGCCGCGCGGCGCTTCACCTTGAAGCCGCCCGGCAGGATGCCCTCGGTCTTGCAGCCGCGCACGACGCAGGCCTGCATGACGCCCCAGATCTTCATCAAGCCGGCGTCGATCTCGGCCTCGCTGCGCCAGTGGCACTCGTTGCGGCGCATCAGCTCGGCGATGGAGATGCCGTGGCGTTGGGTCAGCACCAGCAGTTCGTCGCCGGACTTGAAGGGGTAGGGCAGGACGGTCGTGTCGGGCGCGATGACCTTTTGCTTGCTGCCGTCGGCCGCCACCTCATCGCTGACGACAAAGCCGCCGCCAACGGAGTAGTAGACGCGGTTGGCGAGTTCAGTGCCGTCCGCGTCGAAGGCGATGCAGCGCATGCCGTTGGCGTGGAAGGGCAGCGTCTCGCGGCGCTTGAAGATCAGGTCCTTGGCTTCGTCGAAGGCGACGCGGTGCTGGCCGACGAGGTTCAGATCGCCGGCGCGGATCGCGTCGAGCAAAGCGGGGATGGCCTCGACATCGACCGAGTCCGGCTCGTGCCCGGCCAGGCCCAGCAGCACGGCCTTGTCGCTGCCGTGGCCCTTGCCGGTGGCACCCAGCGAGCCGTACAGGATGACCTGCACGCGAGCCACCTTGTCCAGGAGGCCGTCGTGTTGCAGCCGCAGGCCGAACAGCCGCGCCGCGCGCATCGGCCCGACGGTGTGTGAGCTGCTCGGGCCGATGCCGATCTTGAAGAGGTCGAAAACGGAAACGGCCATGGTTGCCTCGATTCAGTTGAGGGCGGCTTGTGGCCACCCGACTCATCCAGCGGAGCCCGAGGAACCGGTTTTGCCGGAGCCCCTGGCTTGCCCCCGTCAGAGGGCGCGGCGAAGCCTCACGCCTCGTCGTATTCGGACAGCGGCACGCAACTGCAGAACAGGTTGCGGTCGCCCCAGACGTTGTCCACGCGGCCCACCGGCGACCAGTATTTCTGGCGGCGCAGCGAGGGCAGCGGGAAGGCAGCGGCCTCGCGGCTGTAGGCGTGGGTCCAGTCCGTTGCGCTGACCACCATCGAGGTGTGCGGCGCGTTGACGAGCGGGTTGTCCTCGCGGCTGACCTTGCCGGACTCGACGTCGGCGATCTCCTGGCGGATCTGGATCATCGCGTCGATGAAGCGGTCCAGCTCGGCGCGGGACTCACTCTCGGTCGGCTCGACCATCAGCGTTCCGGCGACGGGGAAGCTCAGCGTCGGCGCGTGGAAGCCGTAGTCGATGAGGCGCTTGGCGACGTCTTCGGCGCTGATGCCGGAGCTGTCTTTCAGCGGGCGCAGGTCCAGGATGCACTCGTGGGCCACGCCGCCGCCCTTGACGCCATCAATGCCGCCGCTGAAGTGGATGTCGTAGTGGTCCGACAGACGGGCTGCGACGTAGTTGGCGGACAGGATGGCCACTTCGGTGGCCTTCTTCAGACCCTCGGCGCCCATCATGCGGATGTACATCCACGAGATCGGCAGCACGGCCGCGTTGCCCAGCGGAGCCGCACTCACGGCGCCGATGTTGGTGGCCTTGCCCAGACCCGCCGTGCGGTGCGCCGGCAGGAAGGGCACGAGGTCGTCCACCACGCAGACCGGGCCGACACCCGGGCCGCCGCCGCCGTGCGGGATGCAGAAGGTCTTGTGCAGGTTCAGGTGGCTCACGTCGCCGCCGAACTCGCCCGGGGCGGCGATGCCGACCAGCGCGTTCATGTTGGCGCCGTCCACGTAGACGCGGCCGCCATGGCTCTTCACCATCGCGCAGATCTCCTTCACGTGCGTGTCGAACACGCCGTACGTGGAGGGGTAGGTGATCATGATCGCGGCCAGCTTGGCGGCGTGCTGTTCGCACTTGGCCTGCAGGTCGGCGAGGTCGATGTTGCCTTCCTTGTCGCACTTGGTGACGACCACCTGCATGCCCACCATCTGCGCAGACGCGGGGTTGGTGCCGTGGGCGGATTCAGGAATCAGGCAGACCGTGCGCTGCTGGTCGCCACGCGACTCATGCCAGGCCTTGATGGCCAGCAGGCCGGCGTACTCGCCCTGCGAGCCGGCGTTCGGCTGCAGGCTGATGCCGGCATAGCCGGTGCACTCGGTCAGCCAGTTCTGCAGCAGCGTGTCCAGCTCGGTATAGCCGGCCAGCTGGTCCTGCGGCGCGAAGGGGTGCACACCCGCGAACTCCGGCCAGGTGATGGGGATCATCTCGGCCGTGGCATTGAGCTTCATCGTGCAGGAGCCCAGCGGGATCATGCTGCGGTCCAGCGCTAGATCCTTGTCGGACAGGCTGCGGATGTAGCGCAGCATCTCGGTTTCGCTGTGGTGGGTGTTGAAGACCGGGTGGGTCAGGAAGGCGCTGCGGCGGCGCAGATGCGTGGGGATCAGGCTTTCCACGCCGGCGGCGAATTCGTCGACCTTAGGCGCGGTGGCACCGGCGGGTGCGAGCCAGCTCCAGATGGCTTCGATGTCGGCGCGCGACGTGGTCTCGTCCAGCGCGATGCTGACGTGCTTGTCGCTGTGCTTGCGCAGGTTGGCCTGTTTAGCCACTGCCTTGGGCAACACGGTGGCGGCATCGCACTCCACCAGCAGTGTGTCAAACACATGCGGCGTCAGCACCTTGACGCCCATGCGCGTCAGGCCGGCATGCAGGATGGCCGTGTAGCTGGCCACGCGCCCGGCAATGCGCTTCAGGCCCTGCGGGCCGTGGTAGACGGCGTACATGCTGGCCACGACGGCCGGCAGCACCTGGGCCGTGCAGATGTTGGAGGTGGCCTTCTCGCGGCGGATGTGCTGCTCGCGGGTCTGCAACGCCAGGCGCATGGCGGGGTGGCCTTGCGCGTCCTTGCTGACGCCGACCAAACGGCCCGGCATCGAGCGTTTGAACTCGTCCTTGCAGGCCAGGAAGGCCGCGTGCGGGCCACCGGCGCCCATGGGCATGCCGAAGCGCTGGCTGTTGCCGGCGACGATGTCGGCGCCGAACTCGCCGGGCGAGACCAGCAGTGTCAGCGCCAGCAGGTCGGTGCAGACGATGAAGGCGGCGCTCTTGGCGTGCGCCTGGTCGGCGAAGGCCTTCAGGTCGTGGATGAGGCCGGCGGTGCTGGGGTATTGGCAGACGACGGCGAAGTAGTCGTTCTCGGCCATCAGCGTGGGCGCCATGCCAACCTTGACCTCGATGCCCAGCGGCGCACAACGCGTCTGGATCACCTCGATGGTCTGCGGGTGTACGTCGCCGGCAACGATCAGCGTGTTGCTCTTGCTCTTCACGCCGCGCTTGGCCAGCGTGACGGCCTCGGCGGCCGACGTGGCTTCATCCAGCATCGAACCGTTGGCGATGTCCATGCCAGTCAGGTCGGTCACCATCGTCTGGAAGTTCAGGATGGCTTCCATGCGGCCCTGCGAGATCTCCGCTTGATACGGCGTGTAGGCCGTGTACCAGGCGGGGTTCTCGAGGATGTTGCGCAGAATGACGCCCGGCGTGTGGGTGCCGTAGTAGCCCTGGCCGATGAAGCTCTTGTAGACCTTGTTCTTGCTCGCAATCGCCTTCAGCTCGGCCAGCGCACCCGCCTCGGTGATGGGCGCGGGCAGCTTCATGCCGGCGCTGCGTCGGATGGACTTCGGCACGACCGCGTCGATCAACGCGGTGCGGCTGGCCACGCCGACGGCGGCGCACATCAGGGATTCATCGACGGCATCCGGCCCGATGTGGCGGGCGTGGAATTCGGAGGCGTCTTCGAGTTGAGAAAGCGGCGTCGGCATGGCTTGGTCTACAGCTTTAAATCAAAGGGAAGGATCAGAGCGTCTTCAGCAGGGCGTCGTAGGCGGTCGAGTCCATCAGCACGTCGAGCTGGGCGGGGTTGCTCAGCTTGACCTTGAAGAACCAGCCGGCCTTGAGCGGGTCGGAGTTGGCCAGCGCCGGGTCGTCGCGCAGGGCTTCGTTCACTTCCGTGATCTCGCCGTCCACGGGCATGTAGACATCGGCCGCCGCCTTGACGGATTCGACGACGCCGGCGACTTCCTTCTCGGCGTAGGTCTTGCCCACTTCGGGCAGGTCCACGAAGACCACGTCGCCCAGTGCGTCCTGCGCGTGGACGGTGATGCCGACCGTCGCGGTTCCGTCGCCGTGCACGTCAAGCCATTCGTGGTCGGGGGTGTACTTGATGCTCATCGCGTTCAGCCTCTGTAGTAGCGGTTGGGGGTGAAAGGGGTAGGGGAGACGACCATCGGCGTGCGCTTGTCGCGCACGATGGCGAAGACTTCGGTGCCGGCGGCAATGTGGGCCTTGTCGAGGTAGGCGAGGGCGACCGGCTGGTTGACGGTGGGGCCCAGCGTGCCGCTGGTGACGACGCCGATCTCGGTGCCGTCGGCCGTCACGATCTTGGCGCCTTCGCGCACGGGCATGCGCTCCTTGCCAACCAGGCCGACGCGCTTGCGGGCGGCGCCGCTGGCGAGTTGCTCGTCGATGACGGCCGCGCCGGGGTAGCCACCGGCACGCGCTCCGCCAGCGCGGCGGACCTTCTGGATGGCCCAGGTGATGGATGCTTCGACGGGCGTTGTGCTTTCGTTGATGTCGTGGCCGTACAGGCACAGGCCGGCTTCCAGGCGCAAAGAGTCACGCGCGCCGAGGCCAATCGGCTTGACCTCGGCATGGCTCAGCAGCTTGCGCGCCAGCGCCACAGCGTCGTCCTGGTGCACGGAGATCTCGTAACCGTCCTCGCCGGTGTAGCCCGAGCGGGTCAGGAAGGTGTCAATGCCGTCCAGCTTGAAGAAGCCGCCGGTCATGAAGGTCAGCTTGGCGACATCCGGGTTCAGACGGGAGAGCACGTCCACCGCCTGCGGGCCTTGCAGCGCCAGCAGCGCGCGCTCAGGGACAGGAATGACTTCGCAGCGCGAGCCGATGTGCTTTTGCATGTGAGCAATGTCCTGCTCCTTGCAGCCGGCGTTCACCACGACGAACAGGTCATCGGGCCGTTTGCAGACCATCAGGTCATCGAGGAGGCCGCCTTGCTCGTTCGTGAACAGGGCGTAGCGCTGCTTGAACACACCCAGGTCGACGATGTCGACCGGCACCAGGGTTTCCAGCGCGGTGGCGGCGTCCGCCCCCACCAGCCGCACCTGGCCCATGTGCGACACGTCGAACAAGCCGGCGGCGGCGCGCGTGTGCTTGTGCTCGGCCATCACGCCGGCGGGGTATTGCACCGGCATGTCGTAGCCGGCGAAGGGCACCATCTTGGCGCCAAGTTCGACGTGGAGGGCGTGAAGAGGCGTTTGCAGCAAAGAGGACATCAAAGCTCCGACGGAATTCGGGTGTGGATGTCCTCGCTGTCCGGGGTACCTGAGAGATTGACCCCGGCGGAATGCCACGGGCTTGCCCCTTCGGTGGACCAGCTCAGGGGCCGGCCTCTCTCCAGTGAGGAACGCGTCGAGTGTCTGTCACCCGCCACGTCTTGTCAGTCCTTCTGCCTGAGCGTTGTTGCGCCTTCGGCGGCCCCCAACATCACCGGGGCGCTCTCCTGAACGGGGCGGATTCTAGGCGGTGTTTTCAGTGCGCCGCGATGGTGTGTACCACGCCGAGTTGGCGCGCAGCAGCGTCCAGGCGTCTGTCGAGCGAGTAGAGCCGCGTACCCGGCGTGATGCGGGTCGACGTCAACAGCATCAGGTCGACCAAACCAAGGCCGCGACCGTAGAGCTTCTCGCGCTCCAGCAGTTCACGCGCTTCGCCCAGCGTGGCGATGCTGACGTGCTGGAGGTCCTCGATGTCGCGAAGCGAACGCAAACGCGGGCTGGGAGGTGAGCCGCATGCCAGTTCGACAACCACCATCGGATGGGTGACAACGTCTCCCTCATCCAGCAGCCGGTCCACCACCGTCATGGACGGCCCACGCCTGAAGAAGTCCACCCAGACCGACGTATCCAGCAGCACCTTCATCCCAGCGACGGCTCTTCGCGCCTGCGCGGGATGTTCTTCATGTCAGGCGCGGTGCCCCCAAGCAACCGCAACCGCTGGGCCGCTCGCGTTTGCACATACGTGCGCACGGCTTCCTCAATCAGCCGCGCGCCTTCCAGCTTGTTGTCCGACATCTCGACGGCCCTTTGATAGAGCTCGTCGTCCAGCGTGACGGTGGTTCGCATGAGGCACTCCTTGCAATTAATTTGATGCAAATGTGCATCAAATTCAATGCACAAGCAAGCTCGCGCTCAGTCGCCCAAATGCCCCGACTCCAGCGCTTCGCCGTCGATGGGCATGGCCTTGCCGTCCGAGCCCTCAAAGAACAGCGGCTTGCGCGTCTTGGCGACGGGAGCGACCTGGTTCAGCGTCGCGGCATCAAACAACCGCCCGTTCTGCATGACCTGGGCGATGCGGTCGCTCTGCCGGATATCGGCCATCGGGTTGCCGTCGATGACGACCAGGTCGGCCAGCTTGCCGACCTCGATGGAGCCCAGGTCCTTGTCGAAACCGAAGTTGCGCGCCGGGTTGATGGTGGCCGTGCGCAGCGCCTCGTGCGGCGTCATGCCGCCCAGCACGAACATCCACATCTCCCAGTGCGCGCCCAGGCCCTCGCGCTGGCCGTGGGCGCCGATGGAGGTGTTGACGCCAGCGCGTGACAGCGCCGTCGCGGTGTGGGCCACGCGGATGACGTTGAAGTCCTCCTCGGGCGCGGTCTCGCGGCGCACGGAGCGCGGCTCCAGCACGGAGCGCGGCACATAACGGCTCAGCAGCGGGTGCTTCCAGACCTCCGTGCGTGCGTACCAGTAATGCTCGCCGTCCAGGCCGCCATAGCCGACGTTCAGCGTGGGCGTGTAGCCCACGGCCGTCTGGCTCCACAGTTGCTTGACGTCGTCCCAGACCTCGGCGAGCGGCAGCGCGTGCTCCACCGTCGTGTGGCCGTCCACCACCATGCCCATGTTCATCTGGAACAGCGAGCCGCCCTCGGGCACGACCATCATTCCCGTTCGTCGCCCGGCTTCCAACAGCTGCTGGCGCTGGTCGCGGCGCGGCTGCTGGTAGCTCTTCACGCTGATGGCGCCTTCGGCCTTCTGGCGGTTCAGGTGGGTCAGTGCGTCGTTCAGGCTGTTGATGTTGGACGTGTAGGGCGTCTTGGCGCCGTAGAGGATGGTGCCCGTCGAGTAGATGCGTGGGCCCAGCACGAGGCCGGCGCGCTGCATCTCGCTCTGCGTGAAGATGGCCGCGCTGTTGTTGGACGGGTCGTGCAGCGTCGTCACGCCAAAGGCCAGCGAGGCGAGGTTGACCCAGCTCTGCTGCGGGATCAGGCCACCGTCGTTCATCGCGCCATGCCAGTGGGCGTCGATGAAGCCGGGCACGATGGTCTTGCCGCTGGCATCGACGCGCTTGGCGTCGGCCGGGATGGCAATGTCCTTGCCGACGGCGACGATGCGGTTGCCGTCGACGACGACGGTGCCGCCCTCGATGACCTCATCGCCCTTCATCGTCACGATGCGTGCGCCGGTCAGCGCAATCTTGCCGCTCGGCTTGTCGCTGGTCTGCTCGAAACCGATCTTCTGGCTCGTGGCCTTGTCCTTCCCTTCGGCATTGGACGTGAACAACTCGTCGCCCAGCGTGAAGTGCAGCCGCTTGCTGTCACCGCTCCAGTGCAGGCCTGAGCCGGCGTTCACGTCGAGCTGGCGCACGGGCAGCGCGTCCATCTTGGCGCCGACGGTGATGGTCCTGCCGGCCTGGCCCTGCACGCTGGGCAGCGGCGTCACATAGGCGTGGAAACGCTCGACGAAGCCCAGCCACTGGCCGTCCGGCGAGACGCTGTATTCGCTCGCCACGTCGCTGCGCGCGACTTCGGTCTCGCTGCGGTCGCGCAGGTTCAGGCGCGTCAGCGAGAAGCGCTGCTCGACCTCGCTGGGACTGCTCGTCTTCGTGAAGAAGACCTCGTCGCTGCTGGCGGCGAATTGCGCGCCGCTGCCTTCCTTGGCGATGCGCTCGCCCTTGCCCGTGCCATCGGCAGCAGCGAGGTAGAGGCCGGTGTCCAGGCTGTACCAAGGGCTGGTGAGCCCCCCGCCCTTGACCTTGCGGTAGACGACCTGTCGGCCGTCTGGCGAAAGATGTGGCTCCAGGTATTTGCCGGGCTCCTTGACGAGCACGGTGTCCTTGCCCGAGGCGACGTCCAGGCGCCGCACAGTGCCTTGCGTGTCGTCACGCCAAGTGGCGTAGACCACGCTCTTGCCGTCGCGCGACCAGCTCGGTGCGAACTCGAAGGCCTCGTCCTGCTTGGTCAGCCGGCGCGGCGTGCCGTCGGGCAAGTCCTTCACATACAGCGACCCCAGCGCCGAGTAGACGACGCGCCTGCCGTCCGGCGAGACCTGGGCGCCGCGCAGCTGGTGCACGGCGAACTTGTCCGGCGCCACGGTTTGCGCAAAGCGCATCGGCTCACGCAGCTCGCGCGTGTCCTTCACGTGGAAGGGAATGTCGGCGGCCGTGCCCTTGAACGGGTCGACGCGCCAGATCTTTCCCTCGGCCCAGACAACCAGTTCCTTACTGCCAGGCATCCATGCGAAGCTGGGATAGACGCCCCACATCGCCCAGATCTCCTGCAGGTCACGCGACAGACCGCTCCAGGCCGGGCGCTCGACGCCGGTGGTCAATTCCTTCAGGAACAGCGTGCTCTGGTTGCGCACGCGGCGTACGAAGGCCAGGTATTTGCCATCGGGCGACGGCGTCGGCCGCACGGCGCCGCCGGCGCCTTGAACAAAGGCCTCGACGGAACCGTCCGTCAAGTCCTGGCGGTAGATCTTGTAGATCTCACCGTTGCTGTTCTTGTTGTACTCAAAGACCCGGCCGGGCGTGGCGTCCTGCGAGTAGTAGAGAAACTTGCCGTCCGGCGAGATGGCCGGCTCGCCGAGGTCCTTCTGCCAGTTGGGCTTCTCGTTGAGCTGCACGCCCTTGTTCTTGGCCGCGTCGCCGTCAATGTGGAAGAGCCAGATCTCGCCCGAGCCCGCGCTGCGCGTGCCGGTGTAGTGCTTGCGCGCCAGCAGGTACTTGCCGCTCGGATGCCAGGCCGGGTTGTTCAGCGTGCGGAAGTCCTCCTGCGTCACCGCGCGGGCGCCGCTGCCGTCGACGTTCATGACCCAGACGTTGTCGCCGCCGCCGGCATCGCTGAGGAATGCAATCTGCTTGCCATCCGGCGAGAAGCGCGCCTGCTGCTCCCAGGCGATGGAGTGCGTCAGCGCCTTGGCCTCGCCGCCGCCGACGGGCAGCGTGTAGAGGTCGCCCAGCAGGTCGAACAGCACCGTCTTGCCGTCGGGGCTGACGTCCACGCTCATCCAGGTGCCGGTCTTGACGTCGATGCTGGCCGTCTTGGCGACGCCGGGTGGTGCGTTGACGTTCCAAGGGGCGGGCTTAGGCGCTTCCTTCGTTGCGTCCTTGGCGGCTTCTTGCGCGTTGGCGACGAGGGCTGCGGCCAGCAGCAGGGCAGGGGTGGCGTTCAGACGGGGCATGAAGGGCGTTTGGAAAACCAAAGCCTTCGATGCTAACGAAGGAAGAGTTGCCCTTCCGTTCGTCACGCCCGGTCGGGGCGTTTCACTTCGCGTAGAGGTCGGCCTCGCCGGGCGGGCGCGACTTGAAGCGCTTGTGCAGCCAGAAGTACTGGTGCAGCTGCCGGCGCGCCATACCTTCGATGATCGCGTTCATCCGCGTGGCGTCGGCGACGAGGTCCTTGGTCGGAAAGTTCTCCAGCGGCGGCTGGATGACCAGCGTGTAGCCGTCGGCATCGCGGCGTGGGTAGCAGGGCAGCACGGCCGCGTTCGCGACGGCGGCCATGCGCGACAGCCCGGTGATGGTGGCGGCCGGCACGCCGAAGAAGGGCACGAAGATCGAATCGCGGTGACCAAGATCCTGGTCGGGCAGGTAGTAGAGGCGGTAGCCGTCCTTCAACGCCCGCAGCAGCGGCCGCGAGCCGTGATGGCGAGCGAACATGACGCCAGAGTCGAAGCGCGTCCGCTTGGCGTGGAAGAAGGCGTCCAGCCAGGGGTCCTTCTGCACGGAGTAGAACCCAGCGACCGGCGTTTCCAGCGAGACGCGCACGCCGGCCAGATCCAGCCCGGTGAAGTGCGCCGCCAGCAGGATTGCGTTTCGGCCCTCGAGCGCGCGCAGGTGTTCCATGCCTTCGATGCGCATCAGGCGCTTGAGCCGTTCACGCGACGAAAACCAGCAGTAGCCGTACTCCAGCAGCATCTGCACCATGGCCACGAAATGCCGGCGTAGCAGGCGGCGGCGCTGGGTTGGCGTCAGTTCGGGCAGGCAGAGTCCGA
>Ga0307515_10010369_pt1 | contig 17855 bp, 13 predicted proteins | sample 17_EM_MG_FD_194513 | JGI IMG/M metagenome (GOLD analysis project Ga0307515, IMG submission 194513) | Populus trichocarpa ectomycorrhiza microbial communities from riparian zone in the Pacific Northwest, United States - 17_EM | ecosystem: Host-associated > Plants > Roots > Unclassified | place... | reverse complement strand
AGCGAGCGCGTCGTGCGACCGCTCGGCTGCTTCTACTGGAGTTCGGTCTGGACGCTCGCCGCGTGGTGCGAGGCCCGCGACGGGTTCCGCAACTTTCGCGTCGACCGCATCACCGAGCTGCAGGTGCTCGATGCGCGCTTTCGCGACGAGCCGGGCAAGACGCTGGCCGATCTGTTCCGCGAGGTCGAGGCGGATCGCGCCGAGCGCGGCAAGGGCGCCGACGCCTGAACGCCTGAAGCTTCTGCCTCAGGCCTTTGCTTCTGCGATCGCCTTCGACAGGCCTTCGGGCATCTGCCCGGCCCAGCTGCGTTCCATCTCTTCGAAATCGGCGTGGTCGACTTCGGTGACGTCGGTGGCGTTGTGGTGCGTGACGAGATCGAGCTCCAGCGCGGCGGTGCTGGCGGCTTCCTGTTCGGCTTCGGGCTGGCGGTTCTTGATCATCACGGCCAGGCGCGAGCGCAGTTCGGCCAGGCCGACCGGCGTCCAGTCCCAGACCAGCTTCTCCAGCTGCGTCAGCGCCTTCGTGATGACGCGCACCGGCAGCGCCTCGACGGCGGCGTAGCCCTCGTGACGCAGCGTGCGCTCGACCAGATCGAGGTGGCGCATCAGCTGGCGCGAGGTCGGGTGTTGCTGCATCAGCTCGTACAGGTCGCGGCGCATGCGGCGCACGCGCTGGCGTTGGTCTTCGCGGGCCTGCGCGCGCAGGCTGCTCGCCGTCACCCCGAGGGTCACGCTGCCCTGCTGCACACTGATCGGGCGCTGCAGAAAACTCCGCACGGTCTTCATGGAGCTGCCGAGTTTCGATTGGAGGTCGTTGAGCATGGTCGTCACTGTCGCTGGCTGATTTCGCTGATACGAATTCTTTCAGCTGCGACGGTAGCCGGCTACCTCGATCCGCGGGTGTGAATATGTCTCGAGCCCGCCGGCCACCGGGCCGAAACGTGAACCGTGTCGCATCCGGGCCGCAAAGCGGCGGCGTCAGCCACGGCGGCGAGAATGCGGCGGTCGAATCGAAGGTCCGAGATGCCGCAACTCCACTACCACCCCAGCAATGCCAGCATGGCGCCGCACATCGTGCTCGAAGAGCTGGGCCTGCCGTTCGAGCGCGTGCTCGTCGATCGCGCGAACGCTGCGCACAAGTCGCCGGCGTACCTGGCGTTGAACCCGAACGGGCTGATCCCGGTATGGGTGGACGGCGATCTGGTGCTCTACGAGACCGCCGCGATCTGCCTGCACCTGGCCGACACCCACCCGCAGGCCGCGCTCGCGCCGCCGCTCGGCACACCGCAGCGCGCGCACTTCTACAAGTGGCTGATGTGGGCGACGAACACCTTGCAGTCGACGCTGATCGTGTACTTCTATCCCGAGCGCTGGGCCGATACGCCCGAGGCCGCGGCGCAGGTGAAGGCGCATGCCGAGGCGAAGATCGGCGGCCTGCTCGACCAGCTCGATGCCGAGCTCGCGCGCCACCGCGGGCCGTGGTTTCTGGGTGACGCGTTCAGCGCGCTCGACCCGTACCTGCTGATGCTGTGCCGCTGGACCCGCGGCTTCGCGCGCCCGGCGCGCAGCCTGCCGAACCTCGGCCCGTACCTGCAGCGGGTGCTGGCGCGGCCGGCGACGCAGCGCGCGTTCGCGGCCGAGGGGCTGGCGCCACCTCTTGTCTGAAGCTCAGAGGCTGCCGCTGCTGCGCAGCTTCTCGAGCCGCAGCGCGAGGTGCTGCTGCAGCTCGCTGACGCGCTTGCGCATCGCGTCGGCTCTCACCGCGTCGGGCTCGGTCTCGATCACCTCACGCAGCGCGGCAATCTGCTTCATCGTCTCGACCTCCGGCGGCACGAAGCCGGCATCCTTCAAGGCCTTGAAGGCCATGCGCAGCTCTTCGGGCGTCTGCGCGTAGCCGTCGTCGAGGTCGAGTGGCTTGCCCCAGCTCGCGGCCGACTGCAGCTCGCCGCTGCGTTGCGCATCGCGCAGGCTTTGCGCGATCTGTTCGTCGATGGTGGGCATGGGGTTTCTCCTTTCAATGCGCAAGGCGCAGGCCGATGCGGCCGGCCCAGTGATCGGTCAATGGCGTGGCCGGCTTCGCGAGGCGGCGCTCGTTCAGCAGCGCGCGGCCGAGCGCGGTGTCGGATGCGGCAGCGGCGGCCAGCAAGGTCTGGTCGATCAGGTCGCGCTGCGCATGGCTGCCGCCGAAATGGTGCGCGACCGCGCGCAGCGGGTACAGCAGCCGGCAGGCCTGCGCCGCGTCGCCGTTCGCGTAGGCCGTCAACCCGCGCATCAGCGGCAGGCCGACCTCGTTCGTCATCGCGCGGTTGTCTTCGCGCGCGTGCTTCGCGCTCGCGTCGACCAGCGCCGCCGCGCGGCCGAACTCGCCGCTGCCGAGCAGCGCGAGCAGCGCGTGCACGTCGTTGAACGCGTAGTGGCCGGCGTGGCCGACCGGGTCGGCCCAGTCGCCCGCCAGCGCCTGCCAGCGCGCGCCGACATCCGCGCCGAGCAGCTGCAGCCGCCACAGCAGCGCCGCGCCGTCGAGCCACTGCAGGTTGACGACCGAGGCCGCGCCGCCGATGCGCGCGTCGAACAGCGCGAGCGCGGCGGCAGTGTCCAGTGCTTCGAGGCGGAACAGCGCGAGGTGCCACCACAGATGCACCGCGAGGCCGTTGTCGGCCCAGCCGGCACTGCCGCCGATGTTGTCGGCCGCCAGCCACGCGGCGCCTTCCTGATGCCGGCCCTGCATCTCCATCACGTGCGCGACCGCGTGGATCGCCCACGGCCCGCGTGCATCGCGCGCGAGCGCCTCGCGGCCGGCGGCCTCGGCCTGCGGGTACAGGTTGCACTCCTCGAGCCCGAACGCGTGCATGCCGAGCACGTAGGGCTGCAGCGGGTCGTCGATGGGCCACTCGGGCAGCACGCGCGCGACGCGCTGGCGCAGGTTGCGCGCGTCGCCGCGGTAGAAGTCGGACAGGTGCGCGGCGGTCAGCGCGAGCAGGTCGCGCGGGTGGTCGTGCAGCAGCGCGTCCCAGCGCACGCAGGCCTCGTGCCAGCGGCCGGCCGCGGCCGCCTGCGCGGCCTCGAGGTGGCCGCGTTCGTGCGCTGGCGCGCTGCGCATCAGCGGCTGGGCCTGGGCCAGCAGTTCTCGCGCTTGCGGCAGCATCGCCGGCTCGGTCAACGTCAGCAGGAACACCGCCTTCGCGATGTGGGCGAGGCCCCAGCCGGGGTCGGCGCTGATCGTCGCGTCGAATGCGGCGACCGGGTCACCGTAGAACGACACGAGGTGCCACAGCGCGCGTTCATGCAGGTCGAGTGCCGCCGCGCTGGCTGTGCCCACCGGCAGATCGCGACGGTCGTGCATGGTTGTCAGTCCTGTCGGGCCGGTGGCTCGGGCCACGCGCGCTGTGCCGGGCGCATCTGCTCCCAGGCGCGCGAAACCTGCAGCACACCGAGGTCGTCGAAGCGGTGGCCGACGATCTGCAGCCCGATCGGCAAACCTGCGGTCGTGTAGCCGCAATTGATGCTCGCGGCCGGCTGCTCGCTCATGTTGAACGGCAGGGTGAAAGCGATGTGTTCGAACGGCGTGGCCGGGTCGTTGGTCGGGCCGGCGTGGGCCGCGGCGTAGGCAGGCATCGGGGCGGTCGGCGAGAGCAGCATGTCGAACGGCGATTGATCTTTGGGGTGCATGGCTGCGATGGCGGCCTCGCGCATCGCGCCCATCATGCCGTAGCCGCGGAACACGCGTTCGCCCGACAGGCCCTCGCCGCCGCGCGCCCACTCGGTGATGTAGGGCAGCACCTTGGCGCGGCGCGCTTCGGGCAGCGCGCTGATGTCCATCCACGAGCGGGTGCGCCAGAAATCGTCCATGCCGTCGATCATCGCGCGGGTCATGAAGGGCGGGATCGGGGTGACGATCGCGCCGGCGGCTTCGAACGCACGAGCCGCGGCTTCGACCGCCGTGCGCACCTCAGGCTCGACGGCAATGCCCCAGCCGGCGTCCATCAACAGTCCGATGCGCAAACCCTTGATGTCGCGATCGAGCCGTTGCCATTCGATGCGCTGATACGGCAGGCTCATCGTGTCCCGGGCATCGGGCAGCGCGAGCGTCGCCATCAGCAGCGCCGAGTCGGCGACCGTGCGCGTCATCGGCCCGGCCACGCGGCCGGCGTACGGCGGGAAGATCGGGATGCGGCCCAGGCTCGGCTTCAGCGTGAAGATGCCGCACCAGCCGGCCGGCAGGCGCACCGAGCCGCCGATGTCGGTGCCTACATGCAGCGGGCCGTAACCCGCCGCCGCCGCGGCCGCCGCGCCGGCGCTGCTGCCGCCGGGGTTCTTGCTCAGATCCCAGGGGTTGCGCGTCAGCTTGTGAAAGCTCGACAGGCCCGACGACAGCATCCCGTAGTCGGGCATCGTCGTCTTGCCGAGGATCACCGCGCCAGCCTCGCGCAACCGCGCGGCGGGCGGTGCATCCTGCGCGGCCGGCACGAGTTCGGTCGCAGCCGTGCCCAGCGGCACGGGCAGGCCCTTGGTCGCGATGTTTTCCTTGATCGTCACCGGCACGCCGTCGAGCGCGCCCTGCGGCTCGCCCTTGGCCCAGCGCGCCTGCGAGGCCTCGGCCTGCGCGAGCGCCTCGTCGCCTTCGAGCGCGTAGGTGGCGTGCAGGTGCGGCTCCCACGCGCGGATGTGCGCGAGCACGTCGCGCGCGACCTCGACGGGCGAGAGCGTCTTCGCACGGTAGCCGGCGAGCATCTCGACCGCCGTGAGGTCGTGCAGCGCGCTCATCGGCTCATTGCCAAGACAGCGCCGACAAGTCGTTCGCGAACACCGGCGAGCTGCTCCACACCCCCTTCAACTGCTTCTTGCCGACCGCGAACTGCGGCAGTTGATAGAGGTAGACGTTGACCGAGTCGGTTGCCAAATGGCGCTGGATGTCGCCGATCAGCTTCAGGCGCGCCTTCGGGTCGGTCGTGCTGTTGTACTTCGCGAACAGGTCGTTGTAGGCCTTCGAGTTGTAGCCCCAGTAGTAGGCCGGGTCGGCATAACGGTCGAAGTCGAGCGGCTCGACGTGGCTGATGACGGTCAGGTCGAAATTGCCCTTGAAGGTGCCGCTGAGCCACTGCGCCCACTCGACGTTCTCGATCTTCGCGACGATGCCGACCTTCGCCAGCTGCGCCGCGACGATCTCGCCGCCCTGGCGCGCATAGCCCGGTGGCGGCAAGGTCAGCGACACGTTCAGCGGCGTGGTCACGCCGGCTTCTTTCAGCAGCGCCTTGGCCTTTTCGGGGTCGTAGGGGTTCGCGCCGGTCAGGTCGATGTAGCCGGCGTCGCTGGGCACCATGTGGCTGCCGATCGGCTTGCCGTAGCCTTCGGAGGAGCCGTCGATCACCGCCTTGCGGTCGATCGCCGCGGCGATTGCGCGGCGCACGCGCACGTCGTCGAATGGTTTCTTCTTGTTGTTGATGCCGACGATCGTCTTGCCTTCGGTGCCGCCCGGTGTGACGCTGAAACGAGCATCGCCCTGGAACTGCTTCAGGCTCTGGAACGAGCCGAAGCGCGGCATCGCGTCGATGTCACCGGCGAGCAGTGCTGCGACCTGCGCGGCCGGGTCGTTGATGAAGCGGAACGTGACCTTGTTCAGCTTGATGGCGCCCGGGTTGCGAAAGCCCTCGTTCTTCGACAGCGTGATCGACGCACCCTTGGCCCAGGCATCGAGCTTGAACGGCCCGGTGCCGACCGGCTTCGTCGAGGTCGTGGCCGCGCTTTTCGGGTCGAGGATCACCGCGGTGTTCTCGCCCATGCGGAACAGGAAGTTGCCGTCGGGCTGGTTCAGCACGACGATCACGGTGTACGCGTCGGGCGTGTCGATCCGGCTGATGTTGTCGAACACCGCTTTCTTGCCCTTGTTGGTCGAGCCCGGCGCCTTCGCGCGCTCGAAGCTGAACTTCACGTCGCTCGAATCGAAGGCCTCGCCGTCGCTGAACTTCACGCCCTTGCGCAGCTTGAAGGTGTAGCTCTTGCCATCCGGATCGATCGTCCAGCTCTCGGCGAGCAGCGGCACGATGGAGCCGTCCATGTTGATCTTGGTCAGGCCCTCGAGGATGTTGTAGTGCACGACCTCGCCGATCGCCGCGGCCGACGCGGTCGTCGGGTCCAGGCCCGGCGAAGGTTCGAGGATCATGCCGAGCACGGCGCTGTCCTTGCGGGCTTGTGCCTGCGCCAGCGGTGACGCGAACGCGGCCGCGGCGGCGAGAGCGACGATTGCGAGCGTGGCGCGGCGGGGTTTCGAGATCATCATCAACGCACTCCTGAAACAGAAGATTCGACTCTAGCGGATGGCGGACGATGCCAGCGCTTCCGGCATGGCGGCAAGCAGCGCCCGCGTGTATTCGTGGGCCGGCCGTTGCAGCACCTGCTCGGTCGGGCCGTACTCGACGATCAGGCCGGAGCGCATCACCGCCACGTCGTCGCACACATGGTCGACGACGGCGAGGTCGTGGCTGATGAACAGGTAGGTGACACCGAACTGCTGCTGCAGGTCGGCCAGCAGGTTCAGCACCTGCGCCTGCACCGAGACATCGAGCGCGCTGACCGGTTCGTCGGCGACGATCAGCTTCGGCCGCGTGATCAGCGCCCGCGCGATCGCGATGCGCTGGCGCTGGCCGCCGCTGAACTCGTGCGGGTACTTGCCGGCGTCGGTGGCGCGCAGGCCGACCGCGTCGAGCGATTCGGCGACGCGCTGGCGCGTGGCCACCGCGTCGACGCCGATCAGCGGCTCGGCAACGATCCGGCCGACGCGCTGGCGCGGGTCGAGCGAGCCGTAGGGGTCCTGGAACACCATCTGGAAGTCACGCCGCGCGTCGCGCAACTCGGTGGGCGACAGCGCATGCAGATCGCTGCCGAGCAGCGTGACGCGGCCTTCGGTCGGTGCCTCCAGCGCCATCACCTGCCGCGCCAAGGTCGACTTGCCCGAGCCCGATTCGCCGACGATGCCCAAGCTGCGGCCGGCCTGCACCGTGAAACTCACGCCGCGCAGTGCCTCGACGACCGGCGCCGGCTGCAACAGGCTTTCGCGCGGCAACGTGTAGCGCTTGACGAGGTTTTCGACGACGAGCAAAGGCTCGCTCATCGCACGCCTTCCAGTTCGCCGACCCGGATGCAGCGCGCCGCATGCGCCGGCCCGACTACCACCGGCACCGGCGGCGCCGCGCGGCAGCCGTCGACGACCCACGCGCAGCGGTCGGCGAACGGGCAGCCCGCCGGCATGTCGACCAGCTCCGGCACGCGCCCGGGGATCGTTGCGAGCCGCGGCTTGCGCCCGTCGACCCGCGCGGCGCCCATCCGCGGCCGCGCCGCGAACAGCCCGCGCGTGTACGGGTGCGCGAGGTGTGCGAAGACCTCGCCGGTCGGCCCCGATTCGACGACCGTGCCGCCGTACATCACCAGCAGCTTCGCGACCGTGCGCGCCATCACGCCGAGGTCGTGGCTGATCATCAGCAGCGCCATGCCGCTCTCGTCGACGAGCTCGCGGATCAGGTCGAGGATCTCGCCCTGGATCGTCACGTCGAGCGCGGTCGTCGGCTCGTCGGCGATCAGCAGGTCGGGCCCGCAGGCCAGCGCCATCGCGATCGTGACGCGCTGGCGCTGGCCGCCGGAGAGCTGGTGCGGGTAGGCGTCGAGCCGTTGTGCCGCCTGCGGCAGCCGCACGCGTTCGAGCAGCCGCAGCGCCTCGGCGCGCGCTGCGCTGCGGGTCAACCCGTCGTGCAGCCGCAGCGGCTCGGCGATCTGGTCGCCGATCGTGTGCAGCGGGTTCAGTGCCGTCATCGGCTCCTGGAACACCATGCCGATGCGGTTGCCGCGCAGCTGGCACATCGCATCGTCGGTCGCTCCGACAAGTTCTTGTCCGTTGAGCCGGATGCTGCCGCTGACCACCGCGCCCGCCGGCAGCAAGCCCATGATCGCCATCGCCGTCATCGACTTGCCGCAGCCGCTCTCGCCGATCAGCCCGAGCGTGGCGCCGCGGTCGAGTCGCAGATCGATGCCGCGCAGCGCGTCGGCCGGGCCGCGCGCGGTGTTCAGCGTGACGCGGAGGTCGGCGACGGTGAGCAGCGGGGAGGACAAAGTCACAGCCCATTGTGCCGTGACCGATGGCCGCGGCGCGCCCGGGTTAGCATCGTTCACCGCCCCGGCCGGGGCTGCGTGGTCAAAGAGCACGATGTCGCTGAAGCAGGATCTTCGTTCCGTGGGGGTGGCGTTGCGGCGGGGCTCGCCGGTGGTCGTCGACGTGCCGCCGCAGATCCGCTTCGTGCTGCTGCAGCGCTACATGGAGATGTCGATGCGCAACGGCCGGCTCTCGCTGGTCTCGTTCGGCATCCTGATGTTCGGCCTGGCGTACGAAGCGCCGTTGTGGCCACGCATCGTCGCGTGGGCGCTGCTCGCGGGCGTGTACGCGGTGCGCGTCTGGCGCTCGCGCCGCATGCTCGCGCGGCTCGACGCGGCCGACCCGCGCTCCGACCGCGTCTACGACGTGCTGCTGGTGCTCGCCTCGTCGGTCTGGGGCATCGCCCCGTTCGTGTTCGCGCCCTGGGTCTCGGCGCTGAACCTGTACTGCGTCACCTACGCCGCGTTCATCTCGATCGCGCTGCTGGGCATCACCTACATCGCGGCGCTGCCGGCCGCGTTCGTGCTGGTCGGCTGCAGCGTCGTGCCGTTGCTGCTGTACTTCGGCCTGCAGGGCGCGTTCGTGCTCGTCGTGCTGGCGCTCGGCACGCTGATCTGCAGCGTGGCGCTGCTGCTGCGCGTGGCGGCCAGCCACAGCACGCTGCTGCAGGCGCTCGAAGCCGAGCGCGAGAACGCCGCGCTCGTCCAGGAACTGCAGCAGTACCGCCACACCCTCGAAACCAGGAACGCCAGCCTCGACAGCTCGCTGCGCGCCGCCGCCCACGCGGCCGACCGCGACCCGCTGACCGGGCTGTTCAACCGCCGCCACATCACCGCGTTCGCCGCGCCGCTGGCCGTGCTGGTGCGCGAGGGCCGCGAGGAGGTGACGCTGTTCATGATCGACGTCGATCACTTCAAGCAGGTCAACGACCGTTACGGCCACCCGGTCGGCGACGAGGTGCTGCGCGCGGTCGGCGCGCTGCTCGGCGCGCGGCTGCGCGAGGGCGACTGCCTGGCGCGCATCGGTGGCGAAGAATTCATGATCGTGCTGCGCCAGTGCGACGCCAGCCGCGGCCGGCGCATCGCCGAATCGGTGCGCCACAACGTCGCCGCGTCGCAGATCCGCACCGCGGCCGGCGAGGTGCCGATCACGGTCTCGCTCGGCGTCGCGCAATGGGCGGCCGGCGAGAGCTTCGAGGCGGTGATCCTGCGCGCCGACCGGGCGCTGTACGACGCCAAGCACAGCGGGCGCGATCGGGTCGAGATCGACAGCGTCGATGCGCTGCGGCTGACGACGGGGCCGATGGATTTCCTGCCGTCGGGGCCGGTGCATTGAGTGTGGCGAAGCGCGTCAATCTTTCGAAGCGAGCCCGCACCCTGTAAGACCTGACAGTTGCGCGTCGTCGGCGAATCGCTTGCAATCGCCGCACAACACCGCGCGTTCACGCGCCTCAGGGAGATGAGCCAGTGAAGTCTTACCGCCACGCCGCGCTCGCGGCTCTCACTGTGCTCGCGTCTCTCGCGGCCCCGGCCCACGCGCAAACCAGCATCTACAGCGAGCAAGACAAACTGATCCGCGCCGATCGCACCGTCGGCACACTCGGCGCCGACCTGTTCGGCGACAAGGTCAACTTCTACAACGGCACGATCGAGTTCACGCAGACGGACGTGAGCATCCCCGGCAACAACGCATTGCCGGTGTCGATCGGCCGCCGCCTCGTGCCCGGCAGCGAAGTGCGCGTCCCCGGCTTGTTCGCCGACTGGGATCTCGACATCCCCCACATGCATGGCATCTTTGCCAGCGGCGGTCAGTCCACCTACGGCCTCGGCTGGTCGGCCCAATGGGGTGGCGGGCGCTGCACCAACTACAGCCCTCCGCCCAACACCAACTACCAAGGTGCGATGTGGAGCGGCGACGAGTTCTGGCACGGCAGCTTCATGTACCTGCCCGGGTCGGGCTCGCAAGAAATCCTCACCCGCGCCGGCACCACCAACACCAACGTACCCACCGACGGCAACACCTGGCCCCTCGTGACCAAGTCGATGGCCGCCATCCGCTGCATCACCAACCAGCGGGGCGGCGGCGAAGGCTTCCTCGCCGTCACGCCCGACGGCACGCAGTACCGCTTCGACTGGCTCGTCTCGCGCACCTATCCGGGCCTGAGCAAGCCCAGCCCGCTGGGAGAAGCCCTGCAGGCTGGCAAGGGGGCACGGTCGACCGTAAACGCCCGTGTACCCGGCGGGCCGCAGCCCAACGTCATGTTCGGGTACAACGTGCCGCGCCAGGAGGTGTGGATCCTGCCCACCCTGGTCACCGATCGGTACGGCAACACCGTCACCTACACCTACAACCCGGCGATGCCGTGGCAGTTGCAATCGATCACGTCCAGCGATGGCCGCGCCATCACGCTGACCTATACCAACAACGTTGTCACCAGCGTCTTCGACGGCACCCGCACCTGGACCTACAGCTACGGCAGCGACGCCGCCGGCGCGATGCTCACCACCATCACGCAGCCCGACAACGCAACCTGGCAGTTCGCAATGGGTGCCTTCACTCGGGCGCTGCCGCTCACAGTCGGCCCCTCGACCTGCGACGGCGGTGCCAGCATCGGCACCAGTCTTGAGACCGGCAGCATGACCCACCCCTCCGGCGCGGTCGGCACCTTCCAAACCAACGGCACCATGCACGCGCGCTCGTTCGTTCAGCGCGAATGCCGAGGCGACGACAACGACGGGGGCGGTTACCCCGTCTACCCGCGACTCATCCCCAGCCGCTCGCTGGTCAAGAAGACCATCAGCAACCCCAGCCTGCCCACGACCGAGTGGAACTACAGCTACAACTCACTCGCCGAGAGCTGGAGCAACTGCAGTGGCAACTGCCCCGAGACCAAGACCACCGACGTGACCGACTCGCGTGGTGTGCTCACCCGCTACACCTTCGGCAACCGCTTCCGCGTCACCGAAGGGCAACTGCAGAAGGTCGAAGTCGGCACCGCGGCGGGTGGCTTCCTGCGCACAACGACGACGCACTATCGCGCTCCCGACGCCGGGCCATACCCCTCGTTCGCCGGCACCAGCCCGCAGAGACGCGGCAACGGTGAACTTGCCAGCCGCTGGACGCCGGAAGACCAGCGCGTGATCACGCAGCAAGGCGTCGCCTTCAACTGGAACGCGAGCGGCTTCGATACCAAGGCCCGCCCGACCGTCATCGCTCGCGCCAGCAGCCTCGGCTACAGCCGCACCGAGACCACTGCGTTCTACGACCACACCGCCAAGTGGGTGCTCGGCCAGACCGCCAGCGTGACCGAGGCCAGCACCGGCCGCGTGCCGGTCGCCAACGGCTTCGACCCCGCCACCGCCAACCTCACCAGCACCACCAGGTTCGGGCGCCTCGACCAGAGCTTCACCTACAACGGCGACGGTACGCTGGCCACGCGCAAGGACGGCCTGAACCAGACCACCACCTTCAGCAACTACAAGCGCGGTCTGGCGCAGAACGCCGCCTACGCCGATGGCACGACCGAAAGTGCCGTGATCGAGAACCGCGGCCTGATCACCTCGGTCACCGACGCGAACGGCTTCACTACGAGCTACGGCTATGACCTGATCGGCCGGCTCAGCAGCATCACCCGCCCCACCGGCGACAGCGTGGCGTGGAACGACACCACGCTCGTCTTCGAGCCCGTGCCCTACGCGGAGTACGGCCTGCCCGCTGGCCACTGGCGCCAGACCGTGGCCACCGGAAACGCCCGCACCATCATCTACTTCGACGCGCTGTGGCGCCCGAGGCTGACCCGCACCTTCGACCTTGCCCACGAAGGCGCCACCGCCAAGACCGTGCTGCGCCGCTTCGACAGCGACAACCGCACGAGCTTCGAGTCGTACCCGGCGCGAGTGATCAGCTCGGTCAACGCCAGCGTGCCCGGCGTGGCCAGCGCGTACGACCCGCTCGGGCGCATCGCCAGCAACGTCGCCGACAGCGAGCTCGGGCCGCTAACCACGACGACCGAGTACCAAGCCTGGTTCCAGAAGCAGGTGACAAACCCGCGCGGATTCGTCAGCCGCTACGCCTACCAGGCCTTCGACGTGCCGACTGAATCGGCGATCATCGCCACCGCCGAGCCCGAGGACGTGCACCTCGGCATCACGCGCGACGTCTTTGGCAAGCCCACCGTCGTCAACCGCAACGGCGTCAGTGCCGGTATTGCCACCAGCGTGACGCGCTACTACGTCTACGACGCCAACCAGCGCCTGTGCAAGACCGTCGAGCCCGAGATCGGCGCAACGATCCAGGACTACGACGCAGCCAACAAAACCGCGTGGCGGGCCACCGGGCTGAACTTGCTCAGTGGCAGCAGTTGCGACCAAGGCAACGTGCCCGGCGCAAGCAAGACTGCGTTCACCTACGACGCGCGCAACCGCCTGACCGGCACCGGCTTCGGCGACGGCAGCCCGGCGATCGGGCGCAGCTACACGCCGGACGGGTTGTTGGCCTCGGTCGTCTCGAACGGCTCGACCTGGATTTACGGCTACAACAAACGCCGGCTGCTGACCGGCGAGAGCTTGTACTTCCCGGGAGGCGGCGCGTGGGGCATACCGCGCTCCTATGACGCGAACGGCCATGCGAACGGCATGACCTATCCGGACAACACAAACATCGTGCTCAACCCCAACGCGTTGGGCGAGCCCACCCAGGTGGGCGGCTACGCCACCAACGTCACCTACCACCCCAACGGCGCGGTGGCCGGCTACACGCTGGGCAACGGCATCGCTCACAGCCTCACGCAGAACGTGCGCGGCCTGCCGTACCGCAACGCCGACGCCGGCGTGATGCAGGACCGCTACGACTACGACGCCAACGCGAACCTGGCGGCGATCACCGACGAGCAGGAAGGCGTCAGCAGCCGCGGCATGGCCTACGACGGTTTGGACCGGCTGACGGTGGCCAACGCACCGGGCGTGTGGGGCAACGCCAGCTACGGCTATGACGCGCTCGACAACATCCGCACCAGCGTGGTCGGTGGTCGCAGCTCGACGCACAACTACGACGCCAGCAACAAACTGGCAAACATCAACACCAACGGCACGTACACCGGCTACGTCTACGACGCCCAGGGCAACATCACCGGGCGCGGCACACAGGGCTACTACTTCGACCAGGGCAACCGTCTGCAACTAGCCAACGGCAAGGCCAACTACACCTACGACGGGCTGGGCCGTCGCGTGATGACCTATAAGGCCGACGGCAGCACCAACTGGGCGATGTACGCCCAGGACGGCAAGCTGATGCTCACGCAGTCGGTGGGTGGCGGCGCGGGGTACAGCCTCACCCTGCAGTTCTACTTGGGCGGCAAGTCGATTGCCGAGCTCAACAACGTCTCGGGCATCACCTACACCCACACCGACGGGCTGGGCAGCCCGGTGGCCAGGACGAATGCGGCCGGCGCGTTGATCAGCCGCACGCGCTACGAGCCCTACGGGAACACGGCCGCCGGCACGGTGCCCACGGGCGTCGGCTTCACCGGGCATGTGAACGACGCCGACACGGGGCTCGTGTACATGCAGCAGAGGTACTACGATCCGATCGCGGGGAGGTTCTTGTCGGTTGATCCGGTCACTACCGATGCCAATACCGGGGGGAGTTTCGGGCGATATCACTACGCGAATAACAATCCTTACAGAACTGTTGACCCTGACGGCCGAGACGGTATTGAAGTCAACTGCGTGGGGTATTCGTGCGGGTCGGGTGTTAGCTTCAACGACTCAACGCGTGCAATGGCCACTGCGGCAGGCGGTTTCTTGGGTGGGAGCGCTGCTGCAACGTTTGCGGGTGGATGCGCCGCGGCGACTGGAGGAGTCTGCGCACTCGGAGCGCCGACAATCGTTGTCGGAGGGATCGCCGCCGGTGCATGGACGGGCGGCAAGTTGGCGGACGCTGTCGGCTGGCTCGTCAATCTAATTTCTAGTTCGGGGGCAAACGGCGGTGACAAGGATGCGAGTACGCCGACTGGTCAGCGCGGATCGCCAATGGACGTCCCTAAAGGTACGAACGAGCCGACAACTATTGGCGGACGAGACTATGGGGGCCACGCACTTGACCAAATGCAGGGGCGTGGCGTTACGCCGACACCCGTCGAAGACACGGTGCAAAACGGCAGGCAAACGCCCGGAAACAAGCCGGGTAGAACTGTGCACACCAGTCCGGATGGCCGCCTTACGGTAGTGACCGAAGGCGGAAAAGTTATCACGGTCATAACCAAGTGAAGGATCGCAGCGATGGATGAATTCAAAGCTCGTCAACTCGCGCAGATGCACTTTGGTATTGCCGATTTCCGTGAGGGCAAAACTTCACTCAACACGCTTCTGTCTAGGCTCGAAGGTGCAGCTCGTGCGGTCGGCCAAGAATTCTGGGAACGGAACGTCTTCGACACTGTGTTGGCCCTTGAGCAGATCAATGCCGATGTGGTTGAAGAGCGCAGAACATTGACACCATCTGAACAAATGCAAGTCGACTCGCTCATTGCTCAACTCGAGAAGCGGCTAAGCCAGATCGAATGACTTAGGGCCGTATCTACTGCGTGTCGGGGGACAAGATCAGCTCCGGCAGGATTACGTAGGATCGACCGACAGCATGGGTAACCGCGTGCGGGACAAGTCGGACGGGCGAGACTGCGAAGGTGCCGAGGTCGTGGATACCTACCCCAAGGGTGACCGCGATGCACGCCGAGCGAAGGAAGTCGGGGTCAGGTCTTGCCTTTTGCCTACCCCTCACCTAACTTGAACTCATGGCTCGCCCGCTTCGCATCGAGTTCCCCGGTGCCGTCTATCACGTCACTTCGCGTGGCGATCGGCGCGAGTCGATCTTCGTCGACGATCAGGACCGCGTCTTGCTGCTCGACGTTCTGGCACAGGCCACCGAGCGCTTCGATGCCGAGGTGCTGAGCTACTGCCTGATGGGCAACCATTACCACGTGGTGCTGCACACCCGGCACGCCAATCTCTCGCTGTTCATGCGCCATCTGAACGGCGTGTTCACGCAGGACGTGAACCGGCGCTACAACCGGGTCGGGCACGTGTTTCAGGGCCGGTTCAAGGCCATCCTCGTCGACCGCGACGCGTACCTGCTTGCGTTGTGCCGCTATGTCGAACTGAACCCGGTTCGCGCCCGCATCGTGGATCGGCCGCAGGACTGGCCCTGGTCGAGCTACCTGTCGCATACAGGTGCGCGCGACGCGCCCGCATGGCTCGACACGCCTGGACTGCATCGTTACCTGCTCGGACGGGAGAGTGCAACCGCTGCGGACCATCGGCGCGCGTGCCGCCTCTACGCGGAACTGGTTGCCAGCGCACCGGATTTGCAACTCTGGCCCGACGGCCTGCGGCAGCAGATCTACTTAGGCGACGAGGAGTTTGTTGCCCGCATGCAAGCGAGGATGCAGGCGAGCGCGCGCGCGAGTCGCGAGATACCGAAGGCTCAGCGCCGCGTGAACAAGCCGCTTGGCGAATGGCTCGCCCAAAGTCAGACTCGCGAAGAGGGGCTGTTCCTCGCGCATGCCAAAGGCGGCCTGAGCATGACCGCGATCGGGCGCGAGCTTGGGCTATCGGTTTCGCGGGTCAGTCGATTGATCTCAAGGTGGGAGGAGGCAAAAGGCAAGACCTGACCCTGTTCCCTCACTGTTCCCTCAAGCAGGCGTCCTGATTGACTAACAAAGTAGTTGGGGTCTTGCCTTTTTCCTCCGAGCGAATGAACTACCGCCCCCGCGCCAACCGCGGATCCAGCAGATCCCGCAACCCGTCTCCCATCAGATTCAACCCCAGCACCGAGAACACGATCGCCAGCCCCGGCCAGACGGCGAGCAGCCACGACTGGTACATCATGTTCTGGCCTTCGTTGAGCATGCGGCCCCAGCTCGGTGTCGGCGGTTGCGTGCCGAGGCCGAGGTAGCTGAGCGCCGCTTCGGCCAGGATCGCGACCGCGAACTGGATCGTCGCCTGCACGATCAGGATCGCCGCGATGTTCGGCAGCACGTGGTTGAACGTGATGCTCCACGCGCCCTTGCCGCAGGCGCGCGCGGCGAGCACGAACTCGCGCGACCACACGCCGTTGGCCGCGGCGCGCGTGATGCGCGCGAAGACCGGCACGTTGAAGATGCCGATCGCCACGATTGCGACGCCCAAGCCCGGGCCGTAGACGGCGGTCAGCATGATCGCCGAGAGCAGCGCCGGGAACGCGAACGTGAAGTCAGAGGCGCGCATCACCAGCTCTTCGACCCAGCCGCGTCGCGCCGCCGCGAGCAGCCCGAGCGCGACGCCGAACGCGATGCCGATGCCGACCGCGATCAGGCCCACGGCGATCGAGTTGCGCGCGCCGACGATCAGCAGCGAGACGATGTCGCGCCCGAGGCTGTCGGTGCCGAGCCAGTGCGCGGCGCTGGGCGCTTGCAGCTTGTTCGGGATGTCGAGGTCGGTCGCAGAGTAGGGCGTCCAGACGAACGACAGCAGTGCGGTCGCGATCAGCAGCGCGACCAGCACGCCGCCGATCGCGAAGCTCTTGTGGCGCAGGGCGCGTTGAAGAAATGACGGCTCCCCGCTCGCCGGGTACGGCGATCGACCCTCCGGGAGGGTCGGGCCTTGCTTGGGGCGGCCCGGCGCGGCGGCCCGGGTCATGCGCTGTGCACCTTCAACCGCGGGTCGATCACCGCATACAACACGTCGACGACGAAGTTGATCACGATCACCGAGGCCGCCAGCAGCATCACGACGTTCTGCACGACGAGGATGTCGCGGTTCGAGATCGCCTGGAAGATCAGCCGGCCCAGGCCCGGCAGCGAGAACACGTTTTCGACCACGATCGTGCCCGTGAGCAGGCTTGCGAACTGCAGGCCCATCACCGTGAGCACCGGCACGAAGGCGTTGCGCAGCACGTGGCGCCACAGCACCTGGCGCTGGCTCAGGCCCTTGGCGCGCGCGGTGCGGACGAAGTCTTCGCGCAGCACGTCGAGCACCGCGCTGCGCGTGATGCGCGCGAGGATCGCGGCCTGCACCACCGCGAGCGCCACCGCCGGCAGGATCAGCGCCTTGAACGCCTGCCACGCGCTTTCTTCCCAGCCCGGGAAGCCGCCGGCCGAGAACCACTGCAGCTTCACCGCGAACACGAGGATCAGCAAAATCGCGAACCAGAAGTTCGGGATCGCGATGCCGAGCTGGCTTAGGCCCATCACGCCGACATCGCCGAGCTGGTTGTGGCGCGAGGCCGCGTAGATGCCGAGCGTGAGCGCGAGCACGGTCGTCAGCGCCATCGCCATCAGCGCGAGCGGCGCGGTCACGGTCAGGCGCTCGCCGATCAACTGGGCCACCGGCACGTCGTACGAAACGCTGGTGCCGAGATCGCCGGTCACGAAGCCCTTGATCCAGCGGCCATAGCGCACCGCGGCCGGCTGGTCGAGGCCGAGCTTGGCCGAGAGCGCCGCCACCGCCTCGGGCGTGGCCGATTCGCCCAGCATCACCTGCGCCGCGTTGCCCGGCAGCAGGCCCTGCACCGCGAAGACCAGCACCGAGGCGGCCAGCAAGGTGGCGACGAAGGTCGCGAAGCGCTTGATCAGGAAGATGCCCATTCCCAATATCATGGCCCATAACCCGACCGGTGCTCGGGTGCAGGAGTGCGAAGTGACAAGTTTCAACATCCCGTTCGACACCGGCCTGCTCTGCATCGG
>Ga0307515_10010368_pt1 | contig 17855 bp, 20 predicted proteins | sample 17_EM_MG_FD_194513 | JGI IMG/M metagenome (GOLD analysis project Ga0307515, IMG submission 194513) | Populus trichocarpa ectomycorrhiza microbial communities from riparian zone in the Pacific Northwest, United States - 17_EM | ecosystem: Host-associated > Plants > Roots > Unclassified | place... | reverse complement strand
CATATCACCAAACTCACAATGCGTCAGCCTGGGCCAAGGAAAAGGGCATGTGCACCTTCTTGAGTGTAGCGCAAGGTACCCATGAACCAGCCAAGTTCTTGGAGATGTATGTCTTGTTCCTCTATGTCCCCGATGCCACCTCTCATTCGGGTTCCTCTCGTATCCTGTGCTAAGCCCCTTCCCAACAGCCACTACAACGGCTCCAAGCAACCCAACGCCCGCCCACTCGCTTTCGTCGGCAAGGGAATCACTTTCGATTCCGGAGGTGTTAGTCTCAAGCCCCCCGCCGTACGACCTCCTTTCTTCACTTCCTCGTCGTTCATATCAGTACTAAGTCTTAGCGAAACAGGGGATGAAACTCATGCGTGCAGACATGGGGGGTGCAGCCACTACGCTTGCTTCTGCGCTCGCCATTGCCCGACTCAAGCTGCCGCTCGATTTGGTCGTGGCGACACCTATGACTGAGAATATGCCCGGCGGTGGTGCTACAAAGCCCGGAGATGTGTAAGTAAGCTCTCATATCTTTGCTTCCTTCTTTGTGTGCGAGTTGATGAGTACCTCTTGCGACTTTGGGTCAAGCATGTCGAGCATGCGTTGGCAAACCAGTTTCCGGACTGCTACCAGCGTAGAATACGGGGTACCGCCCCTTACCCTTTCTCGAGTCGGACGCTGGGGGCTTTGCTACGGCTCCGCTTGTCATGGCCCTCATGGGCTCCTTCCGATCTCAAGTTGAACGGCGATCCTCCCATTTCTACGACGTACGACACGACGTCCTTATCATACACAGTGAACATATTACATAGTGCTCCTTTGACCACTGTGCTGAGGGTGCGCACACAGGCCCCTGTGCTTGTTTCATGCTAGCACACACAGCCTCCTCTCTCTGGCGGGATAGGGTCCTATTTTTCGAGATATTGCATCGTAATGGAACATCTTAATCTGCTAGAAGTCGAATGGCAACGCGGTGCTTTTTGCGGCGACGATACCGCTCGAGGAGGGCCCATGGCTTGTGACGACTTGATACTCTGTTCATATGGGCATTTCGATGTCTCATATGCAAATGCTATGAGAACATGTGGGTGCTCTTATAAAAGCCGTCTTGGGTACTTGCAATAGCACCTCTATCTCGGCCGTGAAGCTAACAAAAAACGGCGGGCTCACAGGTTTACGGCCATGAACGGAAAGACGGTTGAAGTGGACAACACGGACGCGGAAGGACGATTGGTTCTGAGTGGTGAGTTTTCAACCTCTCACCGCTTGTCATAGCTGAGCAGTTGTTGCGCAGATGCCCTTACGTATGTCTCGCGCGAGTACAAACCGCATACCCTGATCGATGTCGCTACGCTCACGGGGTACGCCGTCTACTGTTTTCACCCAATCTCCAACTTATGTCCTGCAGAGCAATGGTGATAGCCCTCGGGGAAGCCTTTACCGGTGTATTTTCTTCCTCTCCCTCGCTCTACAATGCCCTTGCCAGCGCGGGAGCGGCAGAATACGACCGCATGTGGGCTATGCCGCTCGACGAGGACGGTTTCGGGCCGCAGATCTACGACTCATCCAACGCTGACTTGTGCAATACCGGTGGGAGGCCCGGTGGTAGCTGTACCGCCGCACTATTTTTGAAGAATTTCGTAGAAGGGTTGGAGGAAGGTGAGGGGGAGGGGGTTAAGTGGGCGCACGTCGATATCGCGGGCACCATGGAGTCTACACGCGTAGGTCCGTATCAAAGGAAAGGGATGACGGGTAGGCCCGTGAGAGCGTTGGTAGAGTTTGCGCGAAGGTTGAGTGGGGAACCCTAAGAGGAGCAATAGTTTAGGCGTTCTGGAGCTGTATGTACAAAAGCAGAGACGAATGGAGGGTTCTATTACAGGTACCCCGATCGGCAAAGACTTGACGAGAAGCTCGTCACTGTCACCCGCATAGCCGAAGAAAGTGGGCCAGGGAGAGGTGCGCTTGTGCTACTCACCGAGTAACTCGAATACTGGCGAGCGTTGGTAGCCGATGCGACATGGGGCCGATTTAACGTACACCCTCATCGAGTTGGTCCAGTCCGAGTCTTCTCCCTCCACATCGACGAATTCATCCGCGACCTCGATACCGGGAACAGGAAGACGGTCGACCAGGAGCGTGAGGAGAAGAATAAAGAGGTCAATAAGATGGTGGCTACCGTCCCCAGGCTGGTGCGGCGCATCGCGGGCAGGCCCATTATGCCCAGGAGTTCACTGCGCGCAAAGCGTTGAAATACGCAAAACACAGTGGACGGCTATTACTGCTCTTGTTCGAACTGGGATACATCTGACTCATGTGTCCGCGCACGCTGCATCATGTGCGCATCAACGTCATACTTCCGCGCGTTCAAGAGTTGAAGCGGTGTTGGGGAGGGGAAGTGGAAGGGAAGAGGAGTACATGCAGGACTATAAGAAGAGATTAGCGAAAATTAATGGCCACTGGGATGATTATGCCCTGAACATTTTTTCAAGGCGTTCGTTTGCGGTTTGTGGCGTATCCTCTGAGTGATCTCCCTGAACCTCCTTCCCACTACGTAGTTGAGTTGCTGCGGTAGACCTGGGGGTGGAACCAGTGACTGATTATATGTGTATAGGACCCCCTATCAAGCCATGCAAACGAACCCAATCTGATGCCCGACTGCCTTCGAGGACGACGCGACCATACCTAGCACCATCCCCACTCCGGAAATAACGCCGAGTATACGCAAAATCTCAGGACCAGGTTAAAGGAGCCTAGGGACTTGCAACCCGGGAAACATGTCTTATTCACGACCTTCTACGGAGACGCGGACGAGCAGGCAAACGTAGACCTTCTTACCTTGTTTATGGATCTCTTTCGCCGATTCGTGGAAATGATAAACCCTTGGGTGCACTGAATGCTTCAGTGGAGTCTCAAATAGGTTGATACAGAAGATCTTGATTCTTGCTAACATGTGAGGTAGACATTAGGTTTATTTACAACGTATATTACTTAGGGAATATGTTACGCCGGCGACCGAGCTTCGATCACGTACATGCAAGTTGCAACTGTTACAGGACCATATGCCCGGTTCTCATATGGTAGTGCCTTGGTTATACAAGACCTCGATCCCAGTAATTTGTATCGTTTGTATATAGCGGACCCCACCAAGCATGGATATTCGTCTGATCTCGTCGTATTATCGGTGTCACGGAAATTCCAACAGATTCTCCCACTTGTATTACCTGTTCTCCTTCGTATTTACTCACCATTTTTAATTATACTAAATTCCTTCATACCGGCTGGACTTGAAACTCAAACGCTGAGGCGCGTATGTTACCGCTTCATTTGCACCCTGACCAGTTACAGGTGCACAATATAGCTGCCATGGCATTTGCATCCGTTGAGGCTAACTCCCTTCTACTCTGTGACTGCTTGGGCGGCAATCGTCACCACTTTTCTGTTTCGACCACGATGCCTTCGTTACCCAATGATCTCTGGTGGGAAATTATACCCCATGCTATTTCACTCGAAAGCAATCTCGCTATGGTCAAACCCTCATCAGAACGCCTCTATCCGTTCTTTCCAGGAAGCTTTTCCGGATTCAGCGACCCCTACTTCTATTCCTCGCAATTGGCTATATGGAAGCGCAATAACAGGGTAGCACACAGTTTTGTGCAGGTGAACCGCCTGTGGCGGGGTATTGCGGAGCGATTCTTGTACTCGGCGCTCTACGTTGAAGAAGAATGGCGGGTACAAAGGTTCATCGATACCGTCAAACAGAATCCCAACCTCTCAAAACAACTCCGTACCCTTGTTATCATGCCTCCTATTAATGTTTGGGGCGTGAAGCCGGTTTGTTTTGGTCCACTTGTTGTACAAGTGCTGAGCCTCTGTCACGGCATAGTTGCTATAGTAATGGCGTCGAGTATAGTGTTAACCCCCCTCCCTCTCTTCCAATCCCTCGACTCCTCACCGCCTCTTGAGCTACTCTCAGCCTTGCGTCTAAGCGGGGAAGAGTTCTCCACCTTTATGATACACTTCAGCAACTATGCAAGCCTCCAAGTATTGGAGTTGTCTTTCACCAATAGCTACAGCAACACGCTTCCACCTTTTCCCCAGCACATTACTTTCCCATCCCTCCATACTCTCATACTCGGAGGTCGGCCTCCTAGCCCACTCGCCCTAGATGTAATTGCGAAGTGGGAACTACCATCCTTGAAAGAACTCTCCATAGCTCGATGGTTTGATTCCGGCAATCTGCTATTGCCACTGATCCAGCGCTCGTACGACAGACTCGAGTTCCTCAGTATAGGCTCAGATCACCTATATGATCGTGATTTCAAGGACATTATCCGGGGCCCTCCTTTTCGTCTCAGGAATGTTGTTTTCATAATGGAGTCATTCACATACAAATCGCCACCCATACGCCCAGCCACAGAACCATTTTTTGGTCATGTAGTCACGCTTGGGATAGTCAGTTTCGTGAATATACGACATACGGACGCATGGGTCCGAATTTTTTCTGACCCAAAGTACATGCCCCACCTTCGCTCGGTGTTGACGGACGTTACAAAGAGTCTCTTGGACCAATGTCTAGACACCGGTATCCCATTCATGGACGCCGTCCGTGCCTTCGAAGAGGTGCTCGAAGACAGGGGTGTGGCTTTTAAAGGTCTGATGGATGACCATTCGTCATTTTTTCCAATCAAACTCCCTGAAAGAGATATCCTGAGGTCAGCATGTCTCTGTTTAATAATGGATCGATGCTCATCTCCTCACCAGCAACAAAATGCCCTCCACGGGAATTAGGACCGGTATGTTCAGTGATCGTGACTCATCACGCGCCATGTTTTGGTGTTTTGTGTTTTGTTCCTGTTTTGCATATTTAGCGCACTGTTTGCTCACATATACTTCACGGTTGTCTCCCTACGTAGTACGTTACTCTCTCCAGCGTTACGTCTGATCGTGCCCGTTCAACACGGTATGTACCTAGAACTGCGTAAGCAATGATAACCTGTAATACCGATGGTCGCCTAGTGGCTCCATGATACCGTTTCGACGGGATGAATAGCGACTCCAGAGTATCGATGACTTAATGTCTTTAATCGCATGAAGAGACCAAACAGGATAAAAGTACAGAGGAACTCGTGGGTTCCTCATAGCAACCTTGCACAGCTAATCTAACCTCGTAGACGGTTTTGCGTTATCCTCGAAGTCTCCTAGCGGTAAATCAGGAAGCATTCCCTGCGCTTGCTTGGCGAGATATTGAGCTCACATGCCCGCTGTGATGCAATTCTATCAGCTTACTTGATGAGGTGCCTGCGACGTGTTCAATGGCGGAACTCACAGATACCGGTGAAGGTTGTGCCTTCCCAGCGAGGATATACCTCAACCCACTCCTCCGACGGGGGCCCAAGGTGCGAGCGTGGAATATTCGCATCCTGGTTGAAGTCAAAGAAAAACGGAAAGAAATGTGGAACATTCCCGGGGCGGGTGATTTGGAATTGTTTCGAACCTCCCATCGGTCATTCGATCTAACATACAAGAGGTCGGTCATTTACCATTGCGGGGCAAGCAGATCTAGCTCGATCGAATAGAACTCCTTTCCACCCCTTGAATGGTGACGGGTCTGCCTTGTTTCAGGGGGGTCAAGTAACCGGAATCGGTTCAGGAACGAGCCTTGTGGGAGTGGTAAACGGAGTGGTGGTTTAAAATTTGGTGACGGGGACTCCTACCGACGATGAGGGGCTGCGGTGCGGCCACTGATTTGGACCAGTGTAGTGCCCATGCTTGAGATGCAAGAAACGCGGAGCGGTGGGTATTAGAGTACACGAAGGTGAATATAAGGGTTGGTGTCGGAGAATGAACAGATGAGTGGTATGTACGACACACATAAGACAATGGAAGAACATGCGAAGGAAAGCTGAGATAGATAGGGTAATGTCTAACGAAAGTCTTGCAATCATCGTGCGGTTTATATGTTTACTGAGCCCTCAAATGGTCATGATCGTCGGAGGATCGACATTTTGCTTTGTGGTTAAGCTTGCATGGCCAGGCCAGTGGTCTCCGTCTTCAGCCGGGTTAGCGTGGGTATTCTCGTATTCAAGTTGCGGTATTTATTGTCGAAAAGGGCGGGGACTGAGCTCCAATCTTAAAATACACTGATCGTAGGAACGTGGGACTGCTAATTGACAAATCTCCGATGCAAGTACATCATAGTGTACTCGGGCGTCTCAGCCTCAAATAAGTACGGGCGGGAGCAGGACATATTTCCAATCATGTCCGAGAACGCGGCTGAGCGACCGGTGGCGTGACGACGACAGAAGAGGGTGGGGGCGAGAGAGGACGAGAGTCGAAATTGGTATCCAATTGGTATCCCGAGCACGCGAGCCCGTGTCATTTATTGTGGAAGGAACGGTGGAGGACAGGCCTTAAGGCGCGTAGAGTGTGGAACCGGTAGTTAAAGCGGAGTCAAGGCTTCGGTCTATATATCATTTGGTTGGGGGTTGTTACCCTTTCGAGGGATACCACTGCCTACTCCAACATTAAACGAATGGGGTGATGGTTTTTCAGCACTGGTTGTTTCGGATACACCATTTTTGGGTGAGGTGAATACATGGAACAGAGCGCAGGACGAATGTGACGTTGTATGGGCTGGGACGTTCATCTGTCTGAACCTGGTTACGTGCATATTCCCAGCATGGCATTATGTAGCGTAGCGTCGGCTTTCACTTTATTCCCATACTTTGGCGACCGACAACCAGCGAGCGGTCGTGGTGAATGTAGAGTGGCCGTGGCTGCAGGATGACGTACGGGTGAGAGCAGTCAAGCGACTCCTTACAGGGTCAGTCGCAGCGGCGTTCGCAATGGGGCTGGTGAGTGTGGCTGGTTTGGGGTCGCTATCTCGCTGCGAGCTGCTGGTCGTGCCCGTGCCTATGGGTTAGGCGATTTACTCGATCTCGTTGTCTGCCGCGGGCAACAAGGTAGACAGCGGGAGCTTTTGGGAAGGAGATACTGATCGGGAGAGGGGTTGACATATCCAGGACAACGACGGAGGAGTGCCGATGAGAGAGGTGGTGGTGCAGGGAGAGTTCAAGCCATCTTCAGAATATCGAACAGTGGGCCGAAGCAATGAGGGAATAGCGAGAGTAGTTCGTCAGCCAAGTGGTGAGCATTGAACAGGGCGAGTTGCGCACGTGTCGAGACAGTGTGGGTGCTGCCGATGCTGTCATGTGTAGGTACTGGACTAGTGGGCGAGGATCGTAGGTCTGAAGTCAAGTGTGAGGGAGAGACAACCGGGCAGAGGAACGAATGAGTGACATACGGTCGAAACGGATGTCAGTTGACATGAGGAAAAGGGTGCAAGCGCAATAAAACACGTTCTGTGGGAGCTGGGGTTGCGCTGTCTGCGTAGTAGTGTAGAAAGAGCTGGTCGGGCTATGATGTTCGTCTGGACGGGAGAATAGCCATCGCGTGGGCCATCTGATATGATCTTTCCCACCCAGGCCGATGATTACGACTGTTGCTCGCCGAGTCTCTTGATGATGAAACCGTCTTCTACGTGGAGGACGAGGACATGGGGTCGAAACCGTAGATGCGAAGCAAAGGTACGATGATCTCGGGGAACAGCGTTGGCGGGGAGACGTCTGCCTTGATCATTGTGGGTGAGACTGAGAGAAACATTATCGACTACCTGCGCGTTTGTGGATGGGAACGAGGATAACGTGAGTTGAGGCTGGGACGGCGGCCGAGGGAGCAAGCGAAGAGCCAGCCTCCCTCTTGTCCGCTACCGCTACCACCCTCGTCGGTCCGCGAGCCCTTGACACTCCATCGAGTTTTACGCTTGAAGTAAAAATCCGTTATAGGCGATCTTTCTCCGCACCACGGTCAATTGTCGTTCTGCCCCGGCTTCGGTGCTCGTCTACGGGCCTGTCACTCGACTTTTGCGCTTCGACTCCAAACTGCGTTCTCAATATCGTCCCGCCAGTACATTTAGGCCCTGATGATGCCCTTCTGTGACTTCGGAGGTATGGACTTTGATATCGATTCTTCCATAACAGACTCTATCTATCTGGACTATGAAAATCCGCCCTATATCAATCTGGATATGCACCCTGACGACCTCCACGCTATCGATATCGGCCATTTCGAACACGCCTCGAGGAATCCAGACTCGATCTTTGCTCAACTTTTCAAACCACGTAGGTCCCTGATATCTTTCACTGGAAGGACTGATATATTAGAGGGGCTACCACAACCACGATTGAGGAGGCTAACGATTGGAGATGCTGAACTTATCACTCCGAGTTCATCCAAAACCATTAACGGCTACCTGCCTTCTGAGCTCCTGAGAGAGATTTTCCTGTATAGCATTAAATCGAATAACATGAGATTTGGTCATTTGGCTTCTGTTTGTTGTTACTGGAGGTCTGTTATAATCACAATGTCTCATCTATGGTCCACCTTGAGGGTCGTACCTTGGACTGGGAAGGAAAGGGTCACTACTTGGTTGCAGAGAGCATACCCAAAGAAAGTTGTTCTTGACTTATGGAGAGCTGGTTGGCCGTCATATGACACTCCGCCATTTTCTACACTCCGGGGTGTTCTTACAAGCACCGACCAGTGGCATGAGCTCACCATATCCTCATTTCCTCCTGAGACCCTTGCTAGCCGGCTTGGCTTTCAAGGTGCTATGCCAATGAAGGTACTGAGAGCCCTGCACGTGGAAGCTGGTTGCGTTCACTCTCCCTCATTCACTCTTCTGCTTGACCTTGTCCCAACCGACGCTCCACTCTCTGAACTGAGGCTCCATCCCTCATTTGCCAGTGCCCACTTTCTCCAACCTCCTTGGTTTCCTGCTTTGCAAAATCTCACTGTACTTATCGTCAACGGCAGAGATATTTATGAGCCATTCGACCTTCTTCCTTCCTTCACCCGGCTTCAAACATTTGAGGCTGATCATCTTCATCTCCCATGGTATGAGCCTGATACCAAGCTACCACTTCTCCTTACTCTTCAGAAGCTGCAGTTCAGAGCCACATCAGTCCAATGGATGGCCGGGAGACAATTCCCATGCCTTCAAGAGTGTGCAATTCTCCTTCCTCGTCATTGGGGGGCAGTCCAGCAGCACGAGGTGCAATTTCCATCCTGCAAGAAATTGATCTATCATGGTTATCCAATGACCACAGTCGAATATTTTCGTGTTCCCAATGTGAAAGTAATGGAGCTCAGATCCAATGACCCCAAGAAACTGAGGGTCTATCAGCAGCTACGCCACTTATGCACAGTGGATGGAAGGATGTCCAAGCTCGTTACACTGCACCTCACATTCCAGTGCAGTGAACAAGCCCTTATCAAAGTGCTGAAGTATTTTGGCCTTCTACAGGAGTTAGTTTTGTCCACCACTCATCCCTCACCCTCCTGGCAAAGCTTCCTTCATCCATTGGTTGCCAAACCATCGAAAGAGGACTGGCCTGATTGGTCACTGGTGGATAATCATCAGAAGTGGGAGCGATGGTGCTCATCTCAAACTTGGTATACCGACCTCCTCCCAAACCTGAAATCTTTTAGCATACAGTGTGCCAATGGCTTTTCTCGATCAGAGTGCCTAAATAATGGCCTATTGTTTAGACTTGTTGGATGGACCAGGGCACAGATGATTCCGCCTTTGGGCCACCTGAATGTATGGGAGGGGAGACGGACCATTACTAAGGTGGATTACATTTCCACTGATTACCCTGATAAGCATCCAGGAATGTCAAGGAAGGAATATGACTCAATGATTATCAGGGGAATGGTCACAAGACATTTGGTCATTCAGAGTTCTACCACTCCATTATTCGCACTCCGTTCCACTACCCTCTTTCGGCAGCTGCAGGGTCTTGTGGTTGACGGCTATCATGATCATCATTCCAAAATCCCTATTTTCCCATACCTGGAACAAATCAAAAGGTTGGAAATTTGGGATGGAGTTATTCCTACATATCCCTTGGACATTAAATTGCCATTGATCCATACTCTCCAGAGGCTTATACTGCGTTGTTCATCATTTTCTTGGGTGCTCGGGAGGACCTTCGAGGCCCTAAGAGAATTTCACATTGCTGATCTACCAGATGCACCCGAAGCCCTGTCTAGGCTTGAGGGCCTGCACGTAGGCCTGCCTGTCTGCACAACAATAAATTTGCGGAGCTTTTCAGTAAACCATTTCCACTTCTTATCCTGTACAAATGTACAAATCCTCCAATGGGAGCAATCTCCTGCGTTGCCCGTGATCGATGCGGCAGCTCTCAAGTTGCCGCAAATCTTCTTGTGTACTTGTTCCAATTTACAAAAGCTTGATATTCTCATTCCCCATCATTTGGGGCGAGATCCCTTGATTCAATTTGTCTTTTGTGATGCATTGGAGCAGGGAATATGGCAGGATATCACGAGTGTGGAAGTGAAGGTCTCGTTTAAAGGCTACTCAAGTAACGATAGACATCTCTTCTTCACTCAGATGGTTGGACGTCAACAGCATTTCGACAAATTGTGGAAAGAATTTACTGTCACCGAGAATGGCTTGGTCATGATGGTCACAGTTAGGGCATCCATGTAAATAGTCCTTTACAAAGTAATCAGAAGAACTCTTCGCTGTTCAGCTGCAATACTACATTTTCATTTTTATTTTGGGTGGGGAAGGAAGGGAAATGCGTCATGCACCGTGACGCCCGTGCGCCGTGTGTGAGACTCCAGACCTCATCCAACATGCTGACAAGGTGCATCACAGCGAGCACGTGGGCTCGATATCTCGCCACGAAAGTGAAGAAAGTGCTTCCTCATTACCGCTAGGATCGAGACATTGAGCATAACGCGAAATCGTCTACGAGGATTACATTAGCTGTGCAAGGTTACTATGAGGAATCCACGAGCTCCTCTGAGCTTTTATCCTTTTTGATATCTTCATGCGACCAAAGATATTACAAATTCCATGATGCTCTGAAGTCGCCATTAATCCCTGTTGGAACAGTACCATGTAGCCACGAGGCGACCTTCTATGTTACAGGTTATCATTACTCGCGGGCAGTTCTAGGTGCTTACCGCTCTTTAATTCCCATGGAGAGTATTTTGATTCTGGTGAGGAGATGAGCATCAATCCATTACTATACAGGGACATGCTGACCTCAAGGGTGTCTCTTTGGAGAAGTTTAATTGGAATAAATGACGAATGGTCATCCATCACACCTTTAAAAGCCACACCTCTGTCCCCGAGTACCTTTTCGAAGGAGCGGAGGACGTCCAAGAGAGGGAGACCGCTGTTTAAACATAGGGCCAAGAAACGTTTTGACGCGTCCGTCAACACGGAGCGAAGGTGGGGCATGTACGTTGGGTCAGAAAGAAATCGGACCCATGAGGGCTTATCTTCTGGCCTTATCATTCGAAAATTGCTTATCCCGAGTGTGACTACATGACCAAAGAATGGCTTTGTGGCCGGGTGCGTGGGTGGTGACGAGTACACAACGTTGAGAGTCACATTCTTGAGATGAATAGGAGAGGTGCGGGCAATGCCGTGGAAAGCACGATCTTGCAAGAGATCTATACATGCACTGAAGAACTCAAGCCTCTCGTACGAGCGCCGGATCAGGGGCAATAGCGGTGTGCTCTCGAGAGGAGACCATTGAAAGATGGAGAGTTCTTTCAAGGATGGTAGTTCCCACTTCCCAATAACATTTAGGACGAGTGGGTCAAAAAACAGATACCCGAGTACGAGAGCACGGAGGGATGGGAAAGTAATGTGCTGGGGAAAAGGTGGAAGCGTGTTGCTGTTGATGCTGGTGACAGATAGCTCCAATACTTGGAGGCTTGCATAGTTGTTGAAGTTTATCATAAAGGCGGGGAACTCCTCATTCTGGAGACGCAAGACTGAGAGCAGCAGAAGGCGCCGCGAGGAGTCGATGGATTGGAAGAGAGGGAGGGGACTGGACAGTATATACGACCCCATCACTGTAGCGACTACGCCGGGACAGAGGCTCAGCACTTGTATAACAAGTGAGCCAAAACAAGCCTCCCTCACGCCCCTAATACAAGTAGGAGGCATGATAACGAGGGTACGGAGTTGTTCTGCGAGGTTGGGATTCTGTTTGACGGTATCGATGAACCTTTGTACCCGCCATTCTTCTTCGACGTAGAGCGCCGAGTACAAGAATCGTTCCGCAATGCCCCGCCACAGGCGGTTCACCTGCACAAAGTTGAGTGCTACCCTGTTACTGTGCTTCCATATAGCCAACTGCGAGGAATAGAAATGTTTATCGCTGAATCCGGAAAAGCCTCCTGGAAAGAACGGATAGAGGCGCTCTGATGAGGGCCTGACCATAGCGAGATTGCTTTCGAGTGAAATAGCATGAGCTAGAATCTTCCACCAGAGCTCATTGGGTAACGAGGGCATCGTGGTCGAAACCAAAGGCGGTGACAGCCAAGTAGTGACATAGTAGTACGGGACTTAGCCTCAGCCAATACAATAATACGGTAGCTATATTATAATACCTGTAACTGGTCAGGATGCAAAAGTTTGAGTGTAAAGCCGGCCCAGCGTGCATGCAATCGAGGGGAGAACTTTAAAATATATACTTGTTATATACCCTCTTTTCTATATGTGGGGTTTCCCAATTCCTGACTTGTTCCCCTTCTCATGGTCGAGAACGAGGCATTAGCCCTTGATTTGATATGCCGCTAAATCGTGACGTTGGCGCGCCTTGACTATCAGTCAGCTCTCGCGGGGTACCCCCGGAGAAATGCTCCATATGACGACATTTTGCGACTAATATACTGTAACGGTTACTTTCAAATCGTCAGGATACTGGATAACCCGCCATGCGTAGGTGTAAACTTATCTATCATAGTACGCATCAAGCCCATACGCTTGACTTGATATATCTTTTCCACCTGACAGTGTTCGCGCGGTAGTTTTCCACCCCTCGAGGTAGCTAGGGGAACTGGGCGCGATCCTTAAAGTATACTCGTCGACCGGAACGGACAAGAATTTTGGGTCCTGGTCCACATAAACTGTGTAATGACCCTGCGAGAGTACAGCTTGCTCGCTTGATCCCAGTGCCACCGCGGCGCCATCCGAAATACGTCCTGTCGAGGATATAAGCCCCACCTCTTCCCACCCCAACTTAACGTCCGGTACCCCATTTTCTACTTCTATCACCCGGTGCAGGGCTCTCTAATACTGACTACTCCGTTCACCTTTTCTGATTTCTTGGACTCTCTTCGTCATCAATATTACGACTACCAAGAATAACCTGATCACGATGGTCGGCCTCACGACTCTATTATAGGTCAATAGAAAGAGGCCTACACCTTAATCCTGCATATCCTAATCCAAAGTGGGACGCGGGTGCGATTAGAGTCAAAAATCGCGGATAAATAGCTCCTGAATTACAAGAAAAGGAATTTACCCATCCCCGTTCCCAAAAGAACTCTTGTGATGATACGGGCGGTTTCCATGCTTTTTATCTCCTAGTAGCGACCATCCCATTCGATTCATGCAGTTCTCATCCATCCTGTTGAACACTCCATCCGAAGGAGCATCTTCCCTACCAAATGGTATCACCGACATGAACACAGTGTACGTTCTCTCCTCTGTCGCGAGCAATCTGATGGTGATAGGCTTGCTGCCGTTGGTTCGTGGTTCGCCTGGTGTGAAAATATTCTCATCGTCTCAATGTCAGTGATCATTGACAAATCACACGCGTTACAGAATGGACCATATTATGCTCCACAGAGATCCTTACGCGGACGTCCCTCAGCAATGGGCTTGATGCTCTAAAAAACGCCATCTCTTCCGGCGCCAACACCAGTATTCCCATTTCTACCTCAACGGATATCATCCCAACCTAGGGCGGTCAGGATTACAGTGGATTGGATATACACCTCGGTATTTACCAAGGGAAAGAGCGAAATCCGGGGAGCGCCCGATAAATGACTGGACCCAGAGTCGACGATGGCGCCCCGATGGAGGCCCAGACGCTAATCTGCGACTCTGCAACTTCCTCAATGAACAAAACCAGGAGGCCAGCCCTCTTGACGATTGGCGCGAACATTCGTGACGACCCACCGCCGCGAACAGAGCGCCACCGGTCAACACTAGAGTAACCAATAATGAAGTAACATGCCAGCCAGGTGCGGCTGGGGCGATGTGGACCATTGTAATCACCCACACGCCATCCAGCGAAAATGGCTACGAAGTTTACATTAGCTGTGCAAGGTTGCTATGGAGAATCAACGAGCTCCTCTGTAATTTATCCTGGTCGATATCTTCATGCGATTAAAGATATTGCAAAGTCCACGATGCTCTAAAATCGCCATTAATCCCCTTGAGGCCTCTCATCCCCTTTGAAACAGTACCACGTAGCCACTAGGCGACCTTCGGTGGTACAGGTTATCATTGCTTTCGGGCAGTTCTAAATCCTTACCGCTCTTAATTTCCATGTTTGATACTGGTGAGGAGATGAGCATCGATCCATTACTAAACAGGGACATGCTGACCTTAAGGATGTCTCTTTGAAGAAATTTGATTGGAACAAATGACGAATAGTCATCCGTCAGACCTTTAAAAGCCACGCCCCTCTCTTCGAGTACCTTTTCGAAGGAGCAGACGATGCCCAAGAGAGGGAGGCTGCTGTGTAACCATTCGTCCAAGATACCTTTTGTCGTGTCCGTCAATACGGAGCGAAGGTGGGGCATGTAAGTTGGGTCAGAAAAGAATTGGACCCATGCAGGCTCAGCTTCTGGCATGATCTGCCAAAAATCGCGTATCCCAAGTGTGGTTACATGTCCAAAAAAAGTTTTGTGGCCGGATACATGGGTGGCGTCGGGTATGTGGATTGCCATAGGTCGAAAGAAATGTTCCTGAGATGAAAAGGAGGGGCACGGATAATGTCGTGGAAAGCGCGATCATGTAGGAAATCTAAGCATGTGTTGAAGAACTCGAGCCTCTCATACGAGCGCCGGATCAGGGGCAATAGCGGTATGCTGATGTGAGGAATCCATTGAGATATGGAGAGCTCTTTCAAGGATGGTAGTTCCCACTTCCCAATTACATTTAGGGTGCGTTGGTCAAGAGACCGAAACTCGAGTATGAGAGTATGGAGGGATGGGAAAGTAATGTGGTCGGGAAAAGATGGAGACGTGGAGCCGCGGATGGAGTCGACAGATAACTCCAGTACTTGGAGGCTTGTATAGTTGTTGGAGTTTATCATAAAGGCGGGGAACCTGGTTGAGAGTAGCTGAAGACGCCGCGAGGAGTCGGGGAATTGGAAGAGAGGGAGGGAACTGGACAGTAGATACGACTGCACCACTATAGCGACTATGCCGTGACAGAGGCTCAGGACTTGTACAACAAGTGGGCCAAAATAAGCCGTGGTCACGTCAATAGGAGGCATGATAACGAGGGTACGTAGTTGTTCTGCGAGGTTGGGATTCTGTTTGACGGTATCGATGAACCTTTTTACCCGCCATCCCTTCTCAACATAGAACGCCGAGTACAAGAATCGTTCCGCAATACCCCGCCACAGGCGGTTCACCTGCACAAAATTGTGTGCTACCCTGATACTGCGCTTCCATATAGCCAACTGCGAGGAATAGAAATGTGTATTGCTGAATCCAGGAAAGCTTCCTGGAAAGAACGGATAGAGGTGTTCCGATGAGGGTTTGACCATAGCGAGATTGCTTTCGAATGAAGTAGCATGAGCTAGAATTTTCCACCAGAGCTCATTGGGTAATGAAGGCATCGTGGTTGGAACCAAAGGTGGTGACGAGTGACGACCAAGCAGCGACAGAGTCACAAGGGACTTAGCCTCAGCCAATGCAAATAATACGGTAGATATATTAACCGGCAGGATGCAAATGAAGTGGTAACATACATACTGTCCTCAGCGCTCGCTCGCTCGGTCGCCACCATAACACATTTTCGACAGGTCCTAAGCCACGTACATTGGAATTAAACCTAATATCTACCTCACGTGTTAGAAAGAAATCAAGATCTTCCCTATCCACTTTTTGAGACTCCACTGAAGCATTCTTATTGGAAATGAAACGACATCAAGGGTAGTTCCCGAACTCATGGAACAGTACGTGGGAATGAAATACACAGCGGTCATCTCACACGATATACGCTCACCCACATTGCCCGTCGTGCGCGAGCCCGTGCCTCGTCGATCCCGTGTACCCTCTCGGGCATTAGTTCGCATTCCTCAGCGTAACCTGGATGTGGTCTACAGTATAAATTACCGCTGCGCATCAGATCAACCGGTCATGAACCGTGTTCAGGGTGATGAACGAGAAAAGGGGGGATCAAACCGTAAATATATGTGGGACAAACATCGCGCAGAATAAATACAGAAAGAGACCAAACAGACTACGTAATAGGGTGATGCGTCATAAAACACTCCAACACAGGGGCCTGCATGTGGTCATTAAAGCAAGAGATTTGGCTTCATTAACGTCGAGGCCGCCCTCCACGGCGTACCCAGCGCGGCAGCGGGGCCCGTCCTCTCACTAGAAAACCTTCTCTAGACGCTGCTTTTCGGTTGGTGGCTGGTGGCCCGCCCCGGATCGTTTGCCATCGCTGGTTGTCCCTGCTGAAGGTAACTACGCGACGCCCAAATACGGGCTTGGGTGGTACACGGCCAGAATATCGAGGACTATATATGTGCTTGTGCATGTTACTAGGATTGCAAGAATTGTTGCGCCGCTAGTTGCTGGAGTTGTGCGTGTGCTTGTCGTGCTCCGCGACTTGTTCGATCTTGTTGTTGCCGCGGACAATATCGTAGATAACGAGCGGGATTGAGAGGAGATCAGACCAGGATCGGCGAAGTTGTACGAGAGGTTGGGGTCGATGGAAGGTTACCGATGAGGAAGGTGACGATGGAAAGACGACTTTGAGGCGTCATAGCAATATCGAGCAGTGGGTCGGAGCGATGAGAAAATAGCCAGATAGCCCGTCAGCCAAATTGGCAATGATCGACATGGTGAGGTGCGGACATGGTCCACCCTGCGATAGACAGCTTGGGTGTCGCTAATGCTGCGTATAAAGGTACCTGACTAGTGGGTGAGGGGTAGGAATTGAGATCCAGTGTCAGGGAGAGCTAGAATACCAGCCAGACGGAAGGACGGATGAGTGATGGTGTCGAGGAGGACGTACGTGATATGAGGAGAGGGATAGGATACGGACCAAATACCCTCTGTGGAAGTTGGTCGTTGGTCGTCTGCACAGTAACGTAGACAGAGCTAAGGTAGACTGCAATCAAACCTAGCACCCCTCCCGATTAGGACAAAGCAAAGAAGTTGACCTTAATTCTGGGTCGGCCCTTGCCCACAAGAACAAACCATTACGTAGAACTGTAGAATAGATCGAATAAAAAATTTGTATGGTCTTATAAATCTGCAAACCCTCTTCACTGAGGTGAAATTACGGAATGATTGAAATTTCACAGAACATCGAAACAAGCCATTTCCGTGTGATTGCAACCAAGTCAACTTTTTCAGGTTGCCGATTTGTCGCTTTAGTTGCTTTGTTCTATTCAATTCAAGCGGAGCTTAAAACTCCGACCTGTTCGCTCTGGTTGCTGGGGAAATTTTATTTACACATAAAAATGGCTCGAAAATCAAAGAGAGCAATTATCAAAGCTGCCAATCTCAGACGACATGCTCAGAAAATGTCAGTGCCACAGGCAAGCTCACTCACTGATGTGCTTCGATCTGTTGGAGAAAGGTAGGACAGCTCTCGAGGGTTACCACATCCCTTCTTTAGATATGCTAATCGCTCTGCAAGGTTCATGGATGCTTATCGAAAGGGACTTACAGGTGCACAGGCTGTTTGGGTTAACCAAAAGTACCATGGCCAT